>JGI20214J51088_10001376_pt1 | contig 16640 bp, 17 predicted proteins | sample WetSurMetagenome_FD_51088 | JGI IMG/M metagenome (IMG submission 51088) | reverse complement strand
CACCTTCCGGTTTACACCCGGGGCCTGGGCCGTCTACTTCATCCACGATCGCGAGAAGAAGGAATATTACAAGATGTACATTGCGACGCTGGAGCGGCTGAACTGCGAGGGCAAGGCCTGCTCGTGGATGGAAGTCGGGGTAACGCCGGAGAAGGACCCGGCCGTCGTGACCCGTTTCCTCGTCGAGGAGACCCGGAACGGCCCCGGCGAGCTCCTCGATGTCATCGTCCAGGTCCAGGGTTATTCGCCTTTCACCGTGCCGAAGAGTTTCTACAAGGGCGAGGCGACGGACAAGGAAGTGGGAAACTTCCAGGGCGCCGCGGTGGCAAGGCGGATCGCCAAACGCATCATCCCGATCGGCGGCCGAACCGTCAATGCCTGGGACGTGCAGGCCGTCGATGCAAAGGGCAGCCCCATGGATGCCCTGGTGAGCGAGGAGGTGGCCCCCATCGGGGTCATCCTTGCCGAAAGCCCGCTCTTCGGCATGTATCTCTCGGACTGGGGAGGCGGGGCGCAATCGAAGATGGAAGGAACGCCGGTGAATTTCTATGTGTGGTTGATGATGCAAATGGGTGGAGCCTTAACGAAATGAAGCTAGGAAGTGAAGAAGTTAAGAAGCTATGAAAAAGAAAAAAAGAAAGTCCTTTTTCCGATCTTCCTAACTTCTGATCTTCTTAACTTCAAGGTCTTTTTTCGCGGCGGCGGTCGAGGACTTCGGCCATCACGGGCAGAAGCAGGGAGCCGAAGGGCAGCAGGAAGACAATCACGAAGGGGACATACTGGGCGAGGTGCCAGATGTAGCGCTTGAGGGCCCTGATTTCCGTCCGGGTCCAGGGCATGTCCGTGTTCCTCGGTTTCATGAGAAGGGCCATAAAGCCCTTCATGTAGTCGGCCTCCGCATGGATCAGGGTTCTATATTTCTCCAGCATCTTCCTCAGCATCTTTCTGGGCATCTCCGATTCTCCCTCCCGGGGCACCAAAGAATAGATCGGCCGTCAGGCCAAGATTCTGAAATGAAAAGTGGAGCTCCATTCCACGGGGCGCGGCTTCCGGCAAGGATGGTCCGACGGCTCAGCCGCTTCCGGTCCTGTAACTGGCACGGAAATTGATGCAATCTGAATACGGTGACGTTTATGAGAATTCCACTCAGATCGGACGGACGCATAGGCCAGACGGGGAACCCTGAACCTCAGGGAGCAAGCCGTCCTTTCCTGAAGGCGCAAAACGGGCTCGGGACGTTTCGGCAGATCCTCGAGNCACAGCTGGCTCCNGCGGGTGGTGCCGCCCCGGGGAGCTCTCCGACCGAAGTCCCCGACGAGAAAACGCTTCGCAAACTCATGGAAATCATCCGTCTTCGGATGATGATGGATGAGCACATGCTGGAATCCATGCGGGACAAGGGGAGCGAACAATCCCTTTATCAGCGCTTTGCCCGTTGGCAGATGGGAGGACTGGGCACGACCCTGGCGCCGGCCGAACAGGCAAAAACGGCTGAGCCGCTCAATCCCGCTTCGGAAAAACCTGCACAGCAGGCAGGCGAAGAGATTCCCTCCGTTGTCAGGGTCCGTAAGGCCTCCGAAAGGGCCCGGCAGTATGAGCCCGTCATCCAGGAAGCATCGAAGACCTATGGGGTCGATCCGGAGCTGATCCGTGCAGTCATACGGGCCGAGAGCAATTTCAAAAACGAGAGCACATCCCCGAAGGGAGCCATGGGTTTGATGCAGATCATGCCCGAGACGGCGAAGGATCTGGGCATCCGGGACGGCTATGATCCCCGGGAAAACATCATGGGGGGGACGCGTTATCTGAAAGGCCTTCTGGAGCGTTACCGCGGCGATGTGCCTACGGCACTGGCGGCATACAACTGGGGAATGGGAAACGTCGAGCGGCGACCCGAAAAACTTCCCAGGGAAACGCAGGTCTACATCAACAGGATCCAGCAGTTCATGGGTGAGGGGAAGGCCTGAGAGACGGGAGATCTTTTGCTCCTGAAATAGCAAACCCCGCCTCGAAGCGGGGTTTTCATTTTGAAAGGATCAAACGGCTCAGCTCATCCCGAGGTACTCTTTCACGATATCAAGCAGGTAGCTCACCTTGAAGGGTTTCGACAGGGTGGGGTAGTGGTACTGGTCCACCTCATCATCCATCTCCTTCTTGAGTCGTTTCACGCCGAAAAAGCCGCTCATGTAGATGACCTTGATGGAAGAGTCATCCCTGCGGATTCGACGGACCAGATCGATGCCGCTCACATTGGGCATGAGAACGTCGGTGAGGACGAGATCCGGCTTGAAGTCCCGGTACACTTCGTAACCCGTATCCCCGTCGATGGCTACCCGGACGTCGAAACCCTCCATGGTGAAGATGTTGCGAAGGGTGTCCTGGTAGCCGAATTCATCTTCCACGACCAGAACTTTCCACTTTTCTCTCGACTTCCTGGCAGATCCGTTCTTGATGATCTCGATGAGTTCCTTGTCCGGCAGCGCGTTGATCACGTGGGCGACCTCGTTGATCTTCTGCTGCATCTTTTCTGCTTTTTCCTTGTTGTTCGGATTCAGGTCGGGATGGTAAATTTTTGACAAGAGCCTGTAATTTGACCTGACATAGGAAATGGCCGGTGCTTCGCCGAGCTCGGCGTAGATTTCCCTGGCCTTGTCNAGCATGCCGAGCACGTTCAATTCATTCGAGAGATCATCGTTATGTTTCATTATCCCATCCCTGGTAGAGGTGTGATTCCGGCACAGAATCGCCGGGATTGCCATCTATGATTCACCATTATCCGGTCAGCAAGGCTGTCACCGGACAGAAATATGCAACTTTTGTGCAAAAGCGGGGAGAAAGGATGATTTAGCATAAGAAGCGGGCTTTACCCGTCCGTCACGTTGCCGCATCCCGTCAAGGGGTCATTGCAGCGAGGATGTGCGGGACACCCGGTCAGCGCAGTTGACCGGCAAATTCACGAATGGCCTTCATGTACTCGGTAATGCCTACCATGAATATGCTGTTGTGATCGGCGCCCGGGATCATGAGGAGTTTCTTGTTTACGGCTCCGGATGCCTTGTAGAGGTCTTCGCCGTCCGAGAAGGGAAGGATGTTGTCGAACTCTGCGTGGATGATCAATGTCGGTTTTTTGAAACGGCCGATCTTTTCAATGTGACGGAAGGCCTCGCTCTCTGAGATGCCCGCCCGCTTCATGTCGATCCCGACGAGATTCAGGATCGTCTGCGAGTGGGCAAACCCGCTCTCGATGACGAGCCCGTCGATGGAATCGGGGTAGTTCTCGGCCAGCTCGAGCGCAGAAGCGCTTCCCAGGGAGCGTCCCATGACGATGAAGGGGCCCGTGCACTCGTTGAGGTTCAGCCATTTTCTCGTGTAATCGAACACGACGCGGGCATCGTGAAGCATGGCGCTCACCGACGGCTGGCCTGTAGAATGGCCGTATCCCCTGTAATCGACGGGGAGGAAATTGATGTTGAGCTGCGAGTAGAGGAAGGCGATATCCACGTAATCCTCGACGATCTCCCCGTTGCCATGAAAAAAAAGGATGGAGGGGCCCTGCTTGTTGAAGATGTGGTATCTCGCAGCGATGGAGACTTCGGGCGCCACGGGGATCATGACGTCGCGCACCCCTTCCTGGGACACGGGGGTTTGCATGGAGGCCCGGGGGTAGAAGAGATAATGACTGACTTCGGGCCCGTCGAGTTTGGGACAGCCGATAGGGTTCAGGTCCTTCATGGCAGGTCTCCCCTGGAGATTATTATTGATCCGTCATACCACAGGCTGCATGAGCTGTCCACGGAAGCAGCGCTTTGACACCCGCGGGCAGATGAGGTAAGGGGAAAGCCGGGAGCAGCTTATGCCGACGTGGCTCATCGTCGTCTTTACCGTCATCGCAGGGGCAGCAACGCTGAAAATTCTTTATGCGCTGGCCATCGTCGTGGTCCACCCGGTCACGCAGGGGGCCATGTACACGTCGACGGCCCGTGTGAAGATCCGCACCGTGCTGGAGGCCGTTAGCATGAAGCCCGGAGAGCTTCTCGTCGATATCGGATGCGGTGACGGCCGTGTCCTCCGCATGGCACGGAAGCACTACGGGGTGCACTGTCTCGGGTTCGAGATCAACCCCATCGCCTTTCTCAAGGCCAAGCTGCTCACGGCAGGCAGAAGGGGCATCGAAATCCGATGCCGCAACTTCTGGAAGGCAGATCTCGGGAAGGCAAACGTCGTCTCGTGCTATCTGTTCCCGGATGTCATGCGGCGCCTCGGGGAGAAACTCGGCAAGGAGCTCGCCGCCGGTGCACGCGTGATCTCCTTCAATTTCCCCATACCCGGCTGGAAGCACCAGGCCGTTCTCCGTGCCGTCTCCAAGCTCAACAACGACCCGATCTACATCTACCTCATCCCCGACTCCCTGCCAGCCGGCTTTCAGAAGACATCAGGCAATAGCCTTGAAGTGCAGTAATCGACCAGCGCGCACGAAGTTAGGAAGATCAGAAGTTAGGAAGTGAGGAGTAGTATTTCTTTTTCTGATCTTCTTAACTTCCTAGCTTCCTGACTTCCATCCTTTCACGGCGCCCACAGGTACATGAAGCGTATCCCCTGCGGCATCAGGCTTTCCATATCCTGCGGCAGAAGGTTGACAACCGTTGTGTTCCCGCCCGCCTCGGAGTAGACCGTCCCCTTGTAGGAGCCCGGGCGGTAATACACGATGACCGATGCCTTGTCCAGGTTGAGCGTTTTCTTGACGCCGTCAATGGTGGTGTCCAGATAACCCATGCGGTCGATCAACTTGAGATCCAGGGCCTGCTGGGCGGTATAGATACGGCCATCGGCCAGCTTCACAACGGCTTCACGGGGCAGGGGCTTGCGCCCCTCGACGATGACGTCGATGAACCGGCCGTTCATCTGATCGATGATCGTCTGCACGATCCTGATCTCTTCCGGTGTGGCGGGACGGAACGGGGACAGCATGTCTTTCTTGTCCCCGGATTTTATGGTCTCCGTGTCCACGCCGATTTTGCCGAAGAGAGCCTGGACATTGAATTTCATCGCGATGACGCCGATGCTTCCGGTGATCGTCGTGGGGTGTGCCACGATTTCGTCGGCTGCCGTTGCCACGTAGTAGCCGCCGGATGCCGCCACGTCCATCATGCACGCGACAACCCGCACCCCGGTTTTCTTCTTGTACTCGAGGATTTCGTGATGAATGATGTCGCTTGCNGTCACGGTGCCGCCGGGCGAGTTGATGCGGACGATGAGGGCGGCGATCTTCTTGTCACCGGCCGCTTTTTTCAGGGCTTCCTTGAAACCATCCANAGGGGAGGGTTCCTCCCGGAGTCCGATCGATCGCTTTTTTTCATCGGAAATCACGCCGCTCACGTCCACGATGAGAATCTTCCGGTCTCCCTCGCCATCCACGACACGCTCCTGGAGCGGCTCGGTTTTGTGCAGAATAGGGATCGTCACGCTGCAGCCGTTCAAGAAAATCGCAAGCATCGCAAACAGAAATATCAGGCTCTTTCGATCCATCATGGTTGCTCTCCCTTTTCCTATTTCTTCTTGCCGGGACGGTCGGCTTTTGTTTTGCGAATCTTCTTCTGCTCCCGCAGCAGCCGGGAGATATCTTTCTGACGTCTCGTGACCCGTTCTTTAGCCATGGGCATCCTCTTTGCAAGAGAAACGTACTTTCATTTCACAGGCTCTTTGTTTTTCTGCGTTGACTCGGTTCGTTGATGCTCCTATAATTCTAACTGCGTATACTGCCAGTAAAAACCATTTCTGTAAAGGAGGTGTCGTCATGTCCGATAACAACTGCAATTGCGGTGATTGGATGAAGGGACTTTTGATTGGAGGGCTTATCGGAGTGGTCGTCGGGCTGCTGTATGCACCCAAGAGCGGNAAGGAAACCCGCGACGAGCTTTCGGACAAGGCAAAGGACATCGCGGTAAAGCTAAAGGACGAGTACGAGGTCGCACTCGAGAAGAGCAAGAGCGCCTATGAAAACCTGCTGACGAAGCTCAAGGAAGTGGAAGCCAAGGCGGAGAAGAAGGCTCAGGAAATGGGCGGGGGATCGGCACCGCAGGCCTAAGGAAGGAGAGGAAAGCCTATGAACTGGGAAACAAGCCTTTTCATCCTTTGCCTTGCCGTGGTGGTCTTCGTGGCATTCATGATTCCCGTGCTGCTGCAGCTCAGGCGCACGATTCAGAATCTCGATGCGACCGTCACGACACTGAACCAGAACCTGCCACAGATTCTGAAGAACATCGACTATATAACGGAAAACATCCGGCAGAGCGTCCATGCCGTGCGGGCGACCGTCGAGGAGACGATCAACCGCTCTCTGCCCTCGATCCTCGAGAATGTGGATCGACTCACCTCGACGGTCGGAAAATCCGTAGAAATGGTGAGAACCCGCGTGGAGGATCTTTCNCATGGAGTCGAACGGTTCCGCGGAGGGCTCGGGCATATCGACGAGCGCCTCAAGGACAGTACCCGCAGCCGGATGTCCCTTGCACTGACGTCCTTTGCCGGCATTGTGAAGCGTCTCAGGACTGTTCTTGAATCCGTGCGATCCTGAGGGTGTTCAACGGGGTCTTCTTCCAGGCGGCTCCGATCTCCATTCCCATAAAAACAACGATAAATACGACGATTCCGGGAGGACAAGATGGGCGAAAAAGACGATTTTGCAAAGGGGATCATGACCGGCGCACTCATCGGAGGGTTGATCGGTGTGGTAGTCGGGATTCTGATCGCGCCGAAGAGCGGAGTGGAAACGAGGCAGGAACTCGCTGAGAAGGCAAAGGATTTTGCCGACAAGGTCCAGGACGAGTACGATGTCCTGTACGACAAGGCCAGACGCTCCACGGACACCATGATCAACCGGCTTCAAGAGCTTGAAGTGACGGCCCGCAAGAAGGCCGACGAGCTGGCCGGAAAGCTCAAGGCCTAGGAACGCAGAAAACGAGGCGCCTGCGGAGCTGGTAGAGGATGCCTATGCCCATTGCGTGGGAGATAAGTGCTGCACTGGCGGGATCGGCGCTATTGGCGCTCGGTGTGGTTGCGGGGNTGACCCTGATCGAGATTCGAAGGACGTTGCGAAACGTCATGGAACTCTCCGCAGCCACGGAGCGCCACCTGCCGGCGATTTTTCAGAGCATCGACGAGATCAACCGCAGCGCATCTGCCCTGGCGTCCTCCATCCAGACGCTGTCGAAGAAGACCGCTGAAACGGCAGAGGGGTTTGAGGGCATCAGCAAGGGCATCCACCTCACGGTGCAATCCCTTGAAGCGGACGTGATCGAACCGGGCCTGAAAGCCGTCAAAGTCCTGTCAACCCTTTTTGCCTTTGGTGCTGTTCTCCGGCAGATCCGGCATCCTCTCGGTCTGCTGCTGGGGAGGAGGAAGGGCAGGTCTTGATGCCTCCCTTCTCTTCTTGAGCACGGATTTCAGCCACCAGCCCACGTGGAAATACCCCCCCAGGATAATCAGCCCAGTCACGCCCAGCAGGATGAAGAAAACCGTATCCTGGTCTTCGCGCAGAGAGCTGCCCTGGACCGACAGGATGATCGTTCCCAGCAGACGTCCCACCGTGGAGATGACGATGAAATCCCGGTTTCGCATGTGGGAGAGTCCCAGGATGTAGCAGAGCGTGTCCTTGGGAAATCCCGGGATCAGGAAGAAGATGAAGGATATGACCCGGCCCTGGTGCTCGATGAAATGGTCATATTTCCGGATCGTCGCCGGCCGGATGATCTTCTCGACGAAGGGCAGTCCGAATGTGCGGGCCAGGAGAAAGGCAAGCCAGCTTCCGATGGTCAGCCCGATCGTGGAGTAGACGGTTCCCAGAAAGGGCCCGTAAAGATACCCCCCGAGAAGTCCCGTCACATCGCCGGGCAGAGGCGAAACGATGACCTGCACGATCTGGAAAGCGATGAAGATGACAACCGACAGNGAACCGTAGGACGTCAGGAATTGGGACAGGCGCTCGCGGTCCAGGAAAAAGGAGTGGACGTTGAAGTGCACGATGAGAAAAATCCCAATGGCCACGACGAGAGGGACGAAGAGAACCCTTGCAAACGATCTTTCCACTCGTATCGAACCCCGGCGACGGATCTGGGCAATCGAGAAATCATTGGCATCGATTCTGTGCAGAGCCGTTACGAAAATACTACCCTTTACAAACGAGCAAGTAATGTACCATACCGGAATGACGCTGACAAAATGAAAACGATTGCACGCGACCTGCAGCACCTTAACCTGACATGTACTCCTGCCATGAACCTGTCGAATGGTCTTGAGCATTGCTGCGGGGTATCGAGCATAATAACAGATAATTCATTTCCTTATGTTTCTAAATACCTGGAGTCCTGTGCCAGGTATTTTCATTCCTGTAGAGACTCGAACCTAGGAGTCTTGGTGCCCTGATCCCGCTCTTGCCGCCAGCCAATCCTTGACGAATTTCGTGGCCATGCAGTCATCCTCGTTGTAATCGACGACGGCTCGGAGCTGCTCCCGCCAGCTGTCGGGCTCCCTTTGAAACCGGAGATACCAGGCAATGGCATCGAGGGCGTTCACATCGTCGTGGCGCCAGCGGAACCCGAGGTATTTCGCAACGTCCTTGAGTCCGTTGGTGGGGGTCGGAAAGGCAAAGGCACGCGTCGCCACCCGGTGCAGATCCACCATGCGGGGGAATATTTCTTTCTCCACGACGTCATTAAAACCGTGGCGATCGGCAAGCTGCTTGAGGTGCCAGCGTTCGTAGTTGTGCCAGTGATAGATAACGGTGTCGCCGAGAGATGTGACGAANGAGACGAACTCCCGGAACATCTGCTTCTCCTCATCGAGACGCCAGGCCATGAAGGGCCTGTACCGGACGACCTCCGCTTCGCAGATGGCCAGTCCGATCAGGTAGTCGACCTGCTCCAGGCTTTCTTCCTCTCCCGACGGATCGGTTCCCTCCAGGTCCAGATACAGCTCCCTGGGGCAGTCTCTGAAACGCAGTGCCGTCCGGTCAAGCAAAATGCATTCTCTTTTGTGAATGGCCCGGGCATTGACAATGAGCCTCTCGGCAGTGGTCCGGCCCACCCCGGGGATGCCCTGGAGCGACTCGGGAGTGGCCGATGAAAGGTCCCATATCTTTCGGAGACCGCTGGCGGCAAGCTTCTCCTTCATGCGGGGACCCACCTGGGAAACCAGGGATATATCCCTCAGGCGCAGGGCCATGTGATTCGTGTAGGTCATCCAGGGCCACTGCGCCCCGTTGTAAGTGGGACTCGGTTGCTCGCAGCCCTCGAGGATGCGCTTTGTTCCTGAAATCGACTCCTGCAGACTTTCTTCGTAATCCTCGTAACAGTATCCCTGCTCTTCAAGATCCCGGTTGATCACGTAAAAACAATCCGGGAGGCAACCCTGGATGAGGGAAAGAAGATACGTGTAGAAAGCGGCTTGCAGGATGTGTTTCTCTTCGATATTGGCTGCCAGCTTGATTTCCTTGACTACGTAATGGTAGCTGCCAAAGCGCGAACTCTTCCCCGGGCGTTTCTCGAGGGCGTCGATTCGGCCCTGCAGGTTTTCAGGCAGGTAGAAAAGGGGAAGGCCGCAGATCACTTCCGCACCCCGGGCCATTTCCTCGAGGAGCCGCAGGAATCCTTCCGATGAGTCCCTGTAAGGGATGGCTTGATAACCGGGGTAACGGGTGGCCAGGACACGCTTTTCATGTTCGATTCCGCGCTCCAGGAGCAACTCCCGGTATGGGCCCAGAGAGTCCCTGTGCTCGGGGGGAACATACTTTTCACAGTAAATGGAGTAGGGGGAACTGCGGTACAGAGACACGTTCTGTGCCGTCAGCTCTCCGAGAAAGCCGCCTTTCATGCAGCTCTGAAAGAGTTCAGGAACGATGGACATGAGAGAATCATATAAGGGTTTGACATTTCTGTCAAAGACCGGCGCGACCTTTCCGGATCCACATGTCATGATATTCCTTGAACTTATTTCTAACTTTCGTTACAAAGGTGCATCGGGCGTTGAACAAAGAGGTGCAGCTCGATTGACGAGGTACCAGGCATGTCGGATAAGCTGCGGAAAATCGGACTCGCACTCGGGAGCGGCTCTGCGCGCGGGTGGTCCCACATCGGGGTGATCCGGGGCCTGCAGGAAGCAAATATCGGTGTGGACATCGTCTGCGGCTCGTCGATCGGCGCGCTGGTGGGCGGTGCCTTCGCGGCGGGAAAGCTCGACGAGGCGGAAAAGCTCATCCGTGAACTTGCATGGTCTGACATCCTGGGATTCATGGAAGTGCCGGTGCCGCGATCGGGCCTCATCAACAGCGAGAAGATCGCCGGCTATCTGCGGGAAAAGATCGGGGACCCGAACATCGAGGACCTTCCCATCCCATTCGCTGCCGTGGCGACGGATCTTACCTCCGGTCAGGAGGTGTGGATCCGGCAGGGGTCTCTCATCGAGGCCATCCGGGCGAGCATCTCCATGCCGGGCATGTTCACGCCGTGCTTCCGGGACGGGAGGCTGCTTGTCGACGGAGGGCTCATCAATCCCGTACCCGTGTCGCTTTGCCGTTCGTTGGGCGCAAACATCGTCATTGCCGTCAACCCCAATACGGACATCAAGATCCAGTACGAGATCACGAGGGAGCCGATCCTTGGCGGTCCGACCAAAAAGGAGCCCGAGGAGCAGGAGCAGGGGCTTCGCCTCCGGGATCTTTTCTTTGCGGGTCTCACCCTCTATTTGACGGAACGGATCCACCGGGGCAAATCCGTTTTCAAGGGATCCGGTTCAAAGGAGGGCGAGGCGGACAGCAAAGGCCTGAAGGATCATCTCGTGAGTTATCTTTCGGACTACATCAATGCGACCATGAAGCAGGGCAAATCTCTCGCCCTGGGTCAGATCACCGAGGACGGGGCGTTCCGGGAGCCTTCCCTTTTCGAAGTGATCACGGCCTCCATCAACCTGATGGGCGACCGGATCGCGCGCCAGCGCCTTGCAGGGGACCCGCCCGACGTCATGATCCTTCCCCACGTCTCCCACGTGGGGCCTCTGGAGTTCAACCGTGCCGACGAGGTCATCGAAGCGGGCCGCCGGGCGCTTAACCTCATGCTGCCCATGCTGACGGATCAGATCGGATTCATCGTGACGATTTAAATTTGCATCTTCAGACTTTCGGTTTGAAAAAGGCCTGCCTGAAACGAAAAATCCCTTGACAAGTTGAAGCATCTCCCGCAATATCGAACGCTAATTCAGAAAAATGAATAGTCGTTCAGGAAACGTATGGAAACGGACGGGAAATTGCATAGAAAGGAAAAGGAGTTCCGTTTTCGTCGCGCCGAAATCCTCGCGCAGGCGGAGAAGATCTTTGCCAAGAAGGGTTTCCATGAGACGACGATGGCGGAAATAGCCGGCGCATCCGGTTTTTCCACGGGAAGCCTCTATCATTTTTTCAGCGGCAAGGAAGAACTGTACTCGATCATGGTGCTGGAGAAAGTTCACCTGATGTACGCTGAAATCCTGGACGCCGTGGGTCGCGAGCAGAAGATCCTGGACAAAATCAAAGCCCTCGTGAGTTCCCACTTCGAGTACGTGGAGCATCACATCGATTTTTACCGCCTGCTCGTAGGCCACGAAAGCGGTCTTCGATCTGAAGGTCTGAAAAAGCTCCGGGAGCGGATTGTTGAGGAGCACCTCAGGCATGTCGTTTACATCGAAGACCTCCTGAACGAGGGGATACGGAAACAGGTTCTCCGGGCCCTGGACACAAAATCCCTGGCCAATGCCCTCATGGGGATCATCAGCTATTTCAAGTTTGCCTGGATTATGACCTCCCCGGGGATATCTCTGTCCGGGAAGGCAGATGACGCATTGGACATTTTCCTGAAGGGCGCCGCCGCCGAGGCGGAACTCTGAGGCTGTTTTGCGCGGGATGGTGATCGATATCAATCTTTTTCAGGAGGCAGGATGAAAGTCTACGGCACATGGGCGATTCCGCTGGGGTTGATGCTTTTGCTCTGGAGCACCCCGACTCTGGCGGGCGAATACACGCTGGAGGAGCTCTACCGTATCGGGATGCAGAAATCCGAAAAAGTCAGGATATCCTCCGAGAACGTGGAGATTGCCGATGCGGGGAAATACAAGGCGCTTGCGTCGCTTCTGCCAAAAGCAACGGCATTCGCGGCCGGCACGCAATTCAACGATGCAAGAACGACTGCCACCGGAACGGTCATCCAGCCCCACACTCAAGGTAACTGGGGAGTCCGTGTCGACGAAACCCTGTCGCTGAGCGGGCGTGAATTCCTGTCGTACTCTCAATCCAAGAATAACGTGGAGAAGAACAAGTTCGACTACCGCGCATTCCAGGAGGATTTTCTGCTCGCCATATCCCAGAGCTACTTTGAATTTCTGAAGGCCCGGAAGGGCCTCGAGATCGCCGACTCCAACGTGGAGCGGCTGACAAAGTATCTCAGCGCCGCCCGGACGCGGCTCAAGGCGGGCGAGATCACGAAGACAACGGTGCTGCGCGCCGAAGGGGAGCTTTCGGGAGCCCTTTCGGATCAGATCAAGGCGAGGAATGCCTACGAGATCGCCCGGGTCACCCTGGCTCGTCTCGTGAGCATCGAACGGGACTTTGCAATCCTGGAGATCCCCGTCCAGGAGGGGAAAATCGGCTCACTGCAGGATCTGCAGAATGCGGCCCTGAAAAGGCGTCCCGACGTGAAGAGCCTCGAGGAGCAAGTCAAGATCGCCGAAAAACAAATTGATGTCACAAAGGGGGCGTACTGGCCGACCGTTTCGCTCGCCGGGGTCTATGCCGGAACGGATCAGGATCCGGCGACACCGACGCTCAACCGGGACAGCACCTACGCCGCCCTCACCCTCAATTTTCCGTTTTTCGAAGGCGGGCAGAGGCGAGCGGAAGTTCAGGAATCGGAATCGAGATACCGTCAGACGGAATACCAGTACCAGGACTACGTGAAGTCCGTGAACCTGGAAGTGGAAAACACCTTTCTCGACCTGATCGCCCAGAAGGGCATTCTCAAATCCGCCCAGGACCAGCTGATTTACGCGGAAGACAACATCCGCGCCGTCGCGAAGCAATTCGAGTTCGGTCTTGCCAGCAGTCTCGACGTGATCGATGCGAACAACCTTCTGATCTCGGCCCAGAAACTGGTTGCCGATGCAACCTACAATTACCAGTTCTTCGTTCTCAGGATGATGCGGGTCACCGGCACCCCCCTGATCGAGTTCGTCTCGAACATAGACGTCGCTCAGCCGACCAAAAAATGAATCCGGAGGGTTTGTATTTCATGCTGAATCGAACACGGGGCTCCTTTTCGATCTCGACCCGCCGATACACCTTCGTCGCCTGTGCCATGATCCTTTCTGCGTTTCTCGTGAGCGGATGCGGGCAGAAAGATACGAAGGTCGCCGACGAACGGAGCATCAACGTACAGACAAAAACCATCGAGACCAAGTCCCTGAGGCCGTTTATCGAGACGATCGGTTCGTTGAAGGCCTTCGAACAGGTGGTCGTGTCCAGTGAAATCGAGGGCATTCTGAAGACCGCCAATGTGGAGGAGGGCACCTTCGTGTCAAAGGGCGCCCTGATTGCCACGATCGAGGACAGGGATTACGCCAGTGAGCTCCGGCGAGTCGAAGCGGCCCAGAGACAGGCAGAGGCGACCCTTGCGAACGCAAAAGCGGAGCACAAGCGGAAGGAGACGCTCTACAAGGAAGAGCTGGTCACGAGACAGCAGTTCGACGACGTGGTCACGCGTCTTGCGCTCGCGGAGGCCGAAGTAGACCGGGCGAAAGAGGCCCTGGCGATTGCCCGGGAGCGTTATTCGAAGACGCGCATCCTGGCCCCCATGGCGGGGTTCATCAGCGAAAAGAAAATATCCCAGGGCGAGTTCGTCCGGAACGGGACGCCCTTGTACGTTCTCGTCCAGATCGACCCCCTGAAGCTCCTTTTCACAGTCTCCGAGAAGGACATCGGGAAACTGAAGGTCAACCAGGACGTCCAGTTCCTGGTGGACTCCTACCCCGGCCGGGAATTCAAGGGCAGGGTGTCAATTATCTACCCGACGATGGATGAACGCACGAGAACCCTGCAGGTGGAGGCGCGAGCTGCCAACCCGGAGAGGCTCCTCAAGCCGGGTCTTTTCGCCAAGGTCATCCTCTACACGGCCGAGGCGAGGGACACGGTGGTGGTTCCCGTAACCTCCATTCTCTATGAAGGCAAGAANATGAAGGTCTACGTCGTTGACGGCGACCGCGCAAGATTGCGAAATGTCAAGCTGGGCAGCAAGTACGATGACCTGATGGAGGTCGTGGAGGGGGTCAAGGGCGGGGAAGTTCTCGTTGTGGCGGGACAGCAGAACCTGGCGGAAGGGGCGAAGGTCAATGTGGCTCGCTGACACTTCCATCCGACGGCCCGTCACGGCGACGATGTTCCTCATGGCCCTGGTCGTCCTGGGTATCGTGAGCTACCCCAACATCGGCGTCGATCTCTATCCGAAGGTGGATTTCCCGATCGTCAATGTCACGACACGTCTGAAGGGGGCAAGCCCCGAGATCATGGACATCGACGTGACGGACAAGATCGAGGAATCGATCAACACCATCAACGGCGTCAAAACGATCAGCTCCCAGAGCGTCGAGGGGGTTTCCGTCGTCACGGTGGAATTCGTCCTCGAGCGCAACATCGATCTCGCCGTCCAGGATGTGCGCGAGAAGATCGCCGTCATCCGGTCGAAGCTGCCCACCGACATCGATGAACCCGTCATCGAGAAGGTGGACCCCGATGCCACCCCCGTCCTTTGGCTCAGCCTCTCGGGAGACCGGACCATCGGCGAGCTGTCCACGTACGTCGATGAAGTCCTGAAAGAGAAGTTGCAGAAAATAACCGGAGTCGGCGCCATCAACATGGGCGGTCTCCGGTTGCGGCAGGTGCGAATCTGGCTCGACCGGGACAAACTTCAGGCTTACCAGATCACGGCCAACGATGTCATCCAGGCCCTGGGAAAGGAAAATGTCGAGCTGCCCGGCGGACGAATCGAGAGCGCGTCCAAGGAGTACTCTGTCAAGATCAAGGGAGAATTTCCCCTTGTCCCCGATTTCAACGATCTGATCATCACGTACTACAAAGGGTCTCCTGTGCGCATCCGGGACCTGGGCAGGGCAGAGGACGGTCTCGAGGAGATGCGCTCCATTGCCCGTCTCAACGGGGAGACGGCCGTCGGGCTCGGTGTTCAGAAGCAGTCCGGGACCAACACCGTCGAGGTCGTCGACCTGGTCAAGAAGGAGCTGCAGAAGGTCGAAAAGACCCTGCCTCCGGGCATGAAGATCAGCGTGTCCTTCGATCAATCGCGCTTCATCAAGACCTCCATCAACGAAGTCCAGAGCCACCTGATCATCGGCGGGATGCTTGCCGTTTTCGCCGTGTTCCTGTTCCTCAAGAACGTGAGGACGACCGTGATCAGCGCCCTGGCGCTGCCGATTTCGGTCATCTCCACCTTCATGCTTATCAATATGTTCGGGTTCACCTTCAACAATATGACGATGCTCGGGCTCACGCTTTCCATCGGGCTGCTCATCGACGACGCCATCATCGTCATCGAAAACATCTACAGCAACATCGAAGGGGGAATGAAACCCCGCGAAGCGGCTTCCTTCGCAACAGCAGAGATCGGACTTGCCGTCATGGCGACGACAATGGCCATCGTGGCGATCTTCCTGCCCGTGGCTTTCATGAAGGGCATTATCGGACGGTTCTTCCTGCAGTTCGCTCTCACGGTTGTCTTTGCCGTGCTCGTTTCCCTGGTCATTTCCTTCACCCTGACACCGATGCTNTCCTCGCGGTTCCTCAAGGCCCACCAAGAGGGAAATCACGAGCCGGAATCAATGATTTTCCGGAAGGTTTATCGGTTCACAAAAAGGATCGGCGACTGGCTCGAGAATTACTACGACCGGCTGGAGCGGATGTATCGACAGTTCCTTGCATTCTGCCTGAACTGGAGAAAGTCCGTGCTGGTTTGTGCCCTGGGTGTTTTCATCCTGAGCATTTTGCTGACCGGCTTCATCGGGAAGGAATTCGTTCCACAGGAAGACCAGAGCCAGTTCATCGTCAGGCTCGAGGCGCCGATCGATTATTCAGTGGACTCCGCGAATCAGCTGTTTGGAAGGGCCGAGGCGATCGTCAAGGAAATTCCCGAGATCACGCGGCTGTACTATTCCCTGGGGTACGGACGGTTCCGGGAGATCAACAAGGCCATATTCTTCATAACGCTCTCCCCGAAAAAGGAGCGAAAGAGAAGCCAGCAGGACATTCAGGCCGTCATACGGCAGCAGCTGGCCGTAATCCCGGGGCTCAAGGTCAGCGCGGAGAATATCTCCCTTATCGGCGGGGGGGTGCGAAATGTCCCCATCCAGTACTCCGTGCGCGGCTCGGACCTGGAGACACTGCAGAAACACACAAAGCAGATCGCCGATGAGTTCTCCAAGCTTCCGGGCATCGTCGACGTGGACACGTCCCTGGAAAGGGGAAAGCCCGAGGTCAAGATCTACATCGACCGCGACAAGGCGGCGGATCTGGGAGTGAATATCGCCACGGTCGCCGAGGCAATCAACTTTCTCATCGG
>JGI20214J51088_10001375_pt1 | contig 16649 bp, 11 predicted proteins | sample WetSurMetagenome_FD_51088 | JGI IMG/M metagenome (IMG submission 51088) | reverse complement strand
AATTTCGTAATTTCCTGCTTGTTGATTTCCATTTACAAGTGTTCTTATTTCCCTTCCTAACGCATCGTAAATATTAATTTCAACTTTACTTGTTTTCTTTAATCCATACTTAATTCTAGTTGTAGGATTGAACGGGTTAGGATAATTTTGTTCGAGATAATAATTATCTGGTACACTAATTGTAACAGGATTAACTCCGGAAACAATAACCGGAAGTTCCTGATTCCAGGTTGCAGTAATTTCTGCCTGGCTAAGCGCTCGCTTGTACAAACGGAATTCATCCATTATTCCTTCTAATCCTGCAGAAGTACTGTAACCACCAACACTAAAACCTGTTCCTGCAGTAAAGTTAAAAGCAGTTTGCGGAACTGTATTATCCAAAACTCCGTTTTTATAAACTCTTACATTTGAAGCAGCAGAGTCATAAACAATGTGAATAACTGTTGGTCCCGGGAAAATATTGTTAATCGGAACATCGGTTACACCAGTTCCTCTCAATACTGCGCCGTTTGTAGGTGCTACACCACCAACAAAACATCGGAACGATAACCCGACATCTCCGAATAAATAACGTGTTGATGCAGGAGTTACTAAATTACTAAGCCACATACTGATTGTAAAACTACTTGTTCCGGTTGATAGATTGTAACCGGTCATAATTTTTGCACTGGCAGTTGCAGTACCTGACAAACAAGTGTCAAACTGGCCTCCTGAAGTCAAGGTTAAACTTGTTAAAGTCGCAGGATTATTTCCGACTCCCGGAATTGCATAGTTTGGTGTCGTTGTAGGTGACGGATTATTTTCAAATTTATAATAAATTAAATCAGGAACAGGATATGTAATACCTCCACCAGTCGGTGTACAGCTTGCAACTGTGCTATAGGCACTGGATTTCGGAGTGCAATATGCATCAACTGCCTGAATCCAGAAATAATACAAAGTTCCGTTCGTCAAACCGGTTGCGTTTAACGTAGTATCAGGGTGATTGACAGTGCCGGCTAATGTAGCAGTTCCGGGATTATTTGTAGTATTTTTCCAGACCTTATACGAAGTAATATCAAACTCAGTATTCTTGAACCATTTCAGGAGTGCTGATTGGTTGCCGCAAGTAGAAGTCAGGTTTGTCGGGGCGGCTGGTGCGAGTGTATCAGCCGGTGAAAGAATTCTATAAGTCGGAGCCGGAGAGACATTTTGTTTTGTGTAATATAGAAAATCAGGACATCCGTAATGCTGTCCGGTAACAATTGAAGTAGGGAATGTGTTTTGAGTACAGGAATTTGCATACCTCATATCACCATATGTAAGATGCTGACCTATTTGAGTACTCACTCCATAATAATACATATCACTTGCCCCATTGAATAATTCCATTATATACTGCTGACCGGATTTTAGCCACAAAGGAGCAGGCAGAGCATTGTAATTGTATGAGCCTGCTATTCCGGCATCAACCTGAATTTGGGCTAAAATAGCTTGAGTAGCAAAATCAAATAATGTCAGATACCGCTGTGTGGCATTCGGAGTCCTTTTCCCAAAATAACCAACCAATAAATCTTCATTAGCGGTGAACCTGAATCCTCTCTGGCAATTGCTGACAGTGTTTGTCGTAGCAACAACAACGCTGTCAGTCGAGGAATGCGGACCATAAAAAACATTAAGCGTACTTGCCTGAGTNGCNGTTGGATTTCCATAGTATAAATAAATAAGTGTAGAATCGCTTGCACCAATAGTAGGCACTCTTACCCAAAGTTTTGTACTATCTGTATTCAGGTAACCTTCAATCCAGTGGTTAAGAAAAGTCGTACCACCACATACGGCTGTAAATCTTATATCCTTTCCTGTAGTATCCATACGACCGAGTCCAATAGGAATTTGGGTATTAAATTTGAGCAATACCTGTACATCAGTTAGTACAGTTGCAGTATTGTTTTTAATCCAAATGGGATTTTCATACTTGAACTGACCATAAGCAAGGCTAACGAAGGAAAAAAGTAAAACAATAAAAAAAAGTCTAAAGAGTTTCATTTAACATCTCCTTTTAAGTTTAAAAATATTTTGAATTATACGAATAATTAATTAAGTTTGAATCTTAAAAAGTCTATTTAAAAGCGAGGTTAATATTCCGCAGAATATTTACCGGCGTTTATTGAAATTATCCTTTGATGTTACAGTGATGTTCTGAATATATTTATGTAAGCTATTGTAACCTGCAAAAAAATATAGACTGTCTTGCAAGTTATACACATATACTAAACCGTATATTTCTTTCACCGACGTACCTCCATTAATTTACATAAGATTATAAAAATCCTTTTTTATTTTCAAGCATATAATTAATGCACGATATACGAATTGTGAAGATAAAATTTCGTCCTGCAATTTTAATTATACTCAGATTCATATTTAATGTTAATTGTTCTCTACTTTCTGCTTTTTTTTTCTGATTAATCATTTTAATCTGTTTAATCCGAGTTCAGACAATTACTCTCGTTACTAATCCCTAAAAACTTTGAAAAGACATCACTACCTTTGTCTGATACAATATTTAAAACCTGAATAGTTATTTCGCCTTATTCTTCATGTCATTACTCTGTTTCATATCTTTATTTTTTCCCATTTCTTTTTCTGCGGTTAACGGTGGTTGATATTCAGGGATAATATTATTAATAGGTTTTGTTGATTTCAGATATGCAAAAATAGCTTTTAATTCGTCATCAGATAACAGTTTGTAGGTCTCCCATGGCATTGGTGGCATTAAAGGACGCGCAGTCATTATCCCTTTAAATTTTCCTTCCCTTAATGCAGTTATAAAATTGCTTTCCTGCCAGTTGCCGATTCCTGTTGGGTCGGATGTTAAATTTGCCGCAAAGGAAATTCCCCATGGACCAACCCAAGAAGTTAAATCATTAGTTACGATAAGTCCTTTGGTTTCAACTTCTTTACGGTCTATATCCGGAGGTGGCATTTTTGCTGGGTGTCCGGATAACATTAAAGACATATCCGGTTCAGGACCGTTCGGACCCATTTTTTTTGGAGTGTGACAATCATTACAACCTGCGATTGTAACCAGATGTTCTCCCCATTTAACCTGACTTTCAAATCCGCCAAAATTTGATTTTTGTTTATCAGCCCCCTGCTGGGAACATTGAGAAAATAGAAAAATGCTTGATAAGAGCAAAAGATAAGTTAAAAAAATTCTTGTTTTCATATATTTTTATTAATTTTTAAAAAGTACTCTGACATCCAAACTAACAGTAATTAATAAAAATAAATTCCAGGTATCTGCCTTTGTTGTTGTTTTTTCCAAGCTGGTTTCTAAGCCACAGTTGTAAATCCCGATTTTCTTTTCAGGGCTTCGTAACCCTTCCCCAAATCAACCAAACAACTAATCAACTGATTAAATGATATCCATACTCATTATTCATTACACATTATATGAACTTCTGTCTTCTAAATAAATTTATTTTTCATTAAATTCATAGAAAAATTATAAATTATGAATAACATAGAAGACAAAGTAATAATCTTAACCGGTGCTTCAAAAGGAATCGGGAAAGTGACTGCGAAAAAGTTGATTGCTTATTATCCGAAACTTGTTTTGATTTCAAGGAAAATGAGTGACCTCGTTCAACTGAAAGCGGAATTGAATTATGAGGATGCATTGATGATAGAAGCTGATGTTTCAAAAGAAAGTGATTGCGTAAAAATAGTTAATGAAGCAACGGAGAAGTTCGGGACGATTGATATTTTAATAAACAATGCAGCACAGTTTGCAAGAGGAAAAATTGTTGATATGAATCCTGAGGACTTCGATAGGGTGATGGCTACGAATATCCGTGGCGTTTTTATTCTGACAAAACATTCTTTGCCTTTTATGATTAAACAAAACAGCGGAACGATTGTCAACATTTCTTCGACTGCGGGTAAACGTGGTTATGCGGGAGGAGCGGCTTATACGGCTTCGAAATTTGCTCTTAACGGATTTAGTGAATGTCTGATTAAAGAAGTACGGGAATATAATATCAGGGTAATTACAATTAGTCCTTCTATGGTTGATACAAGAGAAAAGCCAATCGAAGAGCAGAAGGTGAGCGGTAAGGGAGTTTATATGAGAGCCGAAGATGTTGCGGATTCAATAGTTGCATCTATTATTCTTCCGCAGAGAGCATTGATAAAGGATATAGAGATTTGGGGAACGAACCCTAAATAATAAATAAATATCGGAAGGATAATTATATGATAAAAATTATTAAAAAAGTAAAAAATAAAATTTATAGAGAAAAAGTCAACTTTGAATTAAAGAATGGAAAACAAATTTTCACAATAAATACAAAATACGGATTTAAGGTAATATTAGATGTTTCAAAAGATGTAGATAAAAGATTTTTATTAAGATTATTTGAAGTCGATACTATTGAATTAATACAAAAATTGAATTTATTAAATATGACGGTAATTGATGTCGGTGCAAATATAGGATTATATTCATTATTATTCTCAAATAAAATTGGTCTAAACGGTAAAGTATATTCTTTTGAACCTTCAAGTGAAGCATACTATCGCCTTTTACAAAATATAAAATATAATAAATTTACAAATGTTAAACCATATCAGTGCCTAATAAGTGATAAAAAAGGTGATTTGGAATTTAATATAACTGATGATGATGCATATAATTCAATTGGATCGAAACCAATGAAAGAAATTGTAGAAAAGAAAATACTATCCGCAATTAGTATAGACGAATTTACAATAGAGAATAACATAAATAATGTTGATATAATAAAAACAGATACCGAAGGTGCGGATTATTCGGTATTGAAAGGTGCAGAAAAGGTTTTAGAAAAATTTAGTCCGATTATATTTTGTGAATATAATCGATTGACAAAAGATGGTTATTCATTTCGGTTAGATTCGTTAATATATTTTATTTTATCTAAAGGTTATAATATATTTGAATTAGAAAGGGAAAAATTAAAAAATTTTGATATTAGTACAAGTATTGTTAGTGAAATTATTTGCATTAAAAATAAACATAAAACGCTATTTAAAGGTTTTTTTAGAGCATAGGAAATTGAATAATGTTGGAAATTATTCTTTATGATTTTTTCCCTTTCGTTACTTCGACTCGGTTGAGTGCAGCGCCTGCCAGCCTTTGGAAGGAAATCCCCGCCTGTTCCTGTCTGTCACAGCCTGTCCCGAATCCTCGGGAAGAACTCGGGAAAATTCTGATTTATCGGAATCCTGTTTCTTAATAACATCGGGAATGTCTTTTAACTCTCAGCGGTTGAAATTCAATCTTTGTATTTCATATTGTTAATGTTATTTTTGTAACATAATGAAATAATAATCGTAAAATTAAAAAGTAATTTTAATAAATTCAGATTATAAATTTAAAATAATTCAGGAGGCAAAATGCTTAATTCATACAGGAAATTTGTTCTACAACTTTTATTAATATTAACAATTCCGATACTGTTATCGGGTCAGGAGAAAAAGATTCCTGATTATTCGATGACGGACAGGAAGGATATTCCTGTCGAATTTACGTGGAAAATTGAAGATATATATCCGACACTCGATGACTGGAAAACGGACAAAGAAGCCGCGGTGGTTTTGATTTCAAAGATTGATGACCTTGCAAAAGGATGGACAACTTCTGCGTCAAATATGATTACTCTTCTCGATTTGCTTAATGAAATCAATCTGAAGTCGGGAAAACTTTTTTCGTATGCGAGTCATCAGTCGAATGCAGATATCAGCAACACGATGTTTCAGAAAATGCAGGGAGAACTTCAATCAATTTTTGTACAGTTGGGTTCGAAACTTTCATTTATTAATCCTGATATACTTGCACTCGGAATAGAGAAATATTATGAGTATTTAAAAACCGAGCCGAAACTCGAACCTTATAAATTTCAGGTGGAAGGAATCAACCGCAGTAAGGACCATATTCTTCCGGGAGACCAGCAGAAAATAGCATCACTCACGGGATTGTTTTCCGGGACGGCAAGCCGTGCGGCAAATATGCTGAACGATAATGATATACCGAATGCAGAAGTGAAATTAAGCAACGGAGAAAAAGTGATGTTGAATTATGCTAACTTTATGAAATACCGTGCCTCGAACGTTACAGCGGACAGAAGGCTCGTGATGAACGAGTACTGGAAAAATCATAAAAAGTTTGAGAACACACTTGCGATTCTTCTGGATGGCTCGACAAAACAACATTTATTTTCAGCAAAGATTAGAAATTTTTCTGATTGTTTAAATGCGAAGTTGTTCGGTGATAACATTCCGTATGAAGTTTATACAAATTTAATCAAATATGTAAAAGAAAATTTATCACCTCTTCACCGCTATCTTGGTTTGAAAAAGAAACTTTTGAATCTCGATAAATATCTTTACGAAGATATTTACGCATCAGCAGTTCCGACAATTGACAAGATATATACATTTGAAGAAGCAAAAAATATTATACTGGATATGATGAAGCCGATGGGAGAAGAATATATAAATAATTTAAACTCCGCATTTACCAGCAGGTGGATTGACATTTATCCGAACAAAGGCAAACAAAGCGGAGCTTATTCCGGCGGGTTGTATGGCGTTCATCCCTTTGTGAAGATGAACTATGACGGAAGTTATAATTCTGTATCCACACTCGCACACGAACTTGGACATTCGATGCATTCTTATTTTTCAAATAAATATCAACCGTATCAAACATCAGGATATACTATTTTCACTGCAGAAATAGCATCAACTTTTAACGAAAGTTTTCTCATGGATTATTTATTGAAAAATGAAACCGATGATTTATTTAAACTCTATGTTCTTGACAGCTATCTTGACCAGGTTAGGGGAACACTTTACCGCCAGACACTTTTTGCAGAATTCGAACTTGCAATTCATCAAAGAGTAGAATCAGGTCAGACGTTAACAGCAGATTGGCTTGACCAGCAATATCTTGAATTGACACGGGAATATTATGGACATAGCAAGGGAGTATGCGAGGTAGGAGATTTCATACAAAATGAATGGAGCAGGATACCGCACTTTTATATGAATTATTATGTATTCCAGTACAGCACGGGAATTATTGCATCAATGGCTTTAAGTGATTACGTCCTGACATACGGAAAAGAATATCAGGAGAAATATCTGACAATGTTAAAATCCGGCGGAAGTGATTATCCGATTGCATTACTTCAAAAAGCCGGAGTAGATATGACACAGCCTGAGCCATATACAGCGGCTTTTAATAGATTTGATAAATTAGTAGGCGAAATGGAAAAAATTTATTCAAGACTGAAAGAGGAGAAGAAACTATAAAGTATTTCCGGTGTCGAAGTCTCCCGAAGGGGACTTCGACATCTCCTTCAAAATATTCTCATCTTTGAAAAATTTTAATCTTTTATTTCCTTTTAATTTCCTTTAATTTTGTCATGTATTTAAAGCTTTCCTTTTAAATAAAATAAAATTAAGAAATTTTTATTAAGTCGAAAATTTAAAAATAATCACGGAGAAAAAAATGACAACAGTTGATTTAAAAAATATTAAATCGAAAAAATTCGATTTCGGACCGAGGAGAGGAAATTATTATGAGGTCAGTGATATTATAAGTTCCGGTTTGCTATTCGGAGATGATGAGATAAAGTTATTTGAAAAGATGGATTTAGTTTACAGGACATTATGCGGTGTGATGTATAATTTTGTTCCGACAAGTGGTCACCCCGGCGGTTCAATTTCATCGGGCAGAATCATTCAATCAGTAATCTACAAAATTGCAGATTATGATATTAAAAACCCGTTTGCGGATGATAATGATATGGTTGTCTATGCTGCAGGGCACAAAGCACTCGGATTATATGCGATGTGGGCATTGCGAAATGAACTGGTAAGAGCTTACCGACCTGAGGAATTACCTGAAGCTCGTTTTCAAATGAGATTTGAAGATTTACTTGGTTTCAGAAAAAATCCGACAACAGATTTGCCGCTTTTTAAAAAATTTAAAGCAAAACCTCTTGACGGGCATCCGACTCCTGCGACTCCTTTTGTTAAAGTTGCAACCGGAGCAAGCGGAGTTGGCGACCCTTCTTCTTTTGGCTTAGCTCTTGGAGCTCTTGATTATTACGGAAAAGATGCACCGAAAGTTCATGTTCTGGAAGGTGAAGGTGGTATGACACCCGGAAGAGTTGCAGAAGCTCTTGCGGCGGCATCTGCAATGAGACTCTATAATGTGTTCTTCCACGTTGATTATAATCAGGCATCTATAGATAGTAACAAAGTATGCCGTGACGGAGAAACTAAAGGAGACTATGTTCAATGGAATCCTGCTGAACTTTGTTATTTACACGATTTCAATGTTATACACGTTGATGACGGAAAGGATTTCGGAAAAGTATTTGCCGCTCAGGTTTTTGCAAAAAGTTTGACAAATCAGATGCCGACGGCTATTGTCTATAGAACGATAAAAGGATGGAAATATGGAATAGAAGGAAAGTCTTCTCACGGTGCGGGGCATAAATTTGCTTCTGAGGGTTATTACAATTCGTGTAAAGAATTTGAAAATGAATTTGGTGTTACTATTCCGAGATTTTCAGGAGAAGCAAAACCGGATAATGTAGAGAAATTTTTCTATGACACGCTTATGACTTTAAGAGGAGTAATAGAGAAGAATAAATATTTTTCATATTTTGCAGATTCGATAAAAGAATCAAAGAAAAGATTACAAACTTTAAATAGAAAACCAAGAGAAAATCATCCGGTAATAGAAAAATTATATACTTCAAAAGAAATATCTGAAAAAGTAACACCTGAAGAATTAAATATAAAACCGGGTTCTTCGACAACTATTCGCGGAGTATTAGGTTCATCTTTGGGTTATTTGAACAAATTAACGAAAGGTGCGTTTCTCGGTGTAGCGGCTGATTTACTCGGTTCAACAAGCGTTAACTTATTAGGCAGCGAATTTCATGAGGGATATTTTGATTCGGTTGATAATCCGGATTCGAGAATTCTTTCTATCGGTGGTATTTGCGAAGACGCAATCGGTGGTATGATGGCAGGGCTTGGTGCCTATGGTAAAAACATTGGTGTAAGTTCATCATACGGAGCATTCATATCTGCAATGGAGCATACTGCAGCAAGACTGCACGGTATCGGAGAACAAAATAAAACTATGCATTTTGGCGGAAAATATAATACTTGGATTTTAATTAATGCTCACGCAGGACTCAAAACAGGTGAAGATGGTCCGACGCATGCTGACCCGCAATGTCTGCAGATAATTCAGGAAAATTTTCCTCCCGGAATATTAATTACTATTACTCCCTGGGAACCCGGTGAAGTGTGGAACTTGTTGGTTGCAGGGTTGATGAAAAGACCTGCAGTTCTTTCTCCGTTTGTGACGAGACCAAATGAAATAATTGCCGATAGAAAAGCAATGAATTTAGCTCCATCTGAAAAATCCGCTCAAGGAGTTTATCTGCTTAGAAAAGCAAAAAGCGGACAAAAAGTTGATGCTAATTTTATCCTGCAGGAAAGTGGTGTTTCGATTGAATTCATTACTAAAGTACTTCCGAAATTGGATAAGGAAGGAATAAATGTAAATGTTTATTACATTTCGAGTTCTGAACTTTTTGACTACTTAACTAATGATGAGAAAGAAAAAATATATCCGGCTTCTATGGGTAATGAAATTATGGGTATTACCGGTTTTACAATACCTACAATGTATAGATGGGTTACAAGTTCAGATAACAGAAGCAGAATATTGCATCCGTTTAAAAAAGGTCATTATCTCGGAAGTGGAAATGCAGAAAGCGTTCTTCTTGAAGCAGGATTAGATGGCGATAGTATTTACAAAGATGTAAAAGCTTATATTGATTATTTAACGAAGAAAAAGCCATCTCATTTCTGATTAACTTTTAATTAATTTAAATTGTTAAAAACTACGGAATCCAAATTATTCCGTAGTTTTTTTATTTTATGAAAATTCTTGTTTGTCCTGATTCGTATAAAGAAACTTTAACTTCTATAGAAGTAGCGGAGATTATCTCCCATGCGCTTAAAAGATTCGATGTTATTACATTGCCAATAGGCGACGGCGGGGATGGCACTCTGGATGCATTACTTCATACTTTAAAAGGAAAAAAGAGATTTGTAAATGTCAAAGATCCGCTTGGCAGGGATATAGAGGCATATTATGGGATTTTCAATAATATGGCGTTAATTGAAATGGCTCAGTCAAGCGGACTGACATTATTGAAAAAAAACGAACTCAATCCCTGGTTGACTTCCACTTTTGGATTTGGTCAGTTAATCAGGAATGCAATAGAACAAAAAGTAAAAAAAATATATTTAGCTTTGGGAGGTTCGGCTACTAATGATTTTGGAGTTGGAATGCTTCAGGCTTTTGGAGTCAGATTTTTCGATAAGTCAGGTAAAGAAATATTAAAAAGGAAAGAAGAAGGTTATGGAGCATGTATATTGAAGGAAATTTATGATTTTGATTTTAGAGATATTATTCCTTTAATAAAAAATATTAAATTTGAAGTTCTTTGTGATGTAAGTAATCCGCTTTATGGAAAAAAGGGATCAACTAAAATTTATTCGGCTCAAAAGGGTGCTGATTTACGAATGACAGAAAAACTTGAAGAAAGCATTGTTTATTTTCATAAATTAATTAAGAGAAAATTGAAAGTTGAATCTAATTTCCCCGGTGCCGGTGCGGCAGGGGGCGTTGGTTCTGCTTTAAATGTTTTTCTTAATGCAGGAATTTCTAAAGGAATTGATGGTGTAATAAAAATGCTGAACATCGAAGACTTAATAAAAAAATCGGATGTTGTTATTGTTGGTGAGGGTTCAATGGATCTTCAATCTTCATTTGGAAAAGCACCTATTGGGATTGCAGAGCTTGCGAAGAAATACAACAAGAAGGTTATTGCTGTAAATGGCAGGACGGATAAGTCCGCTGAAGTTTTTTTAGGAAAACAAATAGATGAAATATATAACTGTTTCGGAAACAGGAAATATAATATTAACTATTTAAAACGAAATGCGGTAAAAAACTTGAAACTGATTTTAAAAGAATTATCTGTTAATTTAATTAATCTTAAATAAGGACAAAATAAGATAATGAAACCGAAAATATTTGTGACACATATTATCCCTGATAGAGGATTGAATATGCTAAAAGAAAAATTTGAACTTGAAGTTAATGACTTCGAAGGATTACTGGTTAAGAAAACTTTAATTCAAAGAGCAAAAAATAAAGATGTCATTTTATCTCTTTTGTCGGATAATATTGATGCTGAAGTAATCAAATCTTGCAGAAATCTTAAAATTATTTCAAACTATGCTGTAGGATTCAATAATATAGATCTAAAGGCTGCTACTTCAAAGGGAATTTATGTTACGAATACACCACGGACTCTTGATGAAACAACCGCTGATTTCATTTTTGCGCTTATGCTTTCTATTTCGAGAAGGGTTGTGGAATCTGATAAATTTATGCGTAGCGGAAAATTCAGCGGCTGGGGTGCGATGGATTTCCTTGGATATGATGTTTATAATTCAACTCTGGGAATTATCGGTATGGGCAATATTGGAAAAGCCGTAGGAAGAATTGCTTATTTCGGATTTTTGATGAAAGTTCTTTATAGCGATAAATTTATTGACACTAAGCAGTTAAAATTCGGTGCTGATAATGTTGATTTGGATACTCTCCTTTCTGAATCCGATTTTGTAACGATTAATGTTCCGCTGAAAGAAGATACGTATCATTTGATAGGAGAAAGAGAATTAAACCTGATGAAGAAATCTGCATTTTTAATAAATTCCTCAAGGGGTCCTGTGGTTGATGAAAAAGCATTGCTTAAGGCTCTGAAAGAAAAAAGAATCGCCGGTGCTGCGATTGATGTTTATGAGAATGAGCCTGAATTTGTAAAAGGGCTGGAAAAGCTAAATAATATTGTTATGACTCCGCACATTGCAAGTTCAACCGTACAAACACGGCAGTTAATGTCTTATAAAGCCGCACAAAATATTATTGATTTCTTTGATGGAAAAATCCCTGATGGATTGGTGAATAAAGAAGTATTGAAAACCTAATCGTATTATTGCTGATGTTGTTCACCAATTTTGATTTTTTGTTTTATATCCCGATAATTCTTTCGTTGTATTTTATAACTCCGCAAAAAATCAAATGGGTAGTCTTATTGTTAGGGAGTTATTTCTTTTACTTGTCTTTCAAATTGGAATTCCTGCCTTCGTTGATATTCAATACATTAGTTGTATATTTATTTGGAATAACGATTAAAAATTCTAAATCTGCAAAAACAAAAAAATTAGTATTGATTTTTGGAATAGCATATCTTGTTATGTTTTTATTTTTTTTCAAATATTATAATTTTTTCAGCGAGAATTTAAATCAATTTTTTCATTTTTCCGGTTTTTCATTTCAAGCCCCCGTTCTTAATATCACAATGCCCCTGGGTGCTTCTTATTATGTTTTTCTGATGATTGGATATTTAGTTGATGTTTATTTTAACAGGATATCTGCAGAATCAAATATCGGGAAATTCGGGCTATTCGTTGCTTTCTTTCCCAAACTTGTTTCAGGTCCCATCGAGAGAGGGAAATCTTTTTTACCGCAAATTAATAAAAAATCAGAAATTCAATATGACTTAATATCATCCGGATTTAAACTTTTCTTATGGGGATTTTTTAAAAAGGTTGTAATCGCCGACAGAATAGCGGAAGCAGTGAACAATGCATATTCATTTCCGGATAATTTTTCAGGAATTACTTTACTTTTTGTTGCAGTTTTATATGCTTTTCAGTTATACGCAGATTTTTCCGGTTATACAGATATGGCATTGGGAATTGCAAAGATGTTTGGTTTTAATCTGACTAATAATTTCAACAGACCATATATCTCTGAATCAATATCCGAATTCTGGAAAAGATGGCATATTACTCTGTCAAATTGGTTAAGGGATTACATATTTTTACCTTTGGCTTATTCTGTGACGCGCAGAATAATGAAATCGAAAAGTTTAAAAATAAAACCGGAGGTCTATGCTTACATTTTCGGAATAATAATAACTATGTCAATATGCGGAATATGGCATGGCGCAAAATGGACATTTATAGCCTGGGGATTCATGCATGGAATATTTTTGGCAATAGGTTTTCTAACGAAAAAAAAGAAATCCCGGATATTAAAGAAATTTAAAATTAACAAGAAATATTTAAAAATATCCAGAATAATAATTACTTTTGCTTTAGTATCTCTTTCTTTCATTTTGTTCAGGGCTGAGTCTTTCGCGTCCGCAATACTTGTATATAAGAAAATATTTTTACTTGAATCAGGACAAAATATCACTGATTTATTTGCTTTGAATATTGATTTTGTAATATCCGTTATATGTGTAATTTTATTAATGGCATATGATTTCTTTCCTGAATCCAGGGAAAGAAGTAGTAATGCTCATCCGGTATTTCTGAAATATTATTTCATAGTCGTGATTTTCCTCATTATATTTTTCTTTGGGAAGTTTAATCAATCTGATTTTCTGTATTTTAAATTCTGAATGTGAAAAATAAAATTACAAAATATATAATTTACGTTCTCGGAATATTAAGTTTAATAATATTTGTATCAGTTAGATTAGAAAAAAGTCCACAGTCTTGGATTAATAATAAAGTAATATGGGAAGAAAAATATGGAGGATACGGAGATTTATATTATTTAAATTTACTCGATACTTTTAAAGCTAAGGTTTATGATAAGGAAGTTTCTTTCTCTAAGACCGGGAACAAAAATGATATAAATGAATCGGATATATTATTTTTCGGAGATAGTTTTTTAGGTGGTACAGCATCCGGAAACTTATTTCACGAGAGAGTAGGCGATACGTTAAATGCAAAAACATTCTTCTCAAATGACGATAATCCTCTGCTTTTTTTATCAAAAGCAAATTTAATCAAAAGAGAAAAAAGGTATCTGGTTTTTGAAATTGTTGAGAGAAGAATAATTGATTTTTTCGGTATTCCCCTGCGTGAAGAAATAAAAGGCGGGAAAATATTAGAAATCAAGAAATCATTATTCCCTTTTGATTTAGAGACAAAATATAATTACCTGTTCCAGAAAAGTATTCTTACTTATGATTTGTATTATTTAATTAATAATTTGAAATTCAGTTTATTCCGATATATTAATCCTTCAACTCCTAAATATTCACTTAACCCTCCGTTTCTTTTTTATTTTCAGGAAGTAAATGAAAGGAGTTCGGGCTTTTATTATAAATTTAAGGAGTCTGAAATTAATACTATTTGCGATAATATAGTCCTGCTGGCGGATGTATTGAGGAAAAAATATAATCTGGAATTAGTTTTACTTCCTGTCCCGAATAAATATACAATCTATCATACTGTTTTAAATAATGATAAATATAATAATTTACTGCCCGTTTTATATGCTAAACTTAAGGTGAAAGGGATATCTTTAATTGAGTTATATAACGATTTTATTAATGCAAAAGATACTGTCTATCACAGTACAGACACACACTGGAACCCTAAAGGTGAAGATATCGCAATAAATAAATTAATTAAATTGCTACGAAAATAAAATTATTTTCTCATAAATTTTTCTTCTTCAAGAGTAAAAACCAAAGAAATTCTATGTGTATTTCCTAAATCTTCGTCTCCGTTGAATTTAACGAATGAATAATCAATATTCAACTTTGGTAATTTTACACCGGCTCCAAGAGTCATATTTCCTAACTCATTATAACCGGCTCTGATACTGAATAAATTTTGGAAAGTATATTCAATGCCGGCGTGCATATCAAATGAAACCGGACCGATGTTTGCATTTGCGGATGACCTTCTGTTCTCAAACCTGACGTCGAAATCAACTGCAGGTGTAATTATTCCTTTAAAAAAATCAAACTGATAAGCAGTTCCNATTTTCGCTGTCGGAGTTATAACTTCTTTTCTCCCGGTTGTCCAGGACATATAAGTAGTAGTTATATCCTGCAAATTCATTCCTAAAAGAAGTCTGCTGAAAGGGCTGTATGCTACACCAATATCAAAACCAAGTCCCCAGGCAGAAGCTTCAGCAATATTTCTCCTTAAGATTTTTAAATTCGCTCCAAACGATAATTTATCATTTTGTCTTTTCGAATAAGTAAGGAAAAATGCATAATCGGTGGTACTGAATCTTGTAATCTTATCATTATCGAGTCTTTCACCCGGATCCCAAACTCCATTGCCATTCAGGTCTATTAATGCATTTCTGGTATCTAAAATATCATCAATTCCCATCCTGATAATGCTTAAACCCAGGGATGCATTTTTACCAAACGGTATTCCTACAGAACCATAATCATAATTAACAAGATTCTGAAATCTTGCATCATGCATTAATGATATTTGAGGATAATTTAATTTAGACAATAATGCAGGATTCCAATATCCGGCTGTGACATCGTTTGCTAAAGCAACAAAAGCTCCGCCCATTCCTAATGGTCTGCCTCCAACTCCTATTGCAAGAAATTCTCCGGCGTATTTATTTCCGGAACCCTGAGGGAATAAATTAGTTGACGTTATAAGAACTAATACAATTAATATATATTTTATTTTTTTCAGCTTTCGCATTTTCTGAACATTTATTTTAAAAAGCGTAAATAAACTTATATTACACTCCTTTCTTCCGTAATATTGCCTATTATATTTATATAATTCAATACTAAAATTTAAATTATTTTAAATTGTTTAAATTTGATTTTTTGCCAAAAATTCTTTCTGTTTATCGGTTAATATGTCTTCGGCAATATCTGACCCAATCTCATTTATATTTTCCAGAGATTTGCACAAATCAATCGGATTATTTTCTTCAATGAATTTAAAAGCTTGCTGTTGATTTAATATAACAGGCATTCTGTTGTGAATCTTCTCCACAAAATCGTTTGGTGTGGTTGTTATCATTGAAGAGTATTTGATACCTTCTTGTTCGAGAAATATTGAAGCAATATAAAACATATTTTGATTTTTAAGTGAAATTCTATAAGGTATTTTTATATCTTTAATTTTCTTCCATTCATAAAATGCGGTTGCGGGAAGAACACATCGGTTTTTCTGAAATATGTTATTCCAGAATTTCTTTTCTTTTATTGTTTCAATTCTCGAATTAAAAATAATTTGTGATTTATTATCTTTATTTAATTGTATTCCCCAGAAAATATTTTTAATTGAATAATCTTTTTCTTTGTTACGGATTATGGATAATACTTTGTTAGTAGGAGCAATATTAATTGATTTAGTTTCTTCGTCTGATTCCAGAATAAATTTTCCGTCCAGATCTTTTTTTAATTTCTGNAAAACTGAAATACCTGTTTCTTTATTTTCAAACCTTGAACACATTTTTGTTATGTTTTAATTGTGATTTTTTATTTTACTTTTAGTAAATAATTTCAAAAATATAAAGAATCAATTTGACTGTATTCAATATAATATTTTTTTAACTTTATTAATATTTTAAATTTTTGAGAATATCAAAATATTTATATGCTGATAAATTAAGAATGGCTGTAATTGTAAAGAATAGAAATTTGTTCTTAAATTATTTATTTTCG
>JGI20214J51088_10001374_pt1 | contig 16652 bp, 17 predicted proteins | sample WetSurMetagenome_FD_51088 | JGI IMG/M metagenome (IMG submission 51088) | reverse complement strand
CATATTCCAATCATCCATTTGTAGCTCCTGTCCTTAACAAGAAGAAGCATCAAAAACACATTTCCGGCATGTCCAGACGGATAAACCCCAAGGTCATATTTTGAAAAACCATTAAAGAGAGGATAAGAACCATTGAACATTGGGGGATTTCCAAAAGGTGTTAAAACGATAAAGACGCCACGGACAATATAAAACAAACCGCTCATAAGCAAAATAAAAGGGATCCTGTTGTAATCCTTTTTATGAATAATATATAGCAGCACAAGCAAAACCGGGATCAGGGCGAAGATGTCGTAGAAAATTGCAACGTTAAGGGAAGGGAGATTGTCAAGAATTAAATCTGAGAGCATAGGCAGAGACTTTCCTTCAATTATGTAATTGTGAAGATAAGTCTGGGACGCAATGTTCAGACCTGCTCCGGCGATAAATGTAAGGATGGAAATATAGAGATATTTGCTTTTAAGGACAGGGGAGAGAGAATTAAAAACCTTGTTAATATATAAGAACAATTTGTTACTGTCTTTATGGTCTTGACTCATTTAGAAAAGGATTATAAACGTTATACCCTATTATAACTATTGAATATGTAATAAAACAGATCCGGAACAAATATATAAACATTAGTTGACAGTGCAGTTATAGCAGATGTTTCGGTTATGCCGATATTTCACCAAAGAGTTTCAGGATCTCATCCTTATATTCTTCAGCCGCTTCGATATGACCCCAGACAGTTTTGGTCTGCCACAGACCATCATAGGCAGAGTCGTGATATGATCTTAGCATATGAGGAATTCCTTTTTCAGTTAAAAGGCCATCAAGAAGTCTTGCTTCAAATTCATTATTGAATACCAGAATCTTTGTAATCATTTCTTCTTGTTTATTAATGCACAATTATTCAGTTGAACATCTATCAGATAGCCAGAACATTCACCCCGAAGTGTAATCTCAGTTCCGGTAATGAAAGCCGAAGTGTCCTTTACAGCCGGTAAAGCACAATTGATATCAGAAAGATCATTCTCAGTATCGAGCGAAACATTCAGGGAATTGTTCATGCCAGATTTTACAGAAGCAATTTTCCCGGTTACCTCAAGTATTTTATTAATATACTTTTTTGAGGCAGCAGTCTCATCAGTCTCAAATTCTTTCTGAAGGGTAACGGCTGAAACAACAAAGTGGGGTTTGGCTTTTGCCATGTCGGTATGTTTAAGGTTAAACATATACAGAGCTGCCAGAATTGCCGCCAGGGCAATAAATGTAACAACAAATAATGCAACTTTAACATATGTTTTCATAACTCCAGTGTTTAAAGAAAAAAGTAACTATTTGCCAGCAATGGGTTCATACTTCATTGTTACAGTTACTTCCATATTTTTATTAATCTTTTCCCGTACAACACCCGGGATATTAATCTTATAATCTTCAGGAGACAGATTGAATTTTGAACTTGCATTTATTCCTCCGGTTATAACTTCTATGGTGCCCTTTGCTGTGATTTTATTTGTAACATCGCGGATGGTAAGATCACCTTCAACAGTGACATCATAAGTGCCATTTTTCGAGAAATTAACAGATGAAAGATTTGTTATCTTTCCTTTAAAGCTTGATTTCGGGAACTTATCTGATTCCATGTAGTTTTCATTGAAATGTTCTTCCATAAGAGCTCTGTCGAAATGGAATGATTTTACAAGTGCCTGAAAGACCATTTCTCCGGTTGAAATATCAAGGATAGCTGCAACCTGATTATTATCTCCCTTAATATCTTCCATAGGTGTATGGGAAAAGAAACCTATAAAACCATTTTTAGTCAAATATTTCTGAGCATTTCCCGCTAGTCCTATACTTAACAGGCAAATAAATATAGTTAATCGTTTCATAATGATTCTTTTATATTGTTTTGTCTTTTGAATACCGGTTTGTTAAACGCAAAGTTCGGAAAGATTATTTGATTTCCGGCTTCTTTTCTTTCTTCAATGTAAATACTCTTGAAATATTAAATCCGAAATGAATGTCTCCTTTCTTCCAGCTTCCTGTTGTTTCTCCTATAAAGCCTTTCTCGATCATCGCAAGTGAATTGGTGAAAAAAAGCTGGAAAACATGACCCCCGGTTTCAATATCAACTCCAAGTGACAAAGGATTATAAACCTTCTGGCTCATGTAAGTTTTAGGATTTGCCAGGTAATAATATTCAGCATTGAGGCTTATCCTTTTGGATAGTTTCATTCGTCCCCCGGCACCTATTGCATAGAGGTCGTTAGGGTCAAGTTCCGTGGCAACAAGATTCCTGTGGACGTATGACGGAGTCAGCTGAACTGAAAAACTCTGGTTTATTTTTTTGGCAATAAGGATCTGTCCTACATAAGATAATCTCGAAGTGAAATAATTTGTTCTGGTCTGGTCAGCCCATTTTACGGTTTTAAGTGCAGCAGACGATAATACTGAAACGGATACAGGTATTACCTTTTCCCCTGACGATTGCCGCAGTATTGAAAACTTGGCAAACCCATCAAAAGTCTTTTCGTAAGTACCCCTGCCCACACCAATCATCATCCATTTAAATATTCCGTACTCAAGACTGAAGTGTACATTCGACTGGTCGAGGCCAAAAAAATTATATGCTCCTGAGTTTATTGTTCCAAAACGGTGCGATATCCTGAAGTCAAGTTGTCCGGGAGGCATTTTCTCAATAGAGTGACCATTCAAAATTCTGGTCGACTTGAAAGTTGCAGTTGCGTAGTTAATTTCTTTGGGAGCATTTTCGTTAAGAAGATTCATCAGGTCATCCTGGGCGAAAATTCCTGCCGGGATCAGAAATACAAGCAAGGCTAGGATCAGACGTCTCATACTGGGCATATTATTATTGTAAATCAATTATTCAGCATTCCTTTACGTACCCATATATCAAACTGGGTAATTGAACAGTCCTTAAGTTTTCCACTGGGAGGCATTGGTTTTGTTCCGGTTTGTTTGATTGAAACGATGATTTTGGAAGAGTTTGTTACAACATCAGCAAATGCTTCAAGGTGGACATTGCCTCCGAAGGCAGCATTTGCATTTGAGTGACACGAATAACAATTATTGGCAAGAACAGGCGCAATTGTTCCGCTGAAAGTGACAATTGTGGTATCACAGGTATTATTCAGAGATGGATAAAGCGCTTCTTCATTGTCGTAATAACAGGAACCAATAAAGAATGAAAAAACTGTAAATATTGCAAGAGATATAATTAATCGCTTCATATTAAATGAATTACTAGTTGTTTAAAAATCCGTTGTTTATCCATATCTGAAATTCTCTAATCCTGCAGGTTGAGAATGAACCTCCGACCGGCATTTTTGTAACACCGGTCCCATTAAGTGATTTAAGAAGAAGCCCGTTTGATGCAACTGTGGCAACATTACTGTAGGATGTCAGCAGAACACTTCCGGAAGGATTTGTTCCGCTATGGCATCCGACACAGGATGTTTGCATGATGGGCCATATCTTTCCGGCAAATGTAACCGGATTAATTGTATCACATATATCTTCACAGGTCTCATTAACAGCTCCGTATGTAATCCATTTGCCAATTGAATCTATTTCTGCAACAGATAACTGAGGTTTGTTAGCAGGCGGCATTTTATCTTCTCCTCCTGTTGAGACAATTGCCTGGTACAAATGGCTGCCTCCGGGATTTCCGGGGGTTACATTAGCTCTTATTGTAGAATAACTAACATAAACATGACCCTCGGCATGTGTTATTGCGTCGTGGCAACCTGTGGTTCCACACCGGGATACAATCACAGGAAGTATGTCACGGGTAAAACAGGCTCTCAGCGTTCCTGTATTGCCTCCCCCTCCGCCACCACCGGTTCCTGTGGGTCCGCAGGTGGTCAGATAGGCACCCTGCTCAATCCATAATCTGATTAATGTCCTGTTCTCTTTTGACAATGGCTGGTTAGGAGGCATCATACCTTCCCCTGAACCAGTAATAGCCTGATAAGCCCGGCTGGAATTTGGTTTCCAGGGAGTAACTGAATGGCTGATATCCACATAGTTATCAAAAGCCATCCGTGATTCTCCTCCACCGTCATGACAACCGGATATAGCACAGTTATTTACAAATATCGGAAGGATATCCCCTTCAAAACAGACCTCAGGAATATTTGCTATATCAGCCACATGGGAGCATGAAGTAAACCAGGAAAAGACAGTGAGCAAAAACAGGAGTACAAGGGAGAAATAAATTTTATCAGGTTTCATATAAAGGTGATACGTTGGTTATAATATGTTTGCATGCAAAGATAATAATGTTTGTCCGATCAGTTATTTATGTAACAAATTGAAGTATACAAATCTATTGGCAAAATCTGAAAATGAGATTATAAACAAATTAGTTTTAGATTCAGATTAAGAATTGATGATTTTACGAAACAAAATATAAGTCTAATCAGTAGGGCAAGAAAGTAACATTTTAAATTCATGTTCAAAGTTTGGGGTAAATATATCTTTTCCTGTATTGCTTTTGATTTCATCCAATGACCAGAACCGACCCTCCTCAATTTCATCCTTATTGATTTCAGGCAATTCATCTGTGACTGTTGTGTAGGAATTAACAAGTTCCCTTTCACAGGAGGATTGCCATACATATCTTCCTGCAAAAACCGGGAAAAATTCTTTCAGTCCGAGCTCTTCTCTGGTTTCCCTTGCAAGAGCGTCGGTTACAGATTCCCCGGGGTCCACATGACCTCCAACGGAAGTATCCCATTTCCCGGGTTGGATATCTTTTGTAAGTGACCTTTTCTGCAAATAAAGTTTACCCGAACTGTTGAACAGATGCAGGTGAACAACAGGATGAAGAAGCATGCTTTTTCCATCATGACAGATACTCCGGAGGGCTTCCCCGATAGTGTTTCCATCTTCATCAACAACAGGGAATAATTCGTCGGGATAAGGGTGATTCATAGCGACAAAGGGGTGAATTCTTATGGTGCAATCATCTCGGCACGCAGCCTGGCCACATAATCCCGTATCTTATTAAGGGTATCGACAGTAACGTTCATTTCACTGCCGGATGAACGGAAAACTTGTTTTACTGTATCAATTTCAAGATCACCTTTTTTGAAGTAGATATCGAAGGAGTCGAAATAGTTTTTAAGGAACTTTAGTTTTTTAGAATAATAGACAACAACCGGGTCATCATAATAATTCTTAAGGAAACTAAGCAGGGTTGTAAGAGTATATTTCTGTTCAGCAATTTTTTGTACAACTTCCGGATCGGGTTTGGCAGGATCATAAACCAGCTGAGTAGCAATAAACATAGCTTCGACCCATCCACCCATTATCATAAGCCCTGCAGTACTCTCTCTTCCACTTTCCCTGAGGTGTCCCTCCATCTTGAAGAAAGCATCATTCATAAGTGACATTATTGTATCAGGATCAGATGTTGTTCCCTGAATTCTTTTGATCGGGTCGGTAAGAAAGCTGTCGGGTATTCCGAGCTTATTGCTCATGTCGCGTATTGTCACCATATAGTCAACCATCTCCTGGCCAATTCCGAACATCTTAAGATATCCGAAATCAACTCCATATATACCTGTATTTATAGAAGCTTTCGAGCTGCTTAAATACTGATTTCTTTTTGAGGTAGTGTTAAGAGTGGCGCTATTATATGGAACGCCTAGCCTGTTAAATATTGTACAGATCTCAACAGGAGTCAGAATACCGTAGAAAATCTCGTTTTTGACAACAGGAGCGTTTTTACTTGCTGAATCTGTTTTATATGTTGAAAATACCGGCTCAAAAGTATCCTTTTCCTTTGCTCCGGGTTTGCATGAAAAAGAAACCAGTAATAATAAGATTATCAGAAAGGAGAGGAGTCTTTTCATATTCAGGATTTAATAATTCAAAAATAGTAATAATTATGAATCACAGGAAACGGTTCAGTGAATTTCTCTGTCATAAGAAGAGTTCGTTCCTGATTTTGGCCATAAATCCTTTATTAGCTCACATCCTCTTAATCTCATGACATTTTTTTTGATGGTATTAATTAACCACAGAGAACACGGATTGACACGGAAATACTACNNGTGCATTATCTGTGCAATNCGTGGTTAAGTGGCAGTTATAACAATATCCTTCCTCCGAGCTTTCTCGATATGGCTCCCAGCGCTATACTGAGGTTTGCATATCGCTTCTGAAGCATAAGCACTTTTTCAGTATCATTGGCTTTTACAGCCTCTTCAAGCAGAGTCATGATCTCTTTCCTTATTATCATGATCTTATCGCTCTTAAACTTCAGAACTGCATCACCCACGATTTCTTTCAGCTTCATCTCTTCAGTTTCAACATATGTCTGTTTATCTTTCCATATCCTGCTAAGCTCATGCGAATCAGAGAGCAGATCGGCAGAAAGTTGTGAGATCTCAGGATCTTCATGCTTGACAAATTGCTTTTCTCCGCTAATTAGTCCCTGTTCCGAATGAAACCTGAATTCACCGAAGATCTTCGAGTAAACCCTGTCGTCAAAAAGAAGATTGTCTGAAGTGATCTCCCTGACTATATAATCGGATACATTAATAACTTCCTCTTTTCCGTCATCCTTATTAATGATCTTTTCATATTCAACGGCACCGAATTTCAGAAGTAACCTGATAATCTCCTTTTCGGAATAGTATGAAACAGCTTCCCGCTGAACAGGTTTAACAATTACCGGCGGAGGGACAGGAAGATCTTCCGGGCCAGGGTATTTATTTCTGTCCTGGAAATTTTTCTGCTGCCGTAATTTATTAACTTCATGATACAATATTGGCTCAGTTACTTCAAGCACGGTACTGCACTCCTTAATATATACAGTTCTTGTAATTGCTTCAGGGATTACTGCGATTGATTTCACAACATCTCTTATGAGGTCGGCCCTCCTGACAGGATCATTGCTTGCCTCTGAAAGAAGAAGTTGTGTCTTGAAGCGGATAAAATCCGTTTCATTGTCTTTCAGAAATTTAAGGAACTCCTCATTACTTACTTTCTTGGAATATGAGTCGGGATCATGACCATCGGGGAGAAGGACAATCTTAACATTCATTCCTTCTTCGAGAACCAGGTCGATTCCCCTTATTGATGCTTTAATTCCAGCAGCATCGCCATCGTAAAGTATTGTAATATTCTGGGTAAATCTTTTGATTAACCTCACCTGTTCCTGGGTAAGTGAGGTTCCCGATGAGGCAACCACATTCTCGACATTGGCTTCGTGGAGCGACATAACATCGGTATAGCCCTCAACAAGGTAGCACCTGTCATCCTGGGTTATTGATTTCCGTGCCTGGTAAATACCATAAAGGATCCTGCTCTTGTGATAGATCTCCGATTCAGGGGAGTTAAGATATTTAGCACTTTTAGGATCGCTTTTGAGTATTCTTCCACCGAAACCGAGCACCTGTCCCGAGAGAGAATGAATAGGGAACATAACCCTGCTGCTGAAGCGGTCAAATATACGGTCCTCATGCTGGATAGATAGTCCGGTTTTTACAAGAAAATCCTGTTTGTAGCCATCATCAAGAGCTTTTCTTGAAAATGCATCTCGTTTTTCAAAACTGAAGCCAACCTCAAACTTTTTCAGTGTATCCTGGCGAAATCCTCTCTCTTTAAAATATGTCAGACCGACAGATATTCCTTCATCAGTCTGGAAAAGATTTTCGGAGAATTGCCTGGCAGCATATGCTGTAACTACGAGAAGGCTCTCTCTTTCATTCTGTTTCTCAAGCTCTTCCCGGGTCAGCTCTTTTTCAACAATCTCAATATGATATTTTCTTGCCAGGTATTTCAACGCCTCAGGGTATGTGAGGTGTTCATGTTCCATTACAAAATTTACNGANTTGCCGACTTTCCCGCAACCAAAGCATTTAAAGATCTCTTTTGCCGGAGAAACAGTAAACGATGGTGTTTTTTCATTATGGAAAGGACACAATCCAAGATAGTTTACTCCTCTCTTCTTGAGCGGAACAAATTCCTGTACCACGTCAACTATCTGAGCAGCATCAAGAATACGTTCTATTGTGGAGCGGTCGATCATACTCCAAAGATATTAGGAAAATAGGTAACTGTGACGATGGGAGAGAATTTCTTGGTCTTAATTATCAGAAGAGGAGACTGGGAGAGAGGGAGAAGGGGAGATTTTGGTATTTCTGTTCTGAGAAGGATCTTGTTACAAAGTTATCTGATTCAGATACCGGATCAGCTGAAACACAGGTATGGCTCGATTATTCTTTTGAATGCAGATATTTAATCTCCCCCTCACCCCGTCTCCCCGTCATTTCTTAAGTGTCTTCCTGAAATACTCCACTGTTTTCACCAGTCCCGTTTCTGTATCAATCTTCGGAGACCAGCCAAGTTCTTTCATTGCAAGATTTATATCCGGTCTTCGCTGTTTAGGATCATCTTCAGGCAAGGGTTTACAGACGATCTTTGATTTTGATCCGGTTAGTTTTATTACCATTTCGGCAAGTGACCTGATTGTAAACTCAACAGGATTTCCGAGGTTGACCGGACCAATGAAACTATCAGGTGTATCCATAAGTTTTATAAGACCAACAATGAGATCATCGATATACTGGAAACTACGGGTATGGGAACCGTCACCATATATGGTAAGATCTTCCCCTTTTAGAGCCTGGACAATAAAGTTTGAAACAACCCGGCCATCATTTGCACTCATCTTAGGGCCGTAAGTATTAAAGATCCTTGCGATTTTTATACGAACTTTATTTTGTTCGTGATAATTCATAAACAGTGTTTCAGCACATCTCTTTCCCTCATCATAACAGGCCCTTGGCCCGAGTGTATTGACATTTCCCCAGTAGCCTTCATACTGAGGGTGTACCTGTGGATCCCCGTAAATCTCGCTTGTTGACGCCTGGAGTATTTTTGATTTTGTCCTTTTTGCCAGGCCTAAAGTATTTATAGCTCCCATAACCGATGTTTTGATTGTTTTGATTCCGTTATACTGGTAATGAATGGGAGAGGCCGGGCAGGCCAGGTTGTAAATCTCATCAGTCTCTATAAAAAGAGGCATTGTGACATCGTGTCTGATAAGCTCAAAATACGGATTATCAAGAAGATGGACAATGTTCATCCTGGAACCTGTGAAATAATTGTCAAGACAGATTACTTCATGTCCGAGGTTAAGTAAACGCTCACAAAGATGAGATCCGATAAAACCGGCACCACCGGTAACGAGAATTCGTTTCATGGGGTAATTGTTATACACAAATATAGTAAACTGTTTAGGATAAAATCAATAAGTCAGGTAGACAGGTGTGGACACTTAGGGACTAAGAGACTGAATGACTAAGAGACGAAGAGACAAAGAGGGCTTACCAGTCCCATTTTTCTGGATGAATAGACATGTTAACGAGTTTTCCTATTATATTATTGAAAGACTCATATAATTCCTGATGTTCTATTTTAGTCATATAACCACAATTCAATGAAAAATCAAGCCAAGTCTGCGTTTCAGCAGCTTCAGCTTCTGAATCGGATAGTTTAAAGACAAAAGACTTTGGGTATCTGCGTTTTCTGAAGGCTTCCGACAAGTTTGAAGATACAGATCTTGAAGATCGTCTGATCTGGTCGGTTAGTGAATATAACTCTTCTTTGGGAAATCTTCTGGTTATTTCAAAGATCTTCATAGCGGAGTTAAAAGAAAGTTTATAAACTTCCAATTCTTTGTGGGTTCTGATTTTCATTTTTGCAGCGATTTAGAAAGATTTAATTTATTCCAATCTAAATTTACAATAAAATTCTAAATCTTATTTCACCACAATACCTCAATCACTCAATCCTTTAATACTTAGCCTCTTAGTCTCTAAGTCACTTCGTCACTTTGTCACTTCGTCACTTTGTCACTTCGTCTCTTTGTCTTTTCTTCTTTCAGTCTCCCTCTCACCCATTCTTCCTCACCACCACCTTAACCACAACCTCATCAATTTCCACATCATTAGGAGTCTCTCCGGTAAAGCTGCTGACCAGTTTTACTGTAGTGGCAAGTGTCTGGGATCCGATATATGAAGCATGACGGTTAACTGCTTCACTCACAAAATCATTATCTTCAATAAGAACAGTGATCTTATCAGTGACGTCAAATCCGTTTTCCTTGCGGATATTCTGTATCCGGTTGACAAATTCACGCGCAATTCCTTCATACCTGAGATCTTCGGAGACAGTGATATCAAGAGCAACAGTTAGTTTTCCGTCATTAGCTACCTGCCATCCCGGGATATCTTCAGAAATTATTTCCACATCTTCTGTAGTAAGCATGATCTGCTGTCCGCTGACAGTAACAGGATGATTCCCATTGTTTTCAAATGAGACGATCTCCTGAGGAGTAAGCGCAGATATTGCATTACTTATCTCTTTCATCANCTTACCATAGCGCGGTCCAAGGGTTTTAAAATTGGGTTTGATCTTTTTAACAAGGATNGATGCTGTGTCATCAATATANTCGACCACTTTCACNTTAACTTCTGCAAGAATAAGGTCTTTTACTGCTTCAAATTTCTCCCTGAAGAATTTATCCGGAACCGGTACCATNATTCTTGCCAGTGGCTGACGGACTTTGAGGCTTACTTTCCTTCGTAACCCGAGTATCATCGAAGATATTTTCTGGGCAATATCCATCCTCTCTTCAAGTGCTTTATCAATAAGTGATTCATTATATTCAGGAAATGAAACCAGATGCACTGATTTTTCTTTATGCCTGCCGGTGAAATCATTCAGATCCATGAACAACCTGTCGCTGTAGAATGGTGCGATAGGAGCCATAAGACTGCAGACTGTTTCAAGACAAGCATAGAGTGTCTGGTAAGCCGATAGTTTATCCTTGTCATATTCACCTCCCCAGTAACGCTTCCGGTTTAACCGTACATACCAGTTGCTAAGGTTCTCCATAACAAAATCCTGAATGGCACGACCGGCACGGGTAAGATCATAATCATTATAACATGATCCAACCTCTTTCACTAGTGAATTAAGAAGCGAGATTATCCACCTGTCAATTTCAGGTCTTTCACTTACCGGGATTTCCTCCTCAGCATATCTGAAATTATCAACATTTGCATATAAAGCGAAGAAAGAATATGTGTTATAAAGAGTTCCGAAGAATTTCCTTTTAACTTCATCCACACCTGTCATGTCAAATTTCAGATTATCCCAGGGTTGAGCATTGGTGAGCATATACCAGCGCAACGGATCTGAACCATACTCCTCGATTGATGTGAATGGATCGACTGCGTTACCGAGGCGTTTCGACATCTTGTTGCCATTCTTGTCGAGGACAAGGCCGTTTGATATTATATTCTTATATGCAACTGAGTCAGAGACCATTGTGGCTATAGCATGGAGAGTAAAGAACCAGCCTCTTGTCTGGTCAACACCCTCTGCGATATAGTCAGCCGGGAACATCTTGCTGAAATCCTCTTTATTCTCAAATGGATAGTGAGCCTGTGCATAAGGCATGGCTCCTGAATCGAACCAAACATCAATCAGGTCGGGTTCACGGTAAAGTTTGGCTCCAGTTGGACTAACGAGTATTATATTGTCGACAAAAGGACGATGAAGATCAAAAGATTCATAATTCTCTTGTGAATTATCCCCTTCACGGAAGTTCTCAAGTGGATTACTCTCCATAACCCCTGCTTTTATAGAGAGTTCAATTGCTTTCTTCAACTCAGCAGCAGAACCTATACATAATTCTTCTATGCGATCCTCTGAAACCCATATTGGTAGAGGAGTTCCCCAGAAGCGGGAGCGCGATAGGTTCCAGTCCACCAGGTTCTCGAGCCATTTGCCGAACCTGCCGGTTCCAGTCGATTGGGGTTTCCAGTTGATAGTATTGTTTAATTCGATCATCCGGTCGCGAAAAGCGGTTGTACGTATGAACCAGGCATCCAGAGGATAATAAAGCACAGGTTTATCTGTTCTCCAGCAATGCGGATAACTATGTACCTGTTTCTCAATCCTGAAGACCTTTCCCTGCTGTTTAAGCATGACAGCTATTTCCACATCGAGAGTTTCTGCGTCAGGAGCAAGATTGACATCATATTCATTTTTTACAGCCCGGGCCTCAAAACCTGAGTATGTTTTAGTATTAACTTTTTGTTTTACAAATGACTCATCGAGGTCCTCGATGGGAACCATAAAGCCTCTTTTGTCAACCATTGGTCCGAAGGAGCCATCTTTTCTTTTTACAAGAAGAGGAGGAACCCCGTTCTCTTTTCCGACCCGGTAGTCATCAGCACCAAATGTCGGAGCAATATGAACAATACCTGTACCATCTTCAGTAGTAACAAAATCTCCTGTCAGAACACGGAAAGCCCCTTCTCCCGGGTTAACCCAATCGATAAGCTGTTCATAGTTAATCCCCTCCAGCTGACCTCCGGTGAATTCTTCCAGAACTTTGAAAGGTATCTTTTTGTCGCCCGGTTTATATTCTGAAAAATCAAGAGAGGCATTTGAATCCGGGAACATAGCATTGAGAAGATCCTTTGCCATTATTACGGTAATGGGCTCTCCGGAATACTGATTGAAACTCTTTACTTTAATATATATGATATCCTTCCCTACAGCAAGAGCCGTATTTGAAGGGAGGGTCCATGGAGTTGTTGTCCAGGCCATCATATAAATGCCGGAGGTATCGATATTTTTAAAAAGAAATTCCGATTTTTTATCACGGATCAGTTTAAAAAGAGCGATACATGTTGTGTCTTTCACGTCGCGGTAACAGCCCGGCAGGTTAAGTTCATGTGAGCTTAGTCCGGTTCCGGCTGCCGGAGAATATGGCTGGATTGTGTAACCCTGATAAAGGAATCCTTTTGAATATAATTGTTTCAGCAACCACCATAGAGTTTCAATATATCGGTTGTCGTAGGTAACATAAGGGTGGTCCATGTTTACCCAATAACCCATTTTACGTGTCAGATCCTCCCAGACGTCGGTGTATTTCATCACGTCCTTCCGGCACTCCTTGTTGAAATCTTCGATTGATATTTTAGTTCCGATATCTTCTTTTGTAATACCCAGGGCTTTTTCAACCTGAAGTTCAACAGGCAGTCCGTGAGTATCCCATCCTGCTTTACGTTTCACTTCATATCCGCACTGTGTTTTGAAACGGCAGACAGCATCCTTAATAGCACGTGCCATAACATGATGGATCCCCGGAATGCCGTTTGCAGAAGGAGGGCCTTCATAAAAGACAAACTCACCTTTTCCGTTTACCTCACGTATACTTTTATGAAAAGTATCATTTTCATCCCATACTTTCAGGATATCTTTATTTATCTGCGAAAGATCAAGACCTTTGTATTCAGGAAACCGTTTCCCCATTGTATCAGTCAGTTATTATTTTTGTTGTTTGTAAAAAATTTCGGACAAAGATAGCAAATTCCGGAATAAAATAAATGCATAAAGGGGAGTCTGGGAGAGGGGGAGAAAAGGAGACTGGGGGATGGGGAGACTTGGAGACAGACGGAAAGAGATAATCACCCCCTCTCCCTTTCACCCTATCTCCCCATTCATCTTCCAGATAAGACAGATCTGTTTACTATATTTGTTCATAATCTAAATAACAATGAAACGTCTCACAGTACTTACCGGAGCCGGAATGAGTTCAGAAAGCGGGATCCGTACTTTCAGGGATTCTGGTGGATTATGGGAAGAGTACCAGGTAACTGAGGTGGCGACTCCTGAAGCATGGAATAAGAACCGCGACCTGGTTCTCAGGTTTTACAATGAACGAAGGAGACAACTCGAAGGCTGCAAACCCAATGAAGGACATCTGGGTCTGGCAAAGCTTGAAAAATATTTTGATGTTCAGATCATTACCCAGAATATTGATAACCTTCACGAACGGGCAGGCAGCACAAAAATATTGCACCTTCACGGCGAACTTACAAAGGCCAGAAGCACAGTTGATTCTTCTCTTATTTACGATATTGGATATAAGGATATTAATCCGGNTGATATGTGCAGGAAAGGAAGTCAGTTAAGGCCTCACATTGTCTGGTTTGGAGAAGAGGTACCAATGCTGGATGAAGCGGTTAACCTGGCATTTAATTCCGATATTTTTGTGGTTATAGGATCATCGCTTAATGTTTATCCTGCAGCCGGGCTCATCAGTTATGCTCCGGCAAAAGCATCGCTCTGGCTTATTGATCCTAAAGATGTTACGATTCCGGTTAACAGGAAAGTTGAGGTTATAAAGGAAAATGCAGCAAAGGGAGTGGGGATATTGACGGAAAGACTGCTTGGTTTGTATAGAGGATCTTAATAAAACAAACCAAAAGAAGAGGAGACAGAGAGAGGGGGAGAAGGGGAGAATTAACTATCTTTGTCTGACTTTTCAATGAACCATGAAGTATTCGGAGATAATAAACAGAAAAATAGTGCTCGCTGTAACAGGAGCCAGTGGTTCTATTTATGCCCTAAGACTCCTGCAAAAACTTCAGCAGGTGAAAAACCGTCCTGAAGAGATTGCAGTGATTTTCTCAGAGACCGCAAAGGAGATCTGGATTGCAGAAACAGGTAAGAAATTCACTCCCGAGCAACCTGCGAAGGAGTACAATAATAGAACATTTTACGCGCCATTCGCATCAGGGTCTTCATCTTATGACACGATGATTATATGCCCTGCATCGATGGGTACAACAGGAAGAATCGCTAATGGGACTTCCGACGATCTGATAGCACGTACCGCCGATGTAATGTTAAAGGAAAGAAGAAGACTGATTATCGTTCCGAGGGAAACGCCATACAGCCTGATTCATATAAATAATATGAAAAAGCTTACCCTTGCCGGAGCAATAATCTGTCCTGCATCTCCATCGTTTTACAGCAATCCCGGAACCATTGATGATCTTGTCATGACAGTGGTGGAACGTATTATTGATCTTGCCGGATTTGACAATCCCGGTTTCAGATGGATGCAGAATGATTGACAGCAGAATTATAAAGTTTCTCAGGAAACATCACGTTCTTACAATTGCCACAACAATTAATAACGAACCTTGGTGTGCAAATTGCTTTTATGTATATCTCGAAGAAGAGAATTCGCTTGTATTTACTACAGGAGGAGATACCCGTCATGGGAAAGAATTTACTGAGAATCCCGTTGTTGCCGGGTCGGTGGTTCTTGAGACGTTGATAATCGGGAAGATCCGCGGGATCCAGTTCCAGGGAATCGTTTCTGAACCCGATGGAGACCTGCTCGCCAGGGCAAAAAGCAGATACCTGAAAAGATTTCCTGTTGCAGTACTAATGGATACCAGACTCTGGGTTGTTAAGCTTATTTATATTAAAATGACCGATAATCGTTTCGGATTTGGGAAGAAACTGAACTGGTCTCTATCGAAAGACTTAACTACGGAGTAGCACAGAGTTAACACGGAGTAACACTGTTTATAATCCTTCAGAATATAATACTCTGTGTCACTCTGTATAACTCCGTGGTTAAAAAATCCCTATTTTTGCATCAGCAAAACTAAATTAAGAAATCTATGTTTTCTGGAATAATTGAAGAAGCCGCAGAGGTTGTTAAACTTGATAAAGAGAGAGATAACCTTCATATTACAATGAAATGTTCATTCGTCAATGAACTTAAGATCGATCAGAGTATTTCTCATAACGGAGTATGTCTGACAGTAGTACGGAAAGACAAAGAGACCTACACTGTAACTGCTATAAAAGAGACTCTTGAAAAGACAAATCTNGGATTATTAAAACCAGGTGACAAAGTTAATCTGGAGCGAAGCACAAAGCTTGATGGCCGTCTCGACGGGCACATGGTGCAGGGGCATGTTGATCAGACAGCTGTTTGCACCAGTGTCAGGGAAGCCGGAGGCAGCTGGTATTATACCTTCGGATATGAACCTGCCCGGGAAGACTACATCACTGTTGAAAAAGGATCAGTATCAGTAAATGGCGTAAGCCTTACCGTTGTCAATTCGCAAGAAAGATCATTTGAAGTTGCAATAATCCCCTTTACCTGGGAAGTAACTAATTTTCACCAGATTAAAGAAGGAACGGTTGTCAACCTGGAGTTTGATATACTCGGAAAGTATATTGCAAAGATTGTGAGGCAACAACTGGGGAGGTAGCAAAAATGTATTATTTATGATGTATTATAGGCGAAGTATAAAAAAGGGCCATAATACATCCACAATCGCCTATAATACATAATACATTACTTCCTGATCCTCCGCTTCTCTACCAGCAATCCGGCCTTCTTCCACGCTACAATTCCTCCATCAAGGGAATAGAGTCTCCGGAATCCCAGGTCGTAAAAACCTTTAGCAACCCGTTTGCTTCTGAACCCTGAAGTGCAATATAAATATAGTGACCTTTCTTTAGCAATAGTATCAGCTGATGATTCCGGTTTCCCGGAGGAGGGAATATTCACAGCTCCTTTAATTCTTGACTTGCGGTATTCAAAAAACTCCCTTACATCAACTAAAACAGCCTTATCATCCTTTAGATATGCTGCCTTAAATTCTTCAGGACGGAGAGATAAATACTTTAATGAATCCGGAACCTGTGAAGTTATATCATTAGTGAAAATCAGAACAAACAGGAATATGAAGGGAAAGGTTTTCATGTTTAGTTTTATTCTGAAATTTAGGAAATATTTT
>JGI20214J51088_10001373_pt1 | contig 16658 bp, 16 predicted proteins | sample WetSurMetagenome_FD_51088 | JGI IMG/M metagenome (IMG submission 51088) | reverse complement strand
CGCGCCTGGACCGCCGCTACGGCGCGCTCGACCGTGCGCTCGCCCGGCTACCGCCCTACGCGATGGCGGTGCGCGCATTCTGGTATGCGCTGCTCGAATGGGGCCGGCGCGGCTTCGACGAGGGCAGCCTCGCGCGGCGCGGCATGCTCGAAGCCGCCGGGCGGCTGCTGCAGCGCCAGGTTGCCGACGAAGTGCTTCGCGCGAAGCTGCGCCCGCGCCACGCGCTGGGCTGCAAGCGGCTGATCTACTCGAACGACTTCTACCCTGCGCTGACCCGGCCCAACGTCGAGCTCGTCACCGAGGCGATCGTGCGCATCACGCCGCACGGCGTGGTCACGGCCGACGGGCGCGAGCNCGAGGTCGACGTGCTCGTTTGNGCCACCGGCTTCGAGCTCGCCCACCTGGCCGACGCGGTNCCGATCACCGGGCTNGGTGGCCGCACGCTGGCGCGCGCCTGGGCACGGGGTGCCGAGGCCTACCAGGGCATCACGGTGGCGGGATTCCCGAATTTCTTCCTGATGCTCGGCCCGAACACCGCCACCGGCCACACGTCGACACTGCTCTACATCGAGCCCGAGGTGCGCTTCGCGATCGCCGCGATGCAACGCTTGCAGCGCAGCGGCCACCGCTGGATTGCGGTGCGCGAGGACGCGATGCGCGAGCACAACCGCGTGCTGCAGCAACGGCTGCAGGACTCGGTCTGGGCCGGCTGCCACAGCTGGTACCGGCAGCACGACGACGGCCGCATCGTCGCGCTCTGGCCCGGCTTCACGCGCGAGTACGTGGCGCCGCTTCGGCGGCGCAGTTTTCGAGACTACGAGTTCGGCTGAGCGGCCGGTCTCCCCAAGGCGGCGCTTGCAATTTGCGTCGACAGCGGTTGAACTATGGGCGCCCGTCATTCCTGACAGGCCGGAGTTCACCCCATGCCAGCACAGCAAGCCGCCCTGCCCGCCCGCACTACGGCGCCGACACGGGCCTTGCTCGGCGAGCAGACGGCGGGCACGCTGCTGTCCAACATCGTGTACCTTTACCGGCACCATTTCGGGGTCGTGTTCTGGACCTGCCTGCTGCCGGTGGCGCCCTTCTTGCTGTTCAGCCAGCTCGTCGATGCGCTCGCGCCCTCGTGGTCGCTGCTCGGCGCATTGCCCTACACCGCGGTCGCGTTCCTCGCCACCGCCGCGCTGACGGTGGTGCTGGCCGATCTCTGCCTCGGCCAGCGGCCGACGGTGCGCCGCGCCTACATGCGCGTGTTCGCGCAGCACCGCTGGTGGCAGGTGCTTTCGACCGGGCTGCTCGTCACGCTGGCGATCTGGCTGGGCTTCCTGCTGCTCGTGCTGCCCGGTGTCTGGCTCATGGTGCGCTCGGTCTTCGCCGCCACCATCGTCACGCTGGAGGGCAGGTCCGGTCGCGCCGCGATCCGGCGCAGCTTCGATCTGACGCGCGGCCAAGCCTGGCGCCTGGCCGGTCTGACCCTGCTGCCGACGCTGTTCGCGTATGCGCTCGGCATCCTGGTCGCGTTCGTTCTCGGCGCCAGCATCGCGCTCGGTGACTTCGAATCGACCTGGGTCGAGCCCCTGCTGATGTCGCTCGCCTACATGACCATGCTGGCGCTGCTCTTTCCCACCGTGGCCGCGACCGTCGTGCTGCTCTACTACGATCAGCGCGCGCGGCGCGAGTCCTACGACGTGCAGGCCTTGTCCGAGGATCTGATGCGATGAGCGGCGTCTTCATCAGTTACCGCCGCGCCGACAGCCAGGGCTGGGCCGGCCGGCTTGGCGCCGACCTCGCCGAGGCCTTCGGCGATGTCGCTCGCTTCTTCGACATCGCGTCGATCGGACCCGGCGCCGACTTCGCCGCCGATATCGCGCGCGCGATCGACGCCGCCGACGCAGTGCTGGTGCTGATCGGGCCGCGCTGGCTCGAGTCGCGCGACGCGCAGGGCCGGCGCCGTCTCGACGGCGCCGAGGACCTCGTCGCGACCGAGGTCGCGCTCGCGCTGCTGCGGCCGGTGCCGGTGATTCCGCTGCTGCTCGGCGGCGCGGCCATGCCCGCCGCGGCCGACCTGCCCGAGCGGTTGCGCGCGCTCGCCGCGCGCAACGCTGCCGAGCTGAGCGACCGACGCTGGCCGCACGACCGCGATGCCTTGTTCGCCGCCCTCGAAGCCGCGACGCCGCTGCGCCGCCGCGCGCTGGCCCCTACNGGCGCCACGGTCAGCGTCGGCGCCGACCTGAAGCTGCGCGACAGCGAGGTCGGCCGCGTCACCGGAGTGCGCGGCCCCGCGCCGGCAGGTGCCGCCGTCGAAGTGCTGCGCGGCGCGCGGATGCGCAACGCGCGTATCGGCGACATCACCGGCGTCGACTTGGGCGGGCCGCCGAAAGGCAAGGCCCCGTGACCGAGGTCGTTGAAGGCCGCGTCGCGCGCGCCCGACGCGAGCGCATGCTCGCCTCGTTCGTCGACCGTTCGGCCGAGATGGCGCTATTCCAGCAGGTGCTCGACACTGACAGCCAGCCGGTCATGGTCGTGTCGGCCGAGACCGGCATGGGCAAGACCTCGCTGATGATGCGCATGGTCCACGAATGCGCGCTACGCGGTCTGCTCAAGGCCGAGCTGGCCTGGACCGACCTCGACGTGCTCGACTACATGTCGGTGATGCGCCGGCTGCGCGACGCGCTCGGGCTCGACCATTTCAGCGCCTTCACCGACCTGATCAACTACTACACCGACGGCAGCTACCAGCCGCGGCTGGACATCAACCTCAACTTGCAGGGCGGCAGCGTGCAGGTGGCGGCCGGCGCGACGCTGGCCCATAGCAGCGCGGGCGACATCGCCGGCATCGTGCTGCGAGACAACATGATCGTGATCCAGCGGCCCGACCTCGCGGTGCCGATGGAGGTGCGCCGCGAGCAACTGACGCTGCGCTTCCTGCAGGGCCTGCAGTCGCTGTCGGCGCACCAGTCGGTGGTGCTCTTCTTCCAGGCCACCGAGAAGATGTCCGAGCTCACGCACCAGTGGCTCTGGGAGCAGTTGCTGCGGCCAGTGATCGACGGCGTGTTGCCGCACGTACGCGCAGTCCTGCTCGGCCAGCGCGCGCCGCCGGCCGACCGCGACCTGGCCGAGTTCGTCGCGCTGGTGCAGCTCCAGCCGCTGGGAGTCGACGACATCGCCGCCTACATCGGCAAGCGTGCCGAGGCCAGCGCCGATGGCAGTGCCGGGCTCAGCGACGAAACCCGGCGCGAGCTGGCCAAGATGCTCGCGCTGATGACGCGCGGGCGTCCCGCAGACGTCGCGTCCGCGGTCGACCTCTACCTCGCCGGCCGCCCGGCGTGAAGTCCCGCACATGACCGCCGACGACGCCCGCGCCGCCGCGCCGGACCCGCTGGCCGCATTCCGGCAACTGCTCGAGCGCACGACCTCGTTGCCGGACAGTGAGCGCCCGGTCCAGTTGACCAATCGCCTCGTCGGCCCGCAGGCCGCTGTACTGCTGCGCCGTTGTGCGGTGCCGCACGAGTTCGACCGCGCGCTGTTACAGCATCTGGGCGAACTCGNCGAGGACGAGGCCGACGCGCGCTACACGGAGTTCGCCGAGCTGTCGCTGATGCAGCTCGGCGANACGACACTCGCCGTGCACCAGCGCTGGCGTGCACCGCTGTGGCGCTGGTGGCTGCAAGACGAGCAGCGCGCCGAGTTCACCGCGCTGAGCGAGCGGCTCGTCGCCTGGTTCACCGCGCCCGCCAACGCCACCGGCGAAGATCCGACGGCACGCCGCCGCATGTTCCACCTGATCGGCTGGCGGCACGACGAAGGGCTGCAGCTCTTCGAAGCGTTGTTCCGCGCCGCGCGTCACCGCCTGCGCTTCTCCGAGTGCAGCCTGCTGCTGCGACTGGTGCACGAATACGACCCGCTGCTCGCGCCGGGCGAGCGCGCAAGAGTCGACTACCAGGAGGGCAAGCTCGCGTCCGACCTGCGCGACTGGGAACGCGCGCTGCGGATGCTGCGCTCGGTCGCCGCCGAGCCCGCGGCCGGCGCAAAGCTGCGCCTCCACGCGCTCGTGCGCACCGGCCACGCGCTGCGCCAGAGCGGCCAGCTCGACGATGCGCTGGTCCTGCTCGAAGGCGCGCGCGGGCAGGTCGACGCCGACCTGCACAGCTCGGCCTGGCGCGTGCTGTACGAGCTCGGCGAGGTCTACCGCGACCTGGGCCGCGCCGATGCCGCGAGCACGACTCTCGGCGAGGCGCTCGCAAGCGTCAACGGCGACGACGAAGAAGCCGACATCGCCGGGCTGTTGAACAGCCTGGGCACGGCTCAGCTCAGGCTGCGCGAGACCGACGCGGCAATCGCGTCGTTCCAGGCCAGCCTGACCGAGCTCGATCGACGCGGCGACGCGCTGCGCAGCGGCGGCGTTCTCAACAACCTGGGCCTGGCGCAGCTCGAGCGCTGCGACTGGGAGGCCGCTGAGGCCAGCTTCACGGCCAGCCTGGAGCGCAAGCGCCAGGCCGGCGACCTGCCCGGTCAGGCCGCCGCCTGGCTGAGCATCAGCCGCGTCCAGGCGGCGCGGGAAGCACTGGCGCAGGCGCTGCAGTCCGCCGAACAAGCCGCAGCGGCCTTCGACGCGCTCGGCGACGCGCCGGGCCGCACGCGTGCACGTCTGGCGGTAGCGCGGCTGCTGCGCCGCAGCGGCCAGCGCACCGAGGCGGCGACGCTGCTGAAAACCTTGCTCGCCGATGCTGCGGCCGGCGGCGACGAAGCCACCACCGCGACAGCAGGCGCCGAGCTGCTGCTCGCCGAGCGGCGCGGCGGACTGCGTTGGTGGGTCTGGATGCTGATCGTTCTCGCGCTGGCGCTGCTGGTGTTCGTCGCGGTGGCGCTGTTCGTCGCCCGGTAGCGGCGCGTGCGACCGGTTCGGTCGAGAAATGCTGCCACCCAAACGCTGCCGCCGGCGTAGGATTTTCATCGCAGGCGGCACCGTCACGCCGCGGCGCCCGACTTCCCCGCCTGCAGCCCGCCCCATCCCACAAAGGAGACACCATGGCAGCTTCGACGACCGACCGCACCCTGGAGAACAACCGCCAGTACGCCAGCGGGCAGGCCCTGCACGCGCCCGCCTATCCGGGCAAACAGCCGATACGGCCCGCCAAGCGCGTGGCCGTGCTCGCATGCATGGATGCCCGGCTCGACGTGGAAGACCTGCTCGGCCTGCAAACCGGGGACGCGCACATCATCCGCAACGCGGGCGGCGTCGTCAGCGACGATGCGATCCGCTGCCTGATCATCTCGCACCACTTGCTCGACACGAACGAGATCATCCTGATCCACCACACGCGCTGCGGCATGCTCGCATTCAGCGACGACCTGCTCAAGGCCGGCCTCGAGGGCGACCCCGCCGCCGAGAAGCTGCTCGGCCAGGCGACCGGGCGCGCCTTCACGAGCTGCAGGCAATGCGCGTCGACGCCGTCGGCATTCCACGCCTTCCGCGGCGCGCTTGAGCCGCTCGACGCGCCGCGCGACGCCAAGCAGACCGAGCGGCTGACTTGGGACGTGCGCCGCGGGATGTCGGCCATCCTGAGCCACCCCTGGTTGCCCACCAGCGGGCCGGACGCCGTCAGCGTGCGCGGTTTCATCTACGACGTCGACACCGGCAAGCTGGAGGAGGTGAGCCATCCGGGGCCGATGGGGTCCTTCGCTTGACGCGTCGGAAGCCCGGCAGGGGTCGGCGCCGATGACCCGCGGCGCCTGGGCGCGTTGGCTGCTGCTGTGCTGCGCCCTCGCCCTGGGCAGCGCCTGGTCGCAATCCGCGCCGGCCGATGCGCTGCGCTCGAGGTTCGCCTCGATTCGCGAGCAGCGCGCGGGCCAGCTCGCCGGGCGTGCCATCTACCTGCAGTCGACGGAGACGTCGGACCGAATGCAGGGCGACGTCTATGCGCTCGTCGAGCGCCCCTATGCCGAGCTTCGCAGCGCGCTCGTCCGGCCCGGCCCCTGGTGCGACATCCTGATCCTGCACCTTAACGTCAAGTACTGCCGCGTCGTGAACCGTGTGGGGCATGACGAGCTGGTCGCCGGCATCGGGCGCAAGTTCGACCAGCCTCTGGCCAAGGTCCACTGGGTCCGGTTCGCCTTCCATGTGACGAGCGCAGGCGATACCTATCTCGACCTCGCGCTGCAGGCCCCCACCGGGCCCCTGGGCACGCAGGACTACCGCCTCGTCGCCGAGGCCGTGCCGTACTCGGCGGGCCAGACGCTGCTGCATATGCGCTATGCGTATTCCTACGGCCTGGCCGCGCGCTGGGCGATGCAGGCCTACCTGGCGACGATAGGCAGCGACAAGCGCGGCTTCAGCGTCGTCGGCCGGGCCGCCGACGGCGCACCCCTCCTCGTTGGCGGCGTGCGCGGCGTGCTCGAGCGCAATACGCTGCGCTACTACCTCGCGATCGAGTCCTACCTCGAGGCGTTGCGTCAGCCCGCCCCGGAGCAACGACCCACGAGCCTGCACCTGTGGTTCGACGCCACCGAGCGCTACGCGGCCCAACTGCACGAGATCGACCGCGACGCCTATCTCGCGATGAAGCAGCGCGAGCTGCACCGCCAGGAGACCGAAGCGCCGCCGCCGTGAGCCCGCGGCCCGCGGCCCGCAAGCTTCAGCCGCGCGCCGGCGAGTCCGGCCCGGCCGCGTCGGCGGCGAGGCGCTCGCGCTCGTCCCACCCGCGCAGCTTGCCCGGGTTCAGCAGCCCGGCTGGGTCCAGGCGCTGCTTCATCGCGACGACGGCCGGGTTCACCTGGCCTTGCTTGCCGTCCTCGACGATGTAGACATGCGGGTTGTTGATCGCGACGCCGTGGTCGCGGTGGATCTGCATGACCTGGTTCAGCCGCTCGTCGGTCGCGTAGCGCACGAGCTGCAGGCCCGAGCAGTTGAGAGCCCCTTCCTTGGTGCGGATGAACTCCAGATGCGTCATCACCTCGTGCCCGTGCGCCGCGCCTCCGAGTGCGGCGCGCAGCACACGCGCTTGTTCCTTGTGGCGGCCGGGCTGGAAGCCGGCCTGGACGTAGGTCAGGCCCTTGTCGACCTTCAGCGCGTGCAGCGTGGTGTGGTTCCAGGTCGCCTCGACGATCGTGCGGTGGCTGCGCTTCACCTCGTCGGCGCGGTGCACGATGCGGCCACCCGCCTCGCGCACCAGTTGCAGCAGCCCGGGCTCGGTGAACTCGGCGACGAGCACGAACACCGCGTGTTCCACGCCATCCATCGCGCCGGCCAGCGCCGGCACGCCGGCGCGGCGCAGCAGGTCAGGGATCGGCTCGGCGAGCAGCGTGACGCTCTTCTTCACCAGCCCCGGCGCCGCGGCGAGCGCGTCGGCGAAGTCGAGCGCGGCGTCGAAGCCGCCGGCGCCGTCGAAAGCGACGATCGCCTCCAGCCACGGGTGGGCCGGCGCGAGGCCGACCTCCAGCTCAAGCACCAGGCCGTTGCTGCCGTAGACATGGTGCAGCAGCAGCGCCTCGGGCGCGCGCAGCTCGAGGGTGCGCGGCTCGGGCTCGATGCTCATCACCTTCGCGCCGAGCACGTTGCCGGTGGCGGCGAGCGGGCCGTGATTGATCGAGCCGACGCCACCGAAGCCGCCGCCGAACAGGCCGCCGAGCGTGGCGCTGCGGTAAGTGCTGGGCACGCAGCGCAGCTCCCAACCCTGGGGTTGGGTCTGCCGGTCCATCTCCATCATCCGGATGCCCGCCTGCGCACGCGCGACGCCGGGCTTCATCCAAAGCAGCCGATTGAATGCCGACAGGTCCAGGATTACGCCGCCGTGCAGCGGCATGCACTGGCCGTAGTTGCCGGTGCCGCTGCCGCGCAGCGTGATCGGTACGCCCGCGCGCGCACAGCCGGCGACGACGGCGCGGATCTCGTCCTCGGTCTTGGGCCGCGCCACCGCGTCGCCGCGCAGGCCTTCGAGCTGGCGCTTGAGCACCGGGCTGAACCAGTAAAAGTCCTGGCTCAGCCGCTCGACCCGGCCGTCGGTGATCCATTCGATCTCTGGCAGCGCCTGCGTCAGCGCGAGGCTGCGCTCGCGCACGAGCACGTGGTCGAAGTGCGCGCTCATCCGCGCATACCGGCCACGAGCCGCTGCGCGTCTCGGCGCAGCTCAGCCAGGTCCAGACCCGGGATCGCGTCGTTCTCGACGACAACGCGGCCGTTGACGAGCAGCGCGCGCAAGCTCGGTTGGCCACCGCTGGCCACNGGCGCGATGGCCGGGTCGTGCAGGCCGAAGTGGCGCGGCTGGTCGAGCTCGTAGATCGCCAGATCGGCGGCCTGGCCGACCGCGAGCGTACCCACGCCGCCGAGCCCGAGCACGTGCGCGCCGCCGGCGGTGCCGATGTGGACCACGTCCTCGACCGTCATCGCCGAGGCCAGGCCGCCCGGCTGCGCGCCGCGCGCCCCGGCGCGCGGGTCGGCGCGGTGCGTGAGCCAGCAGGCATGCGCCTCGCTGATCATGTCGGCGGCCTCGTTCGACGCCGCGCCGTCGACCGCGAGCGACACCGGCACGCCGAGCGCGAGCGCCTCGGGGATGCGTGCAATGCCTGAGCCCAGCCGGGCGTTGCTCTGCGGGCAGTGCGCGATGCCGGTGCCGGTCTCGGCGCAGAGCTTCAACTCGGCGTCGTCGAGGTGGACCATGTGCGCGTACCAGACGTCCTCGCCCACCCATTCGTGCTCGGCGACGAACTGCAGCGGCGTGCAGCCGTGCACTTCGCGCGCCCAGCGTACGTAGTCGTGTGATTCGGACAGGTGGCTGTGCAGCCGGATGCCCAGGCGCCGCGCCTCGCGCGCCAGCACCTTCAACTCGGCTTCGCGACAGCTCCAGTTCGGCGTCGTGATCGCGCTCACGACGCGGCGCATCGCATACGGCGAAGGGTCGTGGAAGCGCTTCACGTCGCGCTCGACCGCGGCGAGGAAGTCATCCAGCGTCTCGGGCGCGCTCTGCGCCGGCGCAACCTGGTCGGTCAGTGCGCGCGCCTGGGTCTGGCCGCCGCGACAGAGCACGAAGCGCAGGCCGAGCTTCGCGGCCTCGTCGAACACCACCGCCGACGCGTCGAAGGACATGCCGGGGTAGTAGTGGTACTGGTGGTCGGCGACCGTGCTGCAGCCCGACAGCGCCAACTCAACCAGTCCGACGCGTGCCGCGATGCGCAGCGCCTCCTCGTGGTCGAACCAGCGCCGGTAGGGCACCGGCACCGCCGACAGCCAGGGCACGAGTGCGAGGTCGATGCCGGCCGGGATGCCCTTGAGAAGGCTCTGGAACAAGTGGTGGTGTGCGTTGACCCAGCCCGGGTAGACGACGCAGCCAGAGGCGTCGAGCACGCGCTCGCCGGGCTCGGACGCGAGGGAGCCGATCGCCTGGACGATGCCGGCGCGCACGCGCAGGTCGGTGCCGTTGCGCGCGCGCATCGCCTCGCCGCGCAGCCCTGTCCACAGGTGCGCGGCCCCTTTGATCAGCAGGTCAGTCATGTGTCTGTTCGCTCTCGTGCCAGCCGCCCAGCGCCCATTTCGATAGCGCCGACATGGCCGCGAACAGCAGCACGCCGGTGACGGTGATGAGCAGAAGCGCGGCGAACATGCGCGGAATGTTGAGTTGGTAGCCGGCCTGCAGAATCTGGTAGGCCAGCCCGGTGCCGGTGCCACCGGTGCCGGCGACGAACTCGGCCACCACCGCGCCGATCAGCGCCAGCCCGCTGCTGATGCGCAGACCGCCGAAGAAATACGGCAGCGCCGACGGGATGCGCAGCCGCACCAGGATCTGCCAGCGGGTCGCGCGGTTGAGCCTGAAGTAGCTCATCAGCCCCGGGTTCACGCTGCGAAGCCCGAGCGTGGTGTTGGCGATGATCGGGAACAGTGCGACCAGCGTCGCGCAGATCACCAGCGACGCGGTCGGATCCTTGACCCAGATGATGATCAGCGGCGCGATCGCGACGATCGGCGTCACCTGCAGCAGCACCGCGTAGGGGAAGAGCGCGGTCTCGATCGCCCGGCTCTGCACGAACGCGAACGCGATCAGCACGCCGACCACGGTGGCGGCGANGAACGAGAACAGCGTGATCTTCAGCGTATTGACGAGGGCGCCGAAGAGCAGCCCGGAATCGGCGACCAGGGTCTGCGCCACGTTCAGCGGCGACGGCACGAGGAAGGGCGGGACGTGAAAACCCTCCACCAGCCCCTGCCACAGCGCGAGCAGCCCCACCGCGACGAGCAGCGGGTAGAACACGCGCTGAACGTTTGGCGTCATGCCCGCCTACGTTGGCCCGCGAGCCAGGTCCCGGCCACGCCACGCAGCGTCATGCCAGCGCCTCGTCCGTCTGGTCGCCGCTGGCGCGCAGCAGGCTGTCCTGCAATTGCTTCGCATAGCGGCTGAATTCGGTCGAGACGCGGAAGTCGGGGCCGCGCGGATAGGGCTCAGCGATCGCGACCTCGTCGACGATGCGCCCCGGCCGCGCCGCCATCACGACGACGCGGTTGCTCAGGTAGACCGCCTCTTGGATCGAGTGCGTCACGAAGATCACGGTCAACTTCTTCGCACCCCAGAGCGCCAGCAGGTCGCTGTCGAGCCGGTTGCGCGTGATCTCGTCAAGCGCACCGAAGGGCTCGTCCATCAGCAGCAGCGTCGGCCGCGTGACCAAGCTGCGCGCGATCGAGACGCGCATCTGCATACCGCCCGAAAGCTCGCGCGGCCGGTGGTCGGCGAACCTGGCCAGGCCGACCATCGCGAGCGCCTCGGCAACGCGAGCGTCGGCCTCGGTGCGCGGCAAGCCGGCCAGGTCCAGCGGCAGGCGCACGTTGGCCTGCACGCGCGCCCAAGGCATCAACGTGGCCTCCTGAAATACGAAGCTGAGCCGGTGGCCGGCAGCCTCGACCTGCGCCACCGGCTTGCGCCACAGCAGCAACCGGCCGTCGCTCGGCGCGAGCAGGCCCGCGATCATCTTCAGCAGCGTGCTCTTGCCGCAGCCCGAAGGGCCGAGCAGCGTGACGAACTCGCCTTCGCGCACCGTCAGGTCCACAGGCAGCAGCGCGCGCGTGCCGTTCGGGTAGGTCTTCTCGGCCGAGAGGACCTCGATCGCGGCAACGTCACTCATGCGGCGACAGTGGTGCGGCGGTACATTTCGGCCAGGTGCTCGCCCACGGTGACCGGCGCATAGCGCGCCGGCCGTTCGGCGTTGACGCAGCCCGGCAGCGGCGTGATCACCGCATCGGCGTCAAGGTCGAGGAAGTACGCGATCGACCAGCGGTCGCGCCCCGCATGACGGTTGATCACGCGGTGCACCGTCGAGCGCCAGCGGTCGTTCGTCCAGCGCGGCATCATGTCACCGGCGTTGACGACGAAGGCGCAGGGCAACGGCGCCACGTCGAGCCAGGTGCCGTCGGCACGCTGCACCTGCAGTCCGCCGGCGGCGTCCTGCGCGAGCAGCGTCAGCGCGCCCCAGTCGGTGTGCGCGCCGCAGCCGATCTGACCCGGTGCCGCCTGCGCGGGTTGCGGTGGGTAGTGCAACAACCGCGTGGTGCGGATCGGCGCGCGCATCACCGCGTCGAAATGGCCCGGCGCCAGGCCGAGCGCGATCTCGAACAGGTGCATCAGGCGGCGCGCGAGCGTGTCCATCGCCGATGCATAGGCGGTGCAGGCGGCGCGAAAGCCCGGCACCCGCACCTCATCGGGCCACTGGTTCGCGCCATGTGCCTCGACGCCGAGGTAGAAGCTCTCCTTCATGTCGGGCGGCTGGCCGACGTCGAGCGACTGCCAGCCGATCGGGTCGAAGCCCCGGTGCGCCGGCGAGGCGTCGATGTGCCAGCGCTGCTTCTCTTCTTGAGCGAGCGCGAAGAAGCGCTGCGACGCGTCGAACGCGGCGTCGACGACCGCCGCCGGCACGTCGTGGCCGGTGAGCGCGAAGAAGCCCGGCCCGGCAAGCGCGGCGTCGATGCGGCGCGCCAGCGCACCGGTGGGCCCGGCCGCCAGATCGATGACCGGGATCACGGCAGGATCTTCAGGTCCTTGACGAACTGCGTCGTGTAGACCTTCTTCAGATCGACCTTGGCCGGGTCGAGCAGCTTCATCGCAACCATCATCTCGTAGGTCTTCTTCATGCGCGCGTCGGTGATGATGCCGATGCCGTCCTTGGCCGCGTCGCCGCCGAGCACCATGCCGGTGGCCTTGAGCTGCTTGATGCCGTTGGCGAGTTCGTCGTCGGTCATGTTCGGATTGTCCTTGCGGATGAGCGCGTTGGCTTTCGCCGCGTCGCCCTCGAGATAGTCCTTCCAGCCCTGCATGCTCGCCTTGACGAACGCAGCCACCTGCTTGGGCTTCTTGTCGATCGTGTCTTGCATGCAGACGATGGTCGTTGCGTACGGCGGCCAGCCATGGTCGGCGAGCAGCAGCACCGTCGGCTTGAAATGGGCCTGCTTCTCGATCGCGTAGGGCTCACTCGAGAGGTAACCCTGCTGGACGACGTTCTTGTCGGCGATGAAGGGCTGGATGTTGAAGGTGTAGGGCCGGGTCTGCGCGTCGGACAGGCCGAAGGTCGTCTTCAGCCAGGGCCAGTAGTTGGTGTACGAGTCGCCCGAGATCAGGATCGTCTTGCCCTTCAGGTCGGCCATGGTCTTGACCGTCTCGGGGTGGCCGATCATCACCTGCGGATCCTTCTGGAACGCGGCGGCCACGGTGACGGCGGCTATGCCCTGCTCGCGCGCCTTCATCGTCTGCACGTCGTAGCCCATGAAGCAATCCACCTGCCCGGCGGCGAGCAGCTGCATGCCGTTGACCTGCGGGCCACCCATCCGGATCGTCACGTCGAGACCGGCCTTCTGGTACAGGCCCTCGGCGAGGGCCTCATAGAAGCCGCCGTGTTCGGCCTCGGCATACCAGTTGGTCAGATAGACGAACTTCTCGCCGGCGAGTGCGCTTCCGGCGGCGAGCAGCGCCGAGGTGGCGAACAGGGTCGGGCGAAGGAACGGGATCTTCATGGGGTCTCCAACTGGTTGGCGGTGGCGCCGGTTTCGCGCCTCAGGGCATCACCTGCAGGTCCTGGACGAATTGGGTCGCGAAGGTGTCGCGCCAGTCGACCTTGGGGTCGAGCAAATGGCTGCGCACCAGCATATCGTAGGTCGGCTCGACGCGCGCCTCGCGCATCGTGCCGATGCCCGAGACCTGCGCGTCGCCGCAGTCGAACACGGGCAGCGCCTTCATGCGCTTGATCGCGACGCGATCGAGCGTCGGTCATCGCTGGGTCGTCGCGCTTGATGAGCGCGATCGCTGGCGCCGGATTCTGCGTGAGGCTCGTCCAGCCCTCCATGCTCGCGGCGACGAGCTTCTTCAGCACCTCGGGTTGCTCGCCCACCGTTCTGGCCATCTTCACGATGGTCGCGCCATAGGGCGGGTAGCCGTCGTCCGCGAAGAGGAGGAATTCGACCTGTGTCCCCGCCTTCGCGGCGGCAGACAATTCCGACGATGGGTAGCCGTGCTGCGCGACGTCCGGGTCGGCCATGAAGGGCTGGATGTTGAACGCGCGGTGCCGAGCCTGCGAGTCGCGCGGCCCGTAGCGCGCCCTCAGGCAGGGCCACCAGCTGGTGCAGCCGGAGGTCGCGATGAGGATCATCTTGTTCTTCAGCCCGGTGAGGGACTGCGCGTGGGCGTGCTTCATCGTCCCCTGCAGGTCATTCTGGAAGCTGACCGCGATCGTGACGGCATCGAAATCCTGCTCGCGCCCCTTCATCACCGCGAAGTCGTAGCCGTCCACCGCATCGGCTTGGTCGGCGCCGGGCAGCTGCTTGCTGCGGCCCACCCATCTTGATCGGCACGTACAGCCCGGCCTTCCGGTACAGCCCGGCGGCCAGCGCCGCGCATCTCATCCGGCGAACCCCCATGCTCGGCACTCCCCGACCGGCGCGACGCGCCGTGATGCAAGGAATCAGCAAGCCGTGTGCCACGGTGTCGGCCCGCGGGTCGCGCGCCGCGCCGGGCCGGGCCGCGCCCCCTGTTCCGGTGCGCACCGCCCCAGCCTAGGTCATCGCGCACAGCGCAGCGCGGATCAGCCCTTCAACGGCAGCCAGGCTGTGGCCTCGACCTCGACCAGAATGTCCGCACTGGGCAGCATTGCGCTCACCTCGACCACGGTCGACGCCGGCGGCTCGCCGGGGAAGAACAGCTTGCGCACCCGGCTGTACTGCGGAAACTGGTCCAGGTTTCTGAAGTACTGCACGAGCTTGATCACGTCGCTCATCCGGCCGCCAGCGGCCTCAACGGTGCTGCGGATGCGGTCGAGCACGAACCAGCTCTGCGCCAGGATCGGTCCCTCCTTAAAGTCGGTCGAGAACTCGCCGGTCTCGCCCAGCAGCGCGCGCGCCGCGGCCGGAATGTCGGCGTAGCCCTTGACGATGGTTGCGCTGGCTGGATCGACCGCGATAACACCGGAGAGGAACACGAACTCCCCGGCACGGCGCCAGGCGGAATAGCGGGCCAGAGGCTGGGCGATAGTCATGCCGCTTCCTTGCTCAAGGTGCGTGCGACCTTTGCGATGAAGGCATCGCGCTCGGCCGCGGTCGCGTGGTTCATGTTGTACAGCTGCAGCCATTTCATGCGGCAGCCACGCGCGTAGAGCGGCCTGAGCCCCTTCATGAACAGGCTGCGACCCGGATCGCCGATCAGCTTGAGCCACCACCAGGGCGAGCCTGACGTGGTGATGCCGACGAAGAGGCGGATGTTGCGCAGCTCGCCGCCGATGCGCCGCTGACTCGCCCGCGCCACCGTGAAGGTCACGCCAGGCAACCAGACGCGTTCGAGCCAGCCCTTGAGCATCGCAGGCGCGCCGTAGAACCAGGTCGGGTAGACGACGACCCAGCCCTCGGCCCAGCGCAGCGCCTCGACATGGGCGGCGACGCCGGCGATGTTGCGCGCGGTGTCCGCCAGGTAGCTGCGCTTCTCGGCGGCGCTGAAGACCGGGTCGAAGCCTTCCGCGTAGAGGTCGATCTCGCGCAACTCGTGGCCGGCCGCGCGCAGCGCGTCGGCCGCGGTGCGGCGCAGCGCGGCGGCGTAGCTTTGCAGGTCGGGATGGCAGAAGACGAGCAGCAAGCGCATCCCGGAGATGCGATCACACGCAGGGCACGATCTTGAACTCGACACGCCGGTCCAGCGCGTCGACCGCGTTGTCGGTGCCGCTTCCGACGAGGTTCTCGCGCCACCCCATGCCGATCGGCTTGGTGCGCGCGGTCAGCGCCGGAGCCTCGCCCGCAAGGCGCTTGAGGATGGTGGCCGCGCGCTGCAGCGACAGCGCGTCGTTGGTCTGCTCGGACCCGGTGTGGCTGGTGTGGCCGACAACGTTCATGCAGACCCGTGCCGCGTCGGCCTGCTTCGCGATCTGGCGTAGCCACATCGCATAGGCGCCGCTAACCCTGGGGTCGGACCAGAATTCGGTGCTGCCCGGATTGAACAGGAACTTGACGCCCAGCTGGTCGTGCGCGAGGCCGTAGGCGACGACCTTGCCGAACGCGAGCTCGGCGTCTGCCTGGCGACCGAGCTTGGTGGTCGCCAGATAGATCCCGTTCAGCGTGCGCAGCTGATCGCCTCCCACCGTGCCGCCGGCGGCACGGTACTTCGCCAGCGCCTCCTGGTACTTCTGCGCGTTGTACAGCGAGGTCGCGTCGTTGATCACGGTGGCCACCGCGATGCGCTCAAAGTAGTACGCATCTGCCGGCTGGCCCGGCGCCGTCGCCGACGTGCGCACGTAACCATCGATGACCTTGTCCTTCACCAGCACCGGGCTGTCCTGATAGTACGGCAGCGGCGTGTGATCCAGCCCTTCGTCGCGCGCCAGCGCGGTGGCCTGCGCGAGTACCTTGCCACTGCGCAGGTCGGTCAATGCCAGGTCGATCTGCTGCGCGCCACGCGACGGCCCGTCCTTGATGCGCGACATCGTGCCGGTCAGCAGGTACTGCGCCTGCGCCAGGTTGCCGCTCTCGAAAGGCAGGATCTCGAGCGCCTCGAACTTCGTGCGCATGCGCTCGGTGACGCGTTGCTGGAGCAGTTGCGTCGCCTGCGTCTGCTCGCCGCTNCCGGCATCGATCATCGGGTCGAGCACGACGCCACGCTTGACGAGCTTGGACTCGACCGCGGCCAAGAANGCCGGCAGCCTCTGGGTTTGTGCGACGAGGCCGTCGGTCGCAAGCGCGACGGCTTCGTCGAACGGCAGCGCGCCACCTGTCTGCACCGTGGCCTGCGGCGCGGCACAACCGGCGGCAATGACGACGACGGCGACGGCCACCAGCCAGCCGAGCCCGGCGAGCAGGCTACGAGGATTCCGCAAAGAGATCGCGCTCATTGGCATTCCCTCTTCAAAAACGCCGTCTCGCTGGCGGTCAGCGGCTCGAGCGAGCCTTTTTGCAGAATATCACTGCATCGGGCTCGGACAAGGGGGTCCGCCGCAGGTCGCGCGAGCGGCGCCGGCGCGATCAAATCAGTCGTCGACGGCGCGGGTTTCGGCGCTGGATGCCGTCGCGGGCTCGGGACCGGCGCCGCCCTGCTCGCGGACGCCGGTGCAGTTGCAGGTGCAGCGACCGCCGGCACCGATGCCGCCGGACTCGGTGGAGTCGGAGTCGGAGTCGGAGTCGGAGTCGGAGTCGGAGTCGGAGTCGGAGTCGGAGTCGG
>JGI20214J51088_10001370_pt1 | contig 16662 bp, 15 predicted proteins | sample WetSurMetagenome_FD_51088 | JGI IMG/M metagenome (IMG submission 51088) | reverse complement strand
TACTACCATGCGGGAAAAAAGGTCGATAAAGACCGTCGGATACAACCAGCCACAACGGCTCGGCAGATAGGTTATATCCGTCACCCAAACTTGATCCGGCGCATTGACCGTAAAGTTCCGGTTCAGCAAATTAGGAGCGACCGGAAAAGCATGTTTCGAGTTGGTCGTTGCCCGGAACCTGCGCTTCGGCTTGAACCGCAGGCCCTGCCGCTCCATACCGGCACCAATCCGCTTCCGGCTTGCTTTACGACCATGAAGACCGAGTTCCAGACGGACACGATCTCGTCCGTATTTTCCGTTTCCCATTGTGAATGCGGTCTTTACTTCAAGGTCGAACAACTGTCGATCCTGGGCACTTCTGCTCATAGAACGACCTGGCCAAACGTAATATCCGCTCCGCGACACGTTCAGCGCGTTCGCCATCCTCTCCACCGAAAACTCAGAGCTATGTTCTTTTATAAACATATAGATGCTTTCGGTCTTTTTGAAAAGATGGCCACCGCTTTTTTTAAAATGTCACGCTCCTCCCGAAGGATAGCGTTCTCCCGCATCAACCGGCGGTTCTCATCTTCAAGCGGCTTCAGGTGGCCCGTGCCTGGGAAGGCATGGCTAGGATCAGCGTGCAGCTCCTCCCGCCAGTGTCGGATAGCACCTTGGTACAAGCCCAGCTCTTTCTCTATGGTCCGATCATTTTTACCAGATGAATCGGCTAACTGTACAGACTCTCGCTTAAACGTCCCGTCATACTTCTTCCGAGTTGATCCCATAAAAACACCTCCAAGAATACAGATGAAAACATGTTTGGTTCTTGGAGTGTCCAAAATCAGGAGTATGGCTCATAAACAGCACGTTACATATAGACGGGCCAGCTATTTAATATGATCATCACGCGACGAAATGTTTTTCTGGCTTTCTCGTTTCTTTTTATGTTTGTTGTTATAAGTCCATTTATTGAGCGGCTTGAAATATTAGGGAAACCTAATTTATCGGTTGCGAGGATGTCGATTGCCTTACTATTTCTGTTTATCACCATGCCATTTCTCTTCCAGAAGGGAATTCGCCTTAACTTTCGGGCGATACTAATCACGGGGATTCTTTACCTATTTGTTATTTACATTCTTTTCGTAACATTGATGTACAGGGAAAAATTTAACGAGTTAACATTTTACATGTTTTACATTCATCTTGTCTTTTTCGGTTATTGGGCGGTCTACCCGGAAAATTTAGAACGATTTGAAAATGTTATAAATATTTTGTGCACTATTGCCATAATAGTGGGACTATTCATGATGATAGAAGGCCCCGAAAAGATTCGGGCAATGGGAATTGGCGCCGTAGAAGGAAAATGGGGACAATTTACTATGACAGATGTCCAGACAACACCCTCAGTGGAAATGTCTCTTTTTTTTAGATCTTTTTCGATTTTCATGGATCATCAAGCATTCAGTGTATTTCTTCAGCTTAGTGCCTTTTTTTATCGATTTATGTACATTGTCAAGAATGATAAAAAATATGTCTTTTTCGTTTTCATTCTCCTAACCGCCAATACTATGACATTTAGTACAACTGGATTCCTGGTGATTCTTGTTATTCTGCTCACATTCCTTAATGTCAAATACATCTTGCTTTTTTTGCCATGCCTGGCTTTCTTGATAACATGTATTTGGATTACTTCTCCACAAACTGTATTGCTTATTTTTCATCTGGGGTCGCTGCAAATGCGCCTGACGTTCATACAAAACGCTTTGGAATTGATTAATGTTTTGCCATCCCTCGGAGAAATGTGGAAAGTCAATTTTTCCCAGGACTGCTATTTGTTATGGATGACTTACAAGTATGGAATAATTTACACCATTATCCAATGTGTATTGCTCGTTACATTTATTGTGTTATTCAGCTTGAAAAAAAGAGAATCTCGTCTGCCGGTATTACTCTTGTCGTTTGTTTATTTCGTTAATATTCTCACAAATGCTGTTTGCTATTCAACCCCTAATAATATCTTATTACCTATTCTTTTTGGATTAGTGGCATACCATTCAACTATTTCTCGACGTTTACAATTTCAGCCATCCTAAGGGCCAATGAAGATAATGCATATCTTGGGGCAGCTCCCTCGAGGAGGAGCGGAAACCCTCGTGCTCGATATTTGCAGAAACGCAAAGAGGAACAATCTTGATATGATAGTAGTCGCGTTTGATGGGGGTGATTTAGAAAATGAGTTTCAAGGTCTGAGCATTCCCTTTTTTCTCTTGAAAGAGAAATGTTTTTTTGATTTGTCTGTAATGAAAAAACTTCGACGTTTGATACAAAAAGAAAGCGTTCGAATCATCCATTCGCATTCTGAAACCGGCTTGTTTACGGCAGTAATTGCATCGCTCGGTCTCGGTGTTAAAAAGATACTTCACTTGCATGGACTCAATTTTCGGAGTTTCACATGGCCAAGGAAACTGCTTTATTTCTTTTTGACTCATATTACAGATAAAAATATTGCAGTTAGCAATAGTCATCTACACAGTTTGGGAAAATTGCCGTACTTTAAAGGGCTCTCAAATTTCAAAGTGTTATACAACGGAATTGACCTTAAGAAATTTACTCTTAATAGAGGAACATTGCGGCAAGAGCTAAAGTTGCCTCCGCACTCAGTTTTGCTGGGTATGATTGGCAATTTTAATTGGGTCAGAAATCAGCTATTTGTGTGCCAAGCTGCGTTGGCGAGTCTGCAAGAGGACCCAAATTTATTTTTGATATTCGCCGGATCAAAGAATAATATTCACCCTAAATACTTTCAAGATTGCATAAATTTTTGCATTGATCAAAACATTAAAGATAGGGTTCATTTTCTTGGGAGGAGAGAAGACATTGACAATATTTTGAGCAGTCTGGACATATTCGTTTACGCATCGGAGATGGATACTTTTGGAATTGCAGTCGTTGAAGCTATGTACAAAAACGTACCTGTATTAGTTAACGACATTACGCCTTTTGTCGAAATAACAGACAATGGCAGATACGCTCAATTATATAAGTCGTTAGATGCTGAAGATTTTCAACGGAAGCTGGGAGCACTACTGGCAAAGACTCCTAGTTCTAACCTAAATTCCAGCGACTGGGTGAAACGAATGTTCAGTATTGAAAGCCATATAAACCAGTTGCGAATATTGTACGCGACGCTTGTTGGTTGTTCGACCCTCCCAACAACTAAATGAAACCGATCCGTATATTAGTCCTTCCTGCGATAAGCAGTACAAAGTATCTCACCGCGAGCAATGAAAAAAATTACTTCTCTTCATGGCCCAAGGGATCCTATAAAATAAATGTCATTGGCGCATTTCGGTTTAAATGGTCGAAGATGCTTTTCATGAAGTACGTCAAATTTTATCCACTTCAAGGATTAATGGCTTTCTTTCTATTATGCATCAAAAAATACGATGTTGTAATCGCTTTTGGCTCTCAGAGCGGTGTAACTATATCCTTGATAAAAGCGGTGTTAGGATTAAACAAACCAAAAGTAATTGTTTTTGATATCGAAAAACTTGGAAGAAAAGAATCTGGATTACAGCTACGATTAATTACGAAAGCCTGTGAAGGTATTGACGCACTTATTTACCATTCTTCGGCGCAGAAACAGTATTATTCGACAATCATTCCATCGCTTGCCGGTAAAACACATTATGTTCCGCTTGGGATTTTACAAGAAGAAAAGACTCTACCATGGAGCGAATCTAATACTCACAATTACATTGTTGCACTGGGAAGTCCTTCAAAAGTACGGCGTAAGATCAGAGATTGGTCAACGGTTATTGTTGCGTCAAATAACCTTCCAACTACTTTACGGATTAAAGTTTATGGCAAGGATTCATTCGGCAATGAGGATTGCGCTGGCGAAATTCCATCGAAATCAATGGAACTTTTTGGATATACCCCAAAGGAAATACTTTCACCAATTATCGAACGATCTCTTTTTGCTCTCTTGCCACTTTGGGAAACAGGCCATTCTCAGGGACAGTTATCACTTTTGTATCTAATGTCATTGGGAAAGGCCGTTTTAGTTGGAAAGACAATTGGAATTGAGGATTACATTATTGATGGTGAAACAGGTCTATTCTATGAGCCCGGGAATGCCAATGACCTTATTGACAAAATACTCTTTCTATATGAACATCCTGAAGTAAACGACCAAATTAGCCGCGCGGCATACGAGATGGTAAGGACCAAATTCAACATTGCTCTCGCCGGCCAAGAACTATTTCGTATTGTAGAGAACATGCTTCGGCCCAAACCAGAAATCTTGCTGCCTTCAAAATGAATTGACAACCATGAAGATCCTCGTCGTAAACAAATACTGCTACCTAAAAGGTGGCTCCGAGCAATCGATGTTCAAGATTGCGGAATTATTCAAGTCCAAGGGCCATGAGATTGCCTATTTTTCCATGGCGGATTCCCGAAACATTAATTCACAATATAAAGACCTATTTGTTTCAAATGTCAATTATAATGACGCCATCACGTTACTTACCAAAATAAAGCTGGCGGCAAGAATTATCTACAATAAAGAAGCTCGGTCCAAATTTGAAAAAGTGGTAATGGATTTTAAACCCGATCTCATCCAGATTCATAACATTTACCATCAACTATCGGTTTCCATTGTTGAGATAGCGAAAAAACACAATATTTCCACTTTCAAATTCCTGCACGACTATAAAGTCAGTTGTCCGGTATATACGTTGATTTCCAACGGCCAGGTATGTGAAGGCAAATGTAGAAACAACCGGTACTTCTGGTGCACCTTACGAAAATGCAACGATAACAATTACTTGAAAAGCCTTACAAATACATTAGAAATGTATGCCAATAATGTATACCCCAATTATTACGGGATGGTTGATTTATTTATTAGTCCGTCAAGATTTCTGTCCGAGAAAATCCTTTCAATGGGATTTAAGCCGAAACACATAATAACGTTACCGCATTTTGCAGATACTGCAGGCGTTTCTCCAACGTATGGCTGGAAGAACAAGGAAATAATTTATTTTGGAAGGTTGTCAAGAGAAAAAGGGATACAAACGCTGATTCAAGCAGTTAAGGGAGTTGACATTGTACTCAAGATAATTGGAAGCGGTCCCGTACGCGATGAATTGTGTGAATTTGTTGAAAGAGAAAAAATGCAAAATGTTCTTTTTATTCCTCATATGCCGCACAATGACCTGTTGCGACAAATAGGCGATTGCATGTTTACTGTTACCCCTTCGGAGTGGTACGAAAATTGTCCAAATACGGTCATAGAATCGTTTATTTGCGGTAAACCGGTGGTTGGGGCCGAAATCGGCGGAATACCGGAAATGGTTATTGATAACGAAACGGGTCTGACGTTTGAATCCGGCAATGTCGACGATCTGCGCGAAAAAATATTGCAATTGATTTCAGAACCCGATAAGATTGTTTCACTTGGGAAGAGCGCACGATCGTTTGTGGAGACGCAACTAAACGCAGAAAGATACTACAATAGGTTTATGGAAGACCTGGGTTCTTTCCAATTGAGTAAAGCATGAAAACCCTCTACGGCTCAATCATCGTCACCTACCGCTGCAACGCGCATTGCAACATGTGCGATTGTTTTCATTATCCTACCCGGCCAGAAGAGGAAATATCGGTTAAAACCATTGAAAAACTGCCGAAACTTAATTTTGCAAATATAACCGGCGGAGAACCTTTCATCCGCAAAGACATTGAAGAAATCGTTGATGTCGTTCACAGCAAAGCGGACCGCGTGGTTATAAGTTCCAACGGCTATTTTTCCGATCGCATTCTTAATCTGTTCAAGAAACGGCAGGACATCGGGATCAGGCTGAGCATTGAGGGATTGCCGAAATCCAATGATGCAATACGGGGAATTCCCGACGGGTTTGATCGCGGAATCAGGACGCTTCTAAAGTTGGTCGAAATGGGGGTAAAGGACATTGGTTTCGGGATGACCGTTCAGGAGATGAATGCAGAGGATCTTATCGACCTTTATAATTTATCGGACCATATGGGGATGGAATTTGCAACGGCGACGCTTCATAATTCGTTTTATTTCAGGAAGACCGATAATATTATCCATGATAAGGAAAAGGTCGCCAAAGCTTTTGAATCACTTGTCAACAAGCTCCTTAAAAGCAATTCGCCTAAAAAATGGTTCCGGGCATATTTTAATCATGGCCTTATCAACTACATTTACAACCAGCCGCGCCTCCTGCCCTGCGACATGGGCCATAATGGTTTTTTCCTTGATCCGTTTGGCGACATATTGCCTTGCAACGGCATGTCGGCAAAAATGAGCATGGGCAACCTCAATGAAAAGACCTTTGAACAAATTTGGAACTCCGAAGAAGCAAACAAGGCTAGAAAAACGGTAAAATCTTGTGGGCGAAACTGCTGGATGATTGGAAGCGCTGCTCCGGCCATGCGGGACAGGTTCTTTGTTCCCCTAAAATGGGTAATTGCGCACAAGATGAGAGGCCAATACCATCTTTCCGAAAACAGCTTTATTGCGAGTGTTCCTGAATAAATGAGAATTGTTGCATTGGGGCTGCGTGGATTTCCAAATGTGCAGGGAGGTATAGAAAAGCACTGCGAACACCTGTATCCTCGTCTTGCGCAGCTTGGTTGTTCCGTTGTGGTGCTCAGCAGAGTTCCTTACACTGGAAAGACACCGTATGACTACAAAGGCGTTAAAGTCGTTCCGGTATGGTCACCCCACCATAAATTCTTAGAGACAATTTCCCATACATTCGTCGCCACCCTGCTTCTCAAGAAATACAATCCGGATATTGTGCACTATCACGCGGTCGGGCCAGGTAACTTCGTTCCATGTGCAAAGAGGCTGGGAATGCGTGTTATAGCGACGCATCACGGCTTTGACTATGAGAGGGCGAAGTGGGGTCACATTGCAAGGGGACTCCTGAGGCTTGGGGAGCGCCGGATGTGCAAAGCGGATCTCGTTATCGCGGTAGCCCAGAACATTACCGACCGTTTAAAACGGCAATACGATTGTCATGCCGAAACGATTCCAAACGGCGTCGAGCTTCCGGAAATTCTAAAGCCTGGAGAATTTTGTAAGAAGTGGAAGGTAACGCCGGGAAAGTATTTCTTTTTTTTAGGACGACTGGTTCCGGAAAAATGCATTCACGATCTTCTTGATGCATTTATCGGACTGCGGACAGATTGGAAGTTGGTCGTAGGGGGTGGTTCTGATCACAAGAGCGGCTATGCCGATGAATTAAGAAAACGCGCTAGCACCGTCGATAACGTTGTGATGACCGGTTTCATTTCGGGCGAGGAGTTGCGGGAACTTTTTTCAAATGCAGGTTGTTTCGTGCTTCCCTCGTCACTGGAAGGCCTGCCTATTGCGCTACTTGAATCCTTGAGTTTTGGCCTACCCAGCCTTGTGAGTGATATCCCTTCAAATCGGAGCATAAATCATGCAAGCATCCGCACTTTTCCGGTGCATGATACGGCCTCTTTGCGCCGCTTGATGCTGGATGTAGCTACGAGCAAGGCCAGCGACGATGGAATTTCCGGCAGAGATTATGTTGCCTCAACCTTCAATTGGGATACCATTGCGCGGAACACGCTTGACAGAATGCGGCAACTGATATAAGAAAGACCACTCCAGGTTACTACCCTCCAAAAATCTTCATCGCCGGCCACAACGGCCTTGTCGCCTCCGCGCTCACACGCAGGCTCCGTGAAAATGGCCACGCCAATTTGGGATAGGAGAGCGATATGAATTTTAGCTGGATACAATTGGAACGGATGGAAATCATATTCATGTTTTTGCCTGCGCGTATCCTCGATATGCTCATGGTGGAATATCCGGCTCGAACAGGCGCACATCACGAATGATGAGGAGAAGAACGAATATTCGCTTGGTGTATTTTGTCTTGTAAATTTTGGACAAAAATCGTAGAGAGAAACATGGAACCTTCCGTAAAAATCTTCACGGCGGAGCATCGCGGCCAATGAGCGGATCAATCTTTCAAGTTCTTGCAAAAATATTTAAAAAGCATTCCGTGGCGCCGGTTCTTTCGGGCGGATACGCGGTGATTGCTTATAAAATCCAGCGCATGACGTTTGATATCGACTTTATGATTACTATGGACGATTTTTTGAAAATAGAGTCGGATATTAGATTACTGGGATATACCGAATTCAACCGAAAAGATGCGTTTGTACAATTGAAAACCGAGGTTCCGGGGCTCAGGGATCTTGACTTTCTAATAAGCGACAAAAATACCGTGGACGGATTAATTGCCGAGGGAAAAAAAATCTTCATTGCCGGAGAAGAATTCGTCATTCCATCGCTCATACATCTTATTACAATGAAATTGCACGCCATTTCGGGCAACGAAACAAGAGAATTGAAGGATTTCCCGGATATAGTGCAATTGTTAATGACGAACAATATTGATCCTCGAAGCGATCGTATCAAACGGCTTTTTAACAAATACCATGCATCAGAACAGTATGAAAAAATCATCGAGATGTTCAAAAAACGCGACAAGCAACAGGGAGCTTGATTTTCCCGTTATCAAAGAGCAGATGGCCGCTCCATCCATACGCTCCATTGACGAAATCAATACGTGGATAGAAGAAGACTACAAGCTCTTTTTTGACAGAAAAACGTATGAGCGGGAAAAGCGGTTGTTGTCGGTAACAAAAATATTCACGCTTGATTAGTTTCGATTTGAAACACACAGGGGCCTTATAACATAAGGAAAACACTATGATTCGAAAGGGCCTAGTAGCCTGAGTTGAATCCCAGAGCGAGCGCATTCCCCGAGGCGAGCCGAATTACCGTTTGCTTTTTCTTGAAAATCGAAAAGCAGCCTTTCGTGTTTCAAGATTACCGGACAGGATGTTTGCGTGTAAAATGACCGGTTAAGAAAGGAAAATATGGAAAAAAATTCTAAAATCTTCATCGCCGGCCACAACGGCCTTGTCGGTTCCGCGATTGCCCGAAAATTGCGGGAGAAAGGATTTTTAAACCTTATTGAAAAACCACGCTCTGAGCTCGAGCTCACGAACCAGCACGCGGTCGAAGTTTTCTTTGCCGATCAAAAACCCGAGTATGTCTTTCTCGCCGCCGCCAAAGTAGGCGGCATCTACGCCAACAACACGTATCCAGCCGAGTTCATCTTCAGCAACATGCAGGTGCAGATGAACATCATCAATTCGGCGTGGAAATTCAAAACCACAAAGCTGCTGTTTCTGGGTTCGTCCTGCATCTACCCAAAACACGCTCCGCAACCCATGCCCGAAGAGTGCCTCCTGTCCGGCAAATTGGAGCCTACCAACGAACCGTATGCTCTGGCCAAAATCGCCGGTATCGTCATGTGCCAAAGTTACAACCGGCAGTACGCCACGAATTTTATCTCCGTCATGCCGACCAATTTATATGGGCCAAACGATAATTATCATCCCATGAATTCGCATGTTTTGCCCGCGCTTATCCGGCGGTTTCACGAGGCAAAGGAAGGCAAGGCGCCAAAGGTAGTCATCTGGGGAACCGGAAACCCTACGCGTGAATTCCTGTATTCCGATGATTTGGCCGACGCGTGTATTTTTCTTATGGAGCATCACGACGGCAATGACATAGTCAATATCGGTTCCGGTAAGGAAGTGACTATCAAGGAATTGGCCTTGACGATTAAAAGGGTCGTCGGCTATCAAGGTGAGATAGAATTCGACGTTACCAAGCCCGACGGCACGCCGCGCAAATTACTGGATTGCTCAAAACTTCATGCGATGGGGTGGAGACACAAGATCGAACTTGAAGCGGGAATAGGGCTGGCGTACAAGGATTTTCTCCGGATGCTCGGGGAAAAGGGCTGCGCGCATAGATTTTAAAGTACTCCCCGTTCGGTTCGCCCGGGCCGGCGCGGCGACAAGCTTGTTGTGCGGACAAGAAGCAGGAACACGGTTAGCAACGTTATTGCGAGAACCCTTAGATGGCGCAATCGAAGCTCGATGCGGACTCCGGCAATCGCCCGTGGGGTACGTTCGTTGTCCTTGACGAAAACGTAAATTACAAAATCAAGCGTATCGAGGTTAATCCGGGCAGCCGCCTGTCGCTGCAAAAGCACCGGCATCGCAGCGAGCACTGGATTGTAGTTGCGGGGACCGCGCTGGTCACCTGCGGGGACAATCGGTACCGCGTCAAGGCCAACGAATCCACGTTTATCCCTATAGGCGAAAAGCACCGCTTGGAAAACCAGGGAACCGAGCCGTTGATAATCATCGAAGTGCAGAACGGGAATTATCTGGGAGAAGACGACATCGTGAGGTTTGAAGACGACTACGATCGGTGCTGAATTCCGGAGCGAACGAAACCTCAAAAAAATTGCTTCAATTGCGGCTGCCGCGCGAACGGCGTTTATCCTTCGTTAAACTTCGTCTCAAATAGTTTCACCACCGCCGCAACCGCCAGTACCTCGTCCCCGCCCGCGGCGCAGATTGTAATTCTGGAACCGCAGGGAACCGCGAGGGTCATGACGTCGAGGATGCTTTTGGCGTCGGCGGAAATGGAGTCCTTTTCCAGCCAGATACGGGAATTGAACGCGAGCGACGTTTGAACGATGAGCGATGCCGGACGGGCGTGGATTCCAAGGCGGTTCGAAACCGTAATTTCCTGCCGTATCATGGTGTCTGTTTCTTGGTCTCCTTCTTGAATCCGAGCTTGAGCCGGAGTTTGAGACCGTCCTGCCGCACATCGGCCACCAGGGCGTCGAGGTCGGCCACCGCCTTTTTGAGATCCTTGTAGAACAAATCGTCGCTCACGAGCGCGCCGAGGGAGCCCTCGCCGCGCTCGATTTTTTTGACCATTGTCTGGAGCGAAACGGTGATGGTGTCGATGGTTCCGACTATGGCGACGGCGCGTGACGAAAGCGTAGTGCCGTTGGATACGATTTGGCCGATTTGCGCGCGGTTCGAGTCGAGCAGATCCTTTATATCGGCCGTGATAGCCTTGACGTTGGACAGGGACTGATCGACTTTGCCCTTGTTGTCGCGCACCAGGCCCTGGGCCAGCTTTGATACGGTATCGATTCTGCCCACGATGTTCCTGAACGCCGCCAAAAACGAGGAATCTCCGACGGTGCTGTCGATGACGGACGACACGTTGGCGAGGAGCACCCGCGCGTCACCCAGCACGGAGCCTATCATGCCCATTGCCTCGGCGATGCCGCTGTCGAAATAGCCGTTGATGTAGGTGATTTTTCCCCCGCTGCTCGGGTGGATGACATGTCCTTTGTCCGAGAGCTGGATGCCCACGGTACGTTCTCCCATGAGGCCGATGTTCTGCACCGTAATGGTGGACGAGTCGGTTATTTTGACGTCTTTGTCCACCTTTATGACCACGGTCACCCGGGAGCCCGTAAGGGCGATTGTTCCCACCACCCCTTTCCGCACGCCGTTCACTTGTACCGGATCACCCTGCTGGAGCGAACCGATGTTGGGGAACAAAACGCTGTATTCGACCATGGAGCGGGTGAGGGTGGCACTCTTGAGCCACATCACGCCCGCGATGAGGATGAAAAGCGCGATGAGGATGAAACCGCCGACGGTGAATTCCATGTTGGTCTTTTTCACACGGCATCCTTTCGGGACGGTTTCGGCGGTTTTGGGCCGCCGGGGAAATTGCGATAGCTAAAACTAATTTTTTGCCCGGCCCTTTTGCTGCTCTTTTTCCAGTATGCCGAGGCCCGGCGGGTCGGGCCTCGGCGTCCCGCCTTCGGCGCCGCTACTTCGACTCCGTGTTGTGGTGCTCGCCGCCCTTGTGGTCCTTTACCTTCTCGTTGATCTTCTTGAGCTGCCGTTCGACTTTCGCTATAGCCAAGTCTATCGCTTTTCCCAGATTCTCGGCCCCGGCGTTTCCCGCGACCGTGTGTCCCGCCATGTGCACGACAATCTCCACCGTTTCTTCACCGCGCTCCTTGTCGAGGACGACGTGGCACGAGGTGATCCGGTCGTAGAACTTCTGAAGACCTTCCATTTCGGCGGTTATGGTATCCTGCAGGCTTTGCGATGCCTTTTCGTGGCGAGACGTGATTTGGATTTCCATGTAGGCGTTCCTCCGTTTTTGTTTAATTATAATTCGATCTTTTTATGTAGCCGTTGAACCCGCGGGAAAAACGTCAATTTCCCGGGCGGTTTGTCTTTACAAATTCTTCCGCGTGATACGAACTTCGAACAAACGGACCGGAGCTCACTCCAAAAAAGCCGAGGCCGAGCGCCAAATCGCGGTACGCCGCGAATTGCTCGGGCGTAATATATTCCACCACCGGCAATTGAGATTGTGAGGGTCTCAGGTATTGGCCGATGGTTACGATTTCACATCCAAAGGAGCGCAAATCGGACAATGTCGATTCGACTTCCGCGTAGGATTCGCCGAGCCCCACCATGATACCGGACTTTACCTTGACGTCGGGGCCGCGGGCGGCCGCATAGGCGAGCATTGTAAGCGATCTTTGGTAATCCGCCTGCGGACGAACCGCGGGATACAGGCGAGCCACGGTCTCCACGTTGTGGTTGAATACATTCGGCCCGGCGGCGAGCACGGCGTTAAGCGCCGTCCTGTTTCCGTTGAAATCGGGCACAAGTACCTCCATGGAAACGGCGGGCAACTCCCGTCTCGCACGTTCGATAATTTCGGCAAACAGCGACGCCCCGCCGTCGGGCAGGTCGTCGCGCGTGACCGAGGTCGCCACCGCGTGCGAGATTCCCATGCGCCGTATCGCCGCGATCACGCGGCGCGGCTCGTCGGCATCGACGGGTCGGGGTGAGCCGTGCGCGATGCCGCAAAACCCGCACGAGCGCGTGCAGATGTCCCCGAGGATAAGAAAGGTGGCGGTGCCCCGGGTAAAGCATTCTCCGCTGTTGGGGCAGTGTGCTTCTTCGCACACGGTGTGCAGACAGTCTTCCCGAAGCGACCGTTCGAGCTGCCGCGTCGCGGCCGTGGCGACGAGCGGGCGCTTGAGCCACGGCGGAAGCCTCCGTGGCAAAGCCTCCTTCGTCGCCTTTGCGCGCGGGTCAATCATATTTCTGCCTCATGCGGGCGGGAAGAATTTTTTGCTGTTCGCGGTACTTGGCGACGGTTCTGCGCGCCACCGTAAAGCCTTCGCGGCCAAGGATGTCCGAAAGCTTCTGGTCCGAAAGCGGCTTTTTGGTGTTTTCGTTTTCCACCAGCTCCCGGATGCGGCTGCGGATCTTTTCGGCCGATACGTCTCCTCCCGCGAGGTCCTGGCCCATGGACTCCGAAAAAAAATATTTGAGTTCGTAAATGCCGTGCGGCGTTTGCACATACTTGTTGCTGGTGACGCGGCTCACGGTTGATATGTGCATGCTCACCATGGTCGCGATGTCCTGCAACTTGAGCGGGTTGAGGTTGGGGGGGCCCTTTTCGAAAAAATCCTTTTGACGCTGGACGATTGCCGACATCACCTTGAGCATGGTGGTGCGCCGCTGCTCTATGGAGCGCACCAGCCACGCCGCCCCGTTAAGTTTCTCACGGATATAATTTTTGACGTCCTTCTTGGCCGGGCTGCCGCGCTTGATGAGCTGCAGGTAGGCGCGGTTGATGTGGATCATGGGCGAGTGGCGGTCGTTGAGCATCACCACGAACTCGCCTTCCACCTTTTCCACGATCAAGTCGGGGACGATGGTGGATGGAATTTCGCCGGTGACGAGCGATCCCGGCTTCGGATTGAGCGTTTTTATCTCGTCGATGGCCGCCTGGATGTCGCGTACGTCAACGCCGCATTGGCGCGCCATCTCCGGAACCTTGAGCTTTTCGAACAGTTCCCACGTCTCGCTGATGATGCGCATGGCGAGGGAGTCTTCCCGGTGTTTGGCGATAAGCTGCAGCCGCAGGCACTCCTGCAGTGACCGCGCGCCCATGCCCGCTGGCTCCATGGTCCAGATCACCTTGAGGGCCTCTTCCGCCTCGATTTCCGAAACGGCGAGATAATCGGCTATGTCCTTGAGGGAAAGCCGCAGGTAGCCGTCGGGCTCCAGGCTGCCGATGAGGAATGAGACGAGAAGCTTCCGCTTTTCGGGGAGGTTTTTGTCGTTGAGCTGCGCCGTGAGATGCTCTTCGAGGGTTTCCTGATGCACGGGCTGCGGTTCCCAGTGTTCCTTGTTGGGGTCGGTCTCCTCGCTCATTTTCCCGCCGATATCGAAGCCCTCTTCGAGATATTCCTCCCAGTCTACGTCGTCTTCGCCGACCTCGAGATCCTCTTCCTCTTTTTCGGCGGAATCGTCGGTTTCCTCTTCCTTTTCGTTTTCATCCTGTTCGGTTTCGGCGTCATCGCTCGCCTCGAGCACGGGGTTCATTTCGAGCTCGGTCTTGAGCATCTGCTCGAGCTGCAGGGTGTTCACCTGCAAAAGCTTGAGCGACTGGATCATCTGGAACGACAGCTTCTGCTGAAGCCGCATGGAGAGGTCGAGGCCGAGATTCACGGGGGCGTCAGTCCTTTTTCTTGCCGATCATCAAAAGTCATGCCACTAAACTAAAATCATCTATAAACTATATCATGAAAATTAGAAGAGAATATTGGAACGGATCAATCCAGCCTGAAATTCTGCCCCAGGTAAATCCTTCGCGCCTCCGGGTTTTCGGCCAGTTCCCGTGACGTACCCGAGATTAATATCTTTCCCTCGGAAATGATATACGCGCGGTCGGTGATCCGCAGGGTTTCGCGCACGTTGTGGTCGGTGATAAGGATGCCGTAGTTTTTGGTGCGCAGGTCGTGGACGATGCCCTGGATGTCCTCCACGGCGATAGGATCTATGCCGGCAAAGGGTTCGTCGAGCAGTATGAAGTCGGGCTTGTTGGCCAGGGCGCGCGCAATTTCCACGCGGCGGCGTTCGCCGCCGGAAAGCTGGTAGCCGAGGCTTTTTTCGAGGTGCGAAACGTGCAACTCCTCAAGCAGCTGGTGCATGCGTTCCTTGCGCGCCTTGGCCCCCATGTGCTGCGATTCGAGGATGGCCAGGACGTTGTCGGCGACCGACAGCTTGCGGAAAATGGACGCCTCCTGCGACAGGTAGCCTATGCCCATGCGCGCCCGCCGGTACATGGGTTTGCGCGAGATGTCGTGGTTGTCGAGAAAAATGCGGCCTTTGTTCGCCCGTATCATGCCCACGATCATGTAGAACGTGGTGGTCTTGCCCGCGCCGTTTGGTCCCAAAAGACCCACGATCTCGCCCTGGTGAACGGTGATGGTAACGCCGTCGACCACGCGGCGCTTGCTGTAAATCTTGACGAGTTCCTCGGTCCGTATCTCCCTGACCGCGGCTTGTTCGGCCCTCGGGGCCGCATCCTGAAGGTTTTCGGTCACTTTGAAGGTTCCTTTTTTGCTTCCGGTTTTGCCGTTTCCCGTGCGGCGCTGTCGGCGGACACCCGCGGCGGTGAAGGCTGGGGCGCGTAAAAACCCCGCACGCTGCCCGAAAGTTTTACGTGCGTCGCCTTCCCTTTTGCAAACGAAACCGTGATGCTGTCCCCGCTGGCCTCGTTGCGGCCCCGGCCGTCCTTTTCCTCCACGGTGTAGATGCTGCGGGCGTTGCCCCACACCTTGACGCGCGAGACCTCGCCCCTGCGGTTGAACCACACGGTCATGAGCTTTCCGTACACCTCGTTGGTTGAGAGCGGATTCTTGAGCGGATAGTATTTGCTCTTTACGTTGCCGATGGCCCACATCGAATCTATTCTGCCCGAATCGGTGAGGAACATCGAGATGCTGTCGCCGAACAGGTGGGTGAGCGTGGTGTCCGACGCGCCGAAATTCTTGTATTGGCCGTGCGAGGTGCCGTTTACCTTGACGCGCTTGAGGTGCTTTCTGGTAAACTGGAGATCCACGGAATCCCCCGAAAGGGAGTCGGTCTCGAATGCGATTTGGGGCGTCTGACGCAATTGCGCCCTGCCGGAGTCGGGGAAATAATACGCAATCTCGGAACGGGTGAACAGTTTTCCCTTCGCCACGGTGACGTTTTCGTATACCGAGGCTTTCTTGAGGGAGTCGTCGTAGGTCATTCTTTTTCCCCGTATATCAAGGGTGTCGTGCGCCGTCGTATCATAAAATAAGAACCGCGGCCGTCCCTCCACCACCAGAAATTTCTTGTCGAGAAAGTAGTTGCCCCGGTCGCCCGTGAGGCGGACACGCTCCTTGTCGTCGAAGAAATCGACGTGCCCCTCCGCCGTGAGCCACTTTTTATTCTTGTCGTAGTCCATGCGGTCGCTCGTGAGTTTCTGGGTCGTGCGGGTAATGGAAACCCTGTCGGTGAACGAGACCGTACCCTGGGTCTTGCACCACCGGGCGTTGTCGGATTGTATCACGGCGTCGTCGTAGAGAAACACCACGTTGCCCGTAAGCGTCGACACCAGCTCCCCGTCCTTCGACATGGTGTTAATGTTCGAGTTGGCCGATTTCAATATCAAGTCTGGTGATTTAGAATACACCAAACAGCACAGAAGCAGGATGACGATAGTGCCGGTTTTCATTTGTCTCGCGTTAGGCAGGACCGCAGGGCGCGCCGGAGCGCATTGCCGCCCGACCACGGCCCGCAGGGCCTTTGTGGCGGGCGGCAACGAGGCCGAACGGCCGAGCCCGGAGGGAGGGCCGACCCGAG
>JGI20214J51088_10001369_pt1 | contig 16663 bp, 7 predicted proteins | sample WetSurMetagenome_FD_51088 | JGI IMG/M metagenome (IMG submission 51088) | reverse complement strand
CGCGCCGAGCTTCGCCGGGCTGAGCACGGTGACGAACCCCGCGGGGACGACGTGCACGCTGACCCTCTCGTGGTCCGCGGGCACGGCCTCGTGCTCCGGCCCCCTGACCTACAACGTCTACCGGTCCACCTCGACGGGGTTCACCCCCGCGCCCGCGAACCGGATCGCCCAGAACGTCTCCGCCACGTCCTACAGCGACCTGGACAACCTCGTGAGCTCCACGACCTACTACTACGTCGTCCGCGCCGTCGATTCGTCCAACGGGGTGGAGGAGGCCAACGCCGCCGAGAAGAGCGGTAAGCCCACGGGACCTTACACCGACGGGACCTGGGCCGCCGGTGCCGAATCCGGGGACCCGGCCATGACCCTGAACACGCCGTGGACCACCTCCACGACCTACAAGCGGACGGGGACGTACAGCTACTCCACGGGGGCGACCTATCCCACCAGCGTCTGCACGGCCCTCGTCACCCCGTCCCTGACGCTGGGCACCAGCCCAGTGCTCACCTACTACCACATCTACTCCACGGAGACGGGCTACGACGGCGGGCGGGTGGAAATCTCCACGAACGGCGGCACCTCTTGGACGGCCCTGACCCCGACCCCGGCCTACGGCGGCACCATCACGAGTCCCGGCAACTCCTGCTCATGGGCAACAACCACTGCCTGCTACATCGGGACCTCCACGGGCTATCCCACCACCTGGCAGGCCGCCTCCATCAGCCTCTCCGCGTACAACGGCCAGACGGTCCTCCTGCGGTGGAACTTCACGACGGACAGCAGCGGGTCGGGTTCCGGCACCAGCCCGGGCTGGTACATCGACGACATCCAGATCACCCACGTCCAGGTGCCCGGCTCGTGCGCGACCGGTTCCGCCTGCGCCAACAACCCTACCGCCGTGGACGTGACGCCGAACGGCCCGCTGACCCTGTGCACGGGGGCGGGGCAGGTGCTCATCGCCACGCCCACGGGAGGCACCGGCCTGAGTTACCAGTGGTACAACGGCGCGTCCCCCATCGGCGGAGCCACCGCCAGCACCTACACCGCCAGCGCCACGGGGACCCACACCTACAACTGCAAGGTGACGGGCTCGGGATGCGGCAGCGGCCTCTCCGACGCCACGCCCACCTCCATCACTTGGCAGTCCGCACCCTCTTTCGCGGGGCTGACCTCCGTCTCCAATCCGGGCCTTGCCACCTGCGGCCTCGACCTCTCCTGGAGCGCCGCCACCACGCCGTGCGCCGGGGGCGTCACCTACGCCGTCTACCGTTCCACGAGCACCGGCTTCACCCCCGGCCCCGCCAACCGCATCGCATCGGGCCTCACCGGGACCACCTACCGCGACCTGGACACCCTCACCAACGGGACCACCTACTTCTACGTCGTCAGGGCCGCCAACGTCTCCGACGGAACGGAGGAGACCAACGTCGTCCAGCAGAGCGGCGTCCCCTACGGCCCCACTACCACCCAGACCCTCACCGACACCTTCGAGGGAGCGCAATCCGGCGGCGGCTTCGACCTCACCGGGTGGACCCACAGCGCCGTCGCAGGGAGCACAAACTGGGCATGGTCGACCGCCTACTCGAACGACGGCACGCACTCGTGGTTCGCCCAGGACATCGCCACCACCTCCGACATGGTGATGGTCTCTCCGTCCTTCGGCGTCATCGCCTCCACGACCATGAGCTTCTACCACACCTACAAGTTCGAGGGGACGAGCACGTGCTACGACGGCGGGACGCTCGAATACACCACGAACGGCGGCTCCACCTGGACCGTCGTGCCCGACGCGGACTTCACGGCGGGCGTCTTCAACGGCACGGCCTACACCGGCTACAGCAACCCCATCGGGGGCAAGCGTGCCTGGTGCTTCGGGACTCTGGGGACCATGGTCCAGGTGGTGGTGAACCTTGGAGGCGACGCCAACCTCGTCAACAAGACGGTTCAGGTTCGCTGGCACGAGGGGAATGACAGCTCCCAATCCTCCACCGGCTGGTATGTGGACCACGTCGTCATCACCAACGCGGGTACCGCCAGCGCCTGCTCCACGGGCTCCGGCATCCCCGGCGAGGCCGCCCCGGGGACCACCTCCGCCACGGCTCAGACCTGGCCCGACAAGAACACCCAGAGATGGCCCGCCGTCACCGGGGCCACCTCCTACACGCTCTACCGCGGCGCCCTCGCGGACCTGCCCAACCTCCTCACGACCTCGGTGGACTCTTGCACGAGAACCACAGGCGCCCCGACCACGGCCACCGTCGCGGAGAGCCCCTCGGGCGTGGCCGGCGGGTTCTACTGGTACCTCGTCACCGCCAGCAACGTCTCGGGCCAGGGCACCGCGGGGAACGCCACCTCCGGCGCCAGGATCGTCAACTCCTCGGGCACCTGCCCGTAAAGGTCAGGCCGACGTGAACGTTCGTCTCGCGGCCCTCTTGCTGCTGCTCACAGGCCTCCTCTCCGGAACGGGGGTAAGGGCCGACACCTACGACACCCACACGCTGGTCACCATCACGGTGACCTCTCCGGAGGACCTCCGGTTCCTGCAGGAATGCAGAATCGATATCGTGGGACGCCGGGGTGACGCCTACAAGGCGCTGCTGACCGACGAGCAGCTCGCGGCGGTCGGCGAGCGCCGGCTCCGCGTCGAGGTCCTCTACGACGAGATGGCCGAGGACCGCAGGCTGTGGCGCGAGGCGGAAGCGCCCTCATCGCCAAATGCAACGAGCTACTACACCGCCTCCAAGTTCAACCTGGTGAACCCTGCGGCTGGGACACTCATGGCACACCTCCTGGAGCTGTACAACGCCCACCCCGACATCTGCCGCCTCTACAACCTGGGCGCCACCCAGGACGGGACCTACGACATCATCGCCATGAAAGTGTCGCGCAACCCCGACACGGTGGAGGCCGAGCCCAAGATCCGCATCTACGGCAACATCCACGGGGACGAGAAGGGCAGCCTCATGGTGGCGTGCGACGTCCTCGACACCATCCTGAGCGGCTACACCGCGGTCCCCCAGGACGCGAAAGCCAAGAAGCTCGTCGAGGGGACGGAGATGTGGTTCATCCCCATGGGGAACCCCTACGGGAACGCCCACAACACGCGCTACAACTCGAGGAGCGTGGACCTGAACCGCAACTTCTGGGGACCCTCGGGATCGGACTCGCCGCCGGCGTGGTCCGAGAAGGAAACCCAGGCCATCCGGGACCTGACGGAGACGGCTACGGCAGACCACCGAAAGATGCGGTTCACCACCTCCCTCTCCTTCCACGGCGGCGATACCCTCTTCAACTCCGTCTGGAACTACACGACGAGCGCACCCTCGGACGAGCCCATCTTCTGGGCCTCCAGGACCGGCGGGACCGGCTGCGGCTCACAGACCATCCCCAGCTGCCCCACCCTCGCACCCGACGGCCTGGCCGAAGCCTACCGCAACGGGTGCACCACGAGCGGGTTCTGGTTCACCGAGGGATACGATTGGTACGGGACCAAGGGCGACACCAACGACTGGTCCTACAGTGCGTGGTCGGACCTCGACACGACCATCGAAGCCACGGCGACGAAGACTCCCGCGGCGGCGCAGATTCCCACCTACACCGCGGAACACCGGCAGGCGGTCCTCAACTACATGCTCAAGACCTTTCAGGGTATCCACGGCGTCATGTCGGACGCCGGCACGGGAACGCCCCTCGACGGGACGGTGGCCGTCACCGCCACCGCCTCCTCCTCGATCCCCGTCCCCCACGACTACCAGGTGGTCTATACCGACCCGGTGGCTGGAGACTTCCACAGGGTCCTCCAGCCGGGAACCTATACGGTCACGTGCCATGCGCCGGGGTACTTCGACACGGTGGTGACGGGCGTGGTCGTCACGGTGGACATGGGCACGCAGGTGGACTGCAACATGACCAATTCCACGTGCGCCAACAACCCCACCGCCGTGGACGTGACGCCGAACGGCCCGCTGGCCCTATGCACGGGGACGGGGCAGGTGCTCACCGCCACGCCCACGGGAGGCACCGGCCTGAGCTACCAGTGGTACGACGGTGCGTCGCCCATCGGCGGAGCCACCGCCAGCACCTACACCGCCAGCGCCACGGGGACCCACAGCTACAACTGCCGAATCGCGGGAAGCGGGTGCAGCGGGGGCCTCGCCGACGGTGCCCCCACGTCCATCACCTGGCAGTCCGTACCCTCCTTCGCGGGTCTGACCACCGTCTCCAATCCGGGCCTGGCCACCTGCGGCCTCGACCTCTCCTGGAGCGCCGCCACCACGCCGTGCGCCGGCGGTGTCACCTACGCCGTCTACCGTTCCACGAGCACGGGCTTCACCCCGGCCCCCGCCAACCGCATCGCCGCGGGCCTCACCGGGACCACCTACCGCGACCTGGACACCCTCACCAACGGGACCACCTACTTCTACATCGTCAGGGCCGCCAACGTCTCCGGCGGAACGGAGGAGACCAACGTCGTCGAGAAGGCCGGCGTCCCCTACGGCCCCTCCACCACCCAGACCCTCACCGACACCTTCGAGGGCGCGCAGTCCGGCGGGGGGTTCGACCTCATCGGTTGGACCCACACCTGCACACCGGCCTCGAGCAACGCTGACTGGGCGTGGTCCACGTCCCAAAAGTACGACGGGACCCACTCCTGGTTCTCGGCGAGCCAGACCACCGCGACACAGCGCTCCCTGGTATCTCCTGCTTTTGGCGTCATCGCCTCGACGACCATGAGCTTCTACCACACCTACGCCTTCGAGGGGACGAGCAACTGCTACGACGGTGGCACGCTGGAGGTCTCTACCGACGGCGGGGGCACCTGGACCGTCCTGCCCGACGCGGACTTCACCGCCGGCGTCTTCAACGGCACGGCGAGCGCGAGCTACAGCAACCCCATCGGGGGCAAGCGCGCCTGGTGCTTCGGCACCGTGGGCACCATGACCCAGGTGTCGCTGAACCTCGGGGGCGATGCGAACCTCGTGAACAAAACCATCCAGATCCGGTGGCGCGAAGGAGACGATTCCTCCTCCAAGGCTACCGGCTGGTACGTGGATCACGTGGTCATCACCAACGCGGGCACCTCCAGCGCGTGCTCCACGGGCTCCGCCATCCCGGGCGAGGCCGCCCCGGGAACCACCTCAGCCACGGCTCAGACCTGGTCCGACAAAAACACACAGAGCTGGCCCGCCGTCGCCGGAGCCACCTCCTACGCGCTCTACTACGGCCTCCTCGCGGACCTGCCCAGCCTGCTCTCGACGAACGCCGACAGCTGCCTGAAGTACTCCGGCTCCTCCACCAGCGCGTCCGGCATCACAGAGGATCCCTCTGCCAAGGCCGGAAGGTTCTACTGGTTCCTCGTCACCGCCAGCAACGCCGCAGGAGAGGGCACCGCCGGGAGCGCCACGGCGGGCGCGCGTATCGTGAACCCCAGGCCGGGGGGAAACTGCCCGCCTTAAGCCCTTTCGAGTCAGCCACTTGGAAAGATTGGACCGGGCATCCCGCCCGGCCTTCTTCGCGTCCCTCGCCCCCGTCTCGCGCTTGAGAACCTTGCGGAATACCTGACTCGAGCCCTATGTTTTAGCTGCCGGGCAATCAAAGGCCTTGCGGTACCCGGCCCTCGCCTCCACCCCGACGAGATACCGCTTGGCGTGGAGGGTAGTCCATGCGGTACTCACGCGGATTCCGGCGATTCGTCCTTTTCGTCGCCCTCTGTGCGATCGTCTCCACGAACCGAGCCGTGGCTGGAGAAGGGGGTGTCTCCCCTGGAACCCCACCCCAGGTTACTGCGAGCCCATCCGGGGCACCCGACCCGTGCGTGAAGGTCGAGGCCGGGGCAACCGTCAGGCCCGCCGAGCAGAACCTCGACCTGCGGTTCATCCCCGTCGTCCCAGAGACCCAGCAGAGGTTCGATTCGAGGGACTGGGAGATGCAGGAACCCCAACCGCACAAGCAGGGCGGATCCACCCACGTGGTCCCAGAATCTTCACCATCGGGAACCTCGGCGCCCATGCCTGGCCCCCTGCTGACATTTCCCGGGCTGGGGTTCAGCGATGCCTGCACCGGGGGTCAGTGCGGCGGCGGGTGGCCTCCCGACACGAACGGCGACGTGGGGCCCAACCATTACATCCAGGCCGTGAACACGGCGTTCGGAATCTATAACAAGTCTGGCACGCTGCTCGCCTCCACGACCTTCAACAGCCTCTGGTCCGGGGCGGGCACGGGGACACCTTGCGACAACAAGAACGACGGCGATCCGGTGGTCATTTACGACCCCATGGGAGACCGCTGGTTCGTGACAGACTTTGCCTTCGCGATATCCGGGGGCAAGCCGGTGGCGCCATGCTACGAGTGCATCGCGGTCTCCAAAACCCCCGACCCCGTAAGCGGCGGTTGGTACCTTTACGCCATCAATCAGAGCAGCCCGCCCGGGGGGAGCAACCTCATGAACGATTATCCCAAGTTCGGAATCTGGCCGGATGGGCTCTACCAGTCCTCGAACATGTTCAATCTCCCCGCCACCACATTCTGGGGGACGGCGTTCTGGGCCTACCCCAGGCTTCCGATGGAGTCCGGAGCGGCCATCACGCCCATCGCCGCAAGCATCTCGGGGTCGAGCACCTTCACCCTTCTGCCCGCCAACCTCCGCATCGGCCCGCAGGGGGCCTTCCCGCCCGCCGGCACAGCCGAGTACCTCCTGGGAGACAGCCAGAGCGCTTACGCCTTTGAGGTAAGGAAGTTCTCCGTAAACTGGGGCACGAGCACGGGAACGATCTCGGGCGGGACAAACGTGGCGTACTCCTCTTCGGCCACCAACCCAAGGAGTCCCGCCCAGTCCGGCTCGGCCATCGCTCTGGACTCCCTGAGCTGGCGGGGCATGGTCCAGGCGCAGTACAAGAAGGTAGGGAGCGCGGAATCTCTCTGGCTAAACCACACCGTGGCCTCCAGCGCCTCTGTCAATGACGGCCCCCAGTGGAGCCAGATCAATGTCACGGGCGGCACAATCGCCACGACCCCTGTCCAGACTCAGATCTACCAGCCCGACACGACTCTCGACCGATGGATGGCCAGCCTCGCGGTAGACGGCCTGGGCGACATGGCGATCGGGTACAGCACCTCCAACGCCAGCAGCTTCCCCAGCCTGAACTATAGCGGCCGCCTGGTGGGCGACACCCTCAACACTCTGCCTCAGACCGAGAACACCCTCTACGCCGGAGCCGGGTCCCAGAGCGGCACATGCGGGGGTTCCAACTGCACCCGGTGGGGCGACTACTCGGGGATGAGCGTCGATCCCACCGACGACTGCACCTTCTGGTACACCAATGAGTACTACGCCGCGACTGGCCTGGTTTGGAAGACGCGCATCGGCGCCTTCAAGTTCCCCTCCTGCACCCTGACCTCAGGGACCCTGGTGGTGACGGTGACCGACTGCTCGGGCGCGGCGGTCAAGAACGCCGTGGTCAACATCGACAGCCACGACTACGGCGTCACGCCGGCGACCGGGATCTTCAACGCCTACCTGGCGCCCGGCAGCCATTCGGTCTACGCGACCTACTCGGGAAACACCTCGACGACCAAGACGGCCTCCATCACCGCGGGGGTCACCACGAACCTCACCCTGGCCGTAGGTCCGCTGCCATCCGCACCCGCCGCCCCCACTTTCACCTCGGTGGGCCAGACGTCGCTGACGGTCAATTGGGCCGCCGTGAGCGGCGCCACGAGCTACGACGTGTGGCGCAAGGCAGGGTCTTCCTGCTCGGGAGCGGCCAAGATCACCGCCTCACCCGTGGCGGGCACCAGCTACGGCGACTCGGGCCTGACCTGCAACACCCAGTACAGCTACTACGTGGTGGCCAACAACGGGTGTGGTGCGTCCGCGGCCGGCTCGTGCGCGAGCCAGACCACCTCCGCCTGCTCCACCCCGCCCCTCCGGGTACCCTACTCCGTCAATCCCACGAAGTTCACGACGACCACCCATGGCGCCAGCGGCACTGTGACCTGGGACACCTCCAACTGCGCCTCGACCAATTACCACATCATCTACGGCAAGGGCGAGAACTTAGCCGCTTGGACGGTGGATGGCGGGAAGTGCTCCTTGGGCACGTCCGGGAACTACGGCTGGACGAGCATCCCAGACCCCTCCTCCTACACCAGCCGGTTCCTCTGGTTCCTGGTGGTGGGGGACAACGGCGGCACCACCGAAGGGTCGTGGGGCCTGACCTCCGGCGGCGCCGAGCGCGGCGGGACCAACGCCAGCAGCCAGTGCTCGTGCGCCTCAAAGAACACCACCGGCTCCTGCGGCACGAGCTGATCTTTCGCTCGCGGGGCACCCTTGAAAAGCACGAGGGCCGGGCATCCCGCCCGGCCCTTCTCTTTCTCCTATTTGCCGCTTCTTGCCTTGGACCTCTCTGGCTCCCTGGCTCGTTGACTCCTTGGCTCGATCCCTAATCCTGGTCCCCCTGGATCCTCAGGATGCTCAGGAAGGCCTCCTGCGGGATCTGGACCTCGCCCACCTGCTTCATGCGCTTCTTCCCCTCCTTCTGCTTCTCGAGGAGCTTGCGCTTGCGGCTGATGTCGCCGCCGTAGCACTTGGCGATGACGTTCTTGCGGAGGGGCTTGACCACGGTGCGGCAGATGATCTTCGCCCCGAGGGCGGCCTGGATGACCACCTCGAAGAGCTGGCGCGGGATCGCTTCCTTCATCTTGCTCGCGATGGCTCGCCCCTTGGGGTCGGCCTGGCTGCGGTGGACGATGAAGGAGAGGGCGTCCACCTGCTTGGTGTTCACGAGGATGTCCAGCTTGACGAGGTCGCCCGGCCGGTAGCCCTCGAGGTGGTAGTCCATGGAGGCGTAGCCGCGCGAGAGCGTCTTCAGACGGTCGTAGAAGTCCACGATGATCTCGTTGAGGGGCATGTCGTACTTCAGGAGGACCGTCTCCTTGGAGGCGTACTGGAACTGCGTCTGCGTCCCCCGCCGCTCCTCGAAGAGCCTGAGGAGGTTCCCCACGTACTCGGCGCGGGTGAGCACCGTGACCGAGGCGTAGGGCTCCCGGATCTCCTCGATCTCCATGAGGGACGGCAGCTTCGACGGGTTCTCCACGTCGACGATCTCGCCCTTCTTGTTGAGGACCTGGTAGCGCACGTTGGGGGCCGTGGAGATGAGGTCCAGGTCGAACTCGCGCTCGAGGCGCTCCTGGATGATCTCCATGTGGAGGAAGCCCAAGAACCCGCACCGGAACCCGAAGCCCAGGGCCTCGCTCGTCTCCGGCTCGAAGACGAAGGAGGAGTCGTTGAGGCGCAGCTTCTCCAGCGCGTCGCGCAGGTCCGGGTAGTCGGCCGCGTCCACGGGGTATAGCCCCGCGAAGACCATGGGCTTGATCTGCTTGAAGCCCGGGAAGGCCTCCAGCGCGGGCCTCGAGGGGTGGGTGAGCGTGTCGCCGATGCTCACCTCGTGGACGTCCTTGATGCCCAGGATGACGAAGCCCACCTCGCCGGCCTCGAGCGTCTGCACCTGGAGGGGCTTGGGCGTGAAGATGCCCAGGGTCTCCACGTCGTGCTCGCTCTTGGTGTTCATGAACTTGACCTTGTCCTTCACCGCGATCCGCCCGTCGATGACGCGCACGAGCATGACCACGCCCCGGTACGAGTCGTACCAGGAGTCGAAGATCATGGCCTTGAGGGGCGCCTCCCGGTCGCCGCTGGGCGGCGGGAGGTGGTTCACCACGGCCTCGAGGATCTCGTCGATGCCGATGCGCTCCTTGGCCGAGGCGAAGATGGCCCCGGAGGCGTCGAGCCCGATGACCTCCTCGATCTCGTGGGCCGCATGCTCGGGTTGGGCCGAGGGGAGGTCGATCTTGTTGATGACGGGGATGATCTCCAGGTTCTCGTCCACGGCGAGGTAGGCGTTGGCGAGGGTCTGGGCCTCCACGCCCTGGCTCGCGTCCACAACGAGGAGGGCGCCCTCGCACGAGGCGAGCGCCCGGGAGACCTCGTAGTTGAAGTCCACGTGGCCCGGCGTGTCGATGAGGTTGAAAAGGTACTCGTTGCCGTCCTTGGCGGTGTAGCGGAGGCTCACGGCGTGCGCCTTGATGGTGATGCCGCGCTCCCGCTCCAGGTCCATGCCGTCCAGGAACTGCGCCACCATCTCACGGTCGCTGACGGCGTGCGTGGCCTCCAGGATGCGGTCCGACAGCGTCGTCTTGCCGTGGTCGATGTGCGCGATGATCGAGAAGTTCCTGATCCGGCTCAATTCCACTGAAAAGCCCCTTCACCACAAAGACACGAAGTTCACGAAGAACCGATTATGAAAATAGAGGCCAAAGCGGTTTTCGCCCTCCTCTGTCCTCTGACTTCCCTGCGTCCGTCTCCCCTTGAAGGCCTTCCTCTGTGCCCTTTGTGCCTTCGTGGTGGACTTCCTTTCAATACCTTGCCAGCGCGATGCAGTCGATCTCGACGGCCACGTCCTTCGGCAGGCGGGCGGCCTGGACCGTGGCGCGGGCGGGCGGGTTCTCCGCGAAGAACTCGGCGTAGGCCGCGTTCATCTCGGCGAAATCGTTCATGTCCCTCAGGAAGACGGTGGTCTTCACGACCTTCTCGAGGGAGGTCCCGCCCTCCTCGAGGACGGCCTTCAGGTTCAGGATCACCCGGCGGGTCTGGTCCGCCACGCTCCCCTGGACGAGCTCCATGGTGGCGGGGTCCAGCGGGATCTGGCCCGAGCAGAACAGGAAGCCGCCCCCGATGATGGCCTGGGAATACGGCCCGATCGCTTTGGGGGCGCCTTCGGTGTGGATGGCGTCTTTTCGCATGGGAGCCTCCGATTGAATGGTGATCAGGTGAGTGGTGATCCGGTGAAGGGTGATCCGGCAATCCCCGCTGTCTGATTACCCGATTACCCGACCACCTGATTACCTGATTACTGGATTACCTGATTACTGGATTACCTGATCACCTGATTTCCTGATCACCTGTCACGGGACGCTCATGGGCGTGAAGGGCCCCTTGAGCGAGGGCTTGGCGCCCTTGCCGAAGCTCAGCAGGACGACCTCCTCGATGCCGCTCCTGAGCCTGACGAGGCCGAAGGGGGCCGCGTCGTCGTTCATCCAGACCTCGGCGATCTGGTCGGGGCCGGCGATCTTGAGGTGCCTGCACTTCAGGCTCTTGTTCCCCACGGCCACGGGCTCGTCGGCCATGGGCTCGATCTTGCCGACCCTCGGTCCGATGGGCGTGGCCTCGCCCCCGAAGGCACCCTGCCCCTGGGTCCGGAGCTTGACGAGCGTCGCGCGGTCGAGCTCGAGCGCCGGACCGCCCACCTCCTGGGCCCTGATCATCAGCACGTTGGCGTCGTCCGTGGGGTCTCCCGCGACGAGGTAGGCCACGGTGCCCTCGGCGCCCTCCTGCTTGGTCTTCACCTCGAGCCAGTAGGAGTCTCCCTCCTTGGCCACGACGGAGAAGGTCAGCTCGGCGATCTCGCCCCGCGCGTCCTGGATCCGGTAGGTGCTCCACTCCCCCACCTTGGGAGACCAGACGTGGTAGAACTCGGGGAAGTAGCTCGAAGCGAGCAGCGTGGAGGCTGTCGCAAAAAGCAGGACGGCCATTGCAAGCAGCCGCAACATCCGGAGGCGGCTGCTGCGATCCGCGGTCATCATCGAGTGGCCTGATCCTTTCATTATCCTAGTCACCTAGTCCCCTAGTCACCTAGTCACGCCCCTAGTTCCTCAGGCTCGTGATGGGTGCGGGGATCTGTCCTCCCCGCCTCACGAAGCCCGAGCAGGAGAGGGTACGGATGTCCATGATGGGCGCTTCGCCCAGGAGGCCGCCGAAGGAGACGCTGTCGCCCACACCCTTGCCGTGCGCCGGGATGACGCGCACCGCCGTGGTCTTGTGGTTGATGACCCCGATGGCGAGTTCGTCGGCGATGAAGCCGGCCAGCACGTCCTCGGGCGTGTCGCCCGGCACGGCCACCATGTCGAGGCCTACGGAGCAGACCGCCGTCATGGCCTCCATCTTCTCCAGCGTGAGGGCACCTTCCCGCGCGGCGGCGATCATGGCCGCGTCCTCGCTGACGGGGATGAAGGCGCCCGAGAGACCGCCCACCGCCGAGGTGGCCATGGCGCCGCCCTTCTTCATGGCGTCGGTGAGGAGGGCGAGGGCCGCGGTGGTGCCGCAGGCGCCGGTGCGCTCCAGCCCCATGGCCTCGAGGACCTCGCCCACCGAGTCGCCCAGCTCGGGCGTGGGGGCCAGGCTCAGGTCCACGATGCCGAAGGGAAGGCCGAGCCGCTCGGCGACGATCCGCCCGATGAGCTCTCCCACCCGGGTGATCTTGAAGGCCGTCTGCTTGATGACGCTCTCGAGCTCGCGCAGGTCGCAGGGGCCCGCCCGGCGGATGGCCTGGCAGACCACGCCGGGGCCGCTGACGCCCACGTGGATGACCACCTCGGGCAGGGCCGTGCCGTGGAAGGCGCCCGCCATGAAGGGGTTGTCTTCCACGGCGTTGGCGAAGACCACGAACTTGGCGCAGCCGATGCTGCCACGGTCGCGCGTCCGGTAGGCCGTCTCCTTGAGCATGGCCGCCACGAGGCGCACGGCGTCCATGTTGAGCCCGTTGCGGCTGGAGCCCGCGTTCACCGAGGAGCAGAGGCGCGAGGTCGTGCTCAGGGCCTCGGGCATGGAGGCGATGAGGGCGCGGTCCGCGTCGGTGAACCCCGCCTGGACGAGGGCCGAATACCCGCCCACGAAGTCGAAGCCCATCTCCGACGCGGCGCGGTCGATCTCCTTGGCGATGCTCACGTAGGACTCGGGCTCGGGCCGCGTGTGCACCAGCGCCACGGGGCTGATGGCGATGCGGCGGTTGGCCACCCGGATGCCCAGGTCGTCCGCCACCTCGGTCACGGTGCGAGGGAGGTCCGCCGCCAGGCGCGTGAGCTTGGCGTGGATGCGCCGCCCCGCCTCCGACGGGTCGTCGTGCCCGCAGTCGAGGAGGTTGATGCCCATGGTGACGGTGCGGATGTCGAAGTGCTCCAGCTCCGTCATCCGGAGGGTCTGGAGGATCTCTCGTCGGGTGTAGGTCATGGGGGATTCAGCCTTCGGCCGTCAGCTCAGATCCTGTTCACGGCGCGCATGATGTCCTCGTACTGGCAGTAGACCTGGACCCCCACCTCCTCGCCGCGCTTCTTCAGCGCGGCCTTGAGGCCCTGCACGTCGCAGCGGGCGCCCGTGAGGTCCACGATCATCATCATGGCGAAGTTGCCGTGCACCAGGGTCTGGTTGATGTCCACGATGTCCACGGCGTTCTCCGCGAGGACCTCGGAGAAGGCGTGGACGATGCCGGAATGGTTCTTCCCCATGACCGTGACGACCACCAGCCGGCGGTCGTCCGATTCGGGGGCCGCCGAGCGGGACTCGATGTGGGCCACGAGGTCCGCCACCACGGCGGCGACGGTCTCCTCATCCGCGGACTGCGGGAGGTGTCTCACGAGGATCTGGGCGACGGCGACGGCGAGGCTCTGGCGGTCCATGTTCGACTCCTCGGGACAGCATACCCGAACCCGCCCGGCCCCGCAAGGACGGGGCCGGGCAGGTCACGGGCGCACGGCGATCAGTGGTGCTCTTTGCCGATCCAGAGGTGCTCGGGCCGGACCATGGGCGGGGTCAGGGAGAGCTTCATCCCCATGACCTCGGGCCGGTGCGGCGCCATGCCCCAGCTGTGGTAGAGGAACACGCAGGGCGCGTCCTCCACGAGCAGGTCCTCGGCCTTCTGGTAGACCACCACGCGCTCCTCCACGTCCATGGAGCGCCTGGCCTGCTCCACGAGGGCATCGAGCTCGTCGCTGTGGTAGCGGTTCTGCAGCTGGTCGCCGCCCTCCTTGTGGAAGACCACGAAGAGGAAGTTGTCCGGGTCGGGGTAGTCCGCGTACCAGCCCGTGGGGTAGAGGAGCGGGCGGCCGCCGGTTCGTTTGCGGCGGGACTCGAACTCGTCGTGGTTCACCAGCTCGGGCTCGATGCGGATGCCCACCTTGCCGAACATCTCGATGAGGAGCATGAACTCCTGCATCTGGGACTTCCTGCTCTCGTCCAGGGCGATCTTGAGGTCCAGGCCGCTGCCGAACCCCGCGCGGCCCAGGAGCCAGCGGGCCTTCTCGGGGTCGTAGTAGTAGCCCTTCCGGTCCGACTTGTAGCCCAGGATGCCCGGCGGGAGGATGCCCTTGGCGGGCGTCACGCGGACGTGGGGGTACTTGGCCAGGAGCCCCTCCCGGTCGACGGCGTAGTTCAGGGCCTGCCTGAACTCCCGGATGTTGCCCGGGGCCATATCGTTCCGGATGGCGAGGAGCTGGGTGTTGAGGAGGACCGTGTTCTCCGTGTTGTTCTCCCAGAAGGGGTCGGACAGCAGGTCCTCTAGGGCGTCGTTGGAAAGCGCGAGCGCCGCGTGGATTCGCCCGGACCGCAGGTTCTCCAGGAGGTCGGGCTCCGTGACGGCGGAGTAGTCCAGCACCAGGCGGTCGGTGTAGGGAATCTCGGGCGTGTGGTAGCCCGCGAAGCGCTCCATGACGACCTTGTCCGAGAGGCTGTCCAGGATGCGGTAGGGGCCGCAACCCACGGGCCGGAGCATGCGCAGAGAGCGCTCGTCCACGGCTTCGCGGGGCACCACGGAGGATTCGGGCGAACACAGCATGTAGAGGAAGAACGCCAGGGGCTCCTTCAGCCGGACCTCGAGGGTGCGCTCGTCGGCCGCCTTGAGGCCCTCGATCTTGGGCACCTGGCCCGCCATGTACTCGTTCCCGCCGAGGACCGACGACAGGAACCACTGGCCGCCCGTGTCGAGGCGGGGGCTCGCGGACCGGTGCCAGGAGAAGATCACGTCCTCCGCCGTCACCCTGCGGCCGTTGTGGAAGACCGCGTTGGCCCTCAGCCAGAAGGTATAGACGAGGCCGTCCGTGCTCGCCTCCCACCGTTCGGCGAGGCCTGGGAGGAGCTTGGCCCCGTAGCCGAACCGCAGGAGCCCCTCGTTGAAGTTGTGGCACAGCTCCCCGTCGCGGATGTTGTTGGCGAAGGCGGGGTCGAGGTTGAAATTGAAACGCGTATACCCCAGTCGGATCTCCCCGCCGCGGACGGGCTTGGGCACGGCGAAGCTGCCGAGCTGCTCCACGAGGAGGAGGGCCTCCTGTCGCAGGGACGAGGAGGTGGCCGCCAGGTCGCGGATGCCGCCCAGGGTCTGGTGGGAGGAGCCGCTGATGGTCTCCATGGAGTTCACGATGCGCTCCCCCGCCTGGGACATGCGGATGAGGGCCTTCTGGATGCTCTCCACGGAGCTGCGGACGCGGTCCATGCCCCGCGCGATCCCCTCCGAGCCCGTGACCTGCTCGCCCATGGCGCGGTCCACGCCGTTGGTGAGGTCTTTGATGACGAGGCTGCGCTCGCTGATGACCTGGGAGGTCTTGGCCTGCTCGCGGGTGGCCAGGGAGATGCGCTCGATGCGCTTGGTCATCTCCTCGATGGCCGCGGTGACCTGCTTGCTGCCCTTGGACTGCTCCGAGGCGGCCCTGGAGATGTGACTGATGCCGGTGGAGGCGAGCTCGATGAACTGGCCGATGCGCTGGAGGTGGCTCTCCGAGGCCTGACCCAGGCGAAGACCCTCCTCCACGCGCACCATGCCCTCGCGGGCCACGCGCCCGGCCTGCTCCACCTGCTGCTGGATGGTGGCCGTGATGGCGCCGACCTCCGAGGTCGAGGCGGCGGTCCGCTCGCTGAGGTCGCGTATCTCCTCGGCCACCACGCCGAAGCTCTTGCCGTGTTCGCCCGCCTGCGCGGCGATGATGGCGGCGTTGAGGGCGAGGAGGTTGGTCTGGTCGGCGATCTCCCGGATGACCTTGAGGATCGTGCCGATCTCCTTGGAGCGCTGGCTCAGCGAGTCCATGGCCTCGAGGTTCTTGGTCATGGTGGCGTGGATGCTCTCCAGGCCCTTCGTCGTGTCCTTGACCACGCCCGAACCGGCCGAGGCGGCGGTGGCCACCTGCTTGGAGAGGCCCTCCGTCTCCCGGATGTTCTCCTCGATCTGGCCGATGGTGGCGTCCATCTCGACCATGGCGGAGGCGTTCTCGATGGCGAAGGAGGAGAGGCTCTCGGCGTTCTCCGCCACCTCCTGGACCGACCTCGCCATCTCTTCGATGGAAGCCCCGATCTCATCCATGAAGCCGGCGAGGTTGTGCGTGGAGGTCATGACCTCCTCGCTCGAGGCGCGCATCTCGAGGAAGGCGCTGCCCGTCTCCTCGGCGAAGTTGGAGAGGGTGTCCACGTTCTCGACCACCTGCTCGATGTCCTTGTCGAGCTGGCGGATGGCGGTTTTGGCCTGGTCCACGGAGGACACCTGGTCCCGCACCTCGCCGAAGAGCCCCCGCGTGCGGTCGGAGATGTTCCCTGAAGCGGAGGAGACGCTCTCGGAGGTGTCCTGGAGGTAGGTGATGATGTTCTGGAAGGACCGCAGGACGCGGCGGAAGCCCGGGAACTCTTCGCTCACCTCCGCGGCGCGGGCGTCGCTCCCCACCGTGAGGTCGCCCCGCGACAGCGACCTCAGCAGGGCGTCGAGGTCGTCTCGGCGGTGCTCGTTGCCCACGCGCGCGATCCATGAGTGGCCCATGCCCAGGGCGAAGCCGCCGGCCACCAGGAAGACCCAGA
>JGI20214J51088_10001367_pt1 | contig 16671 bp, 13 predicted proteins | sample WetSurMetagenome_FD_51088 | JGI IMG/M metagenome (IMG submission 51088) | reverse complement strand
CTACCGGCAGATCTATACAGAGGCCGTATAATGAAGGTTACGATAAATACATGGAGAACTTTTATAAAAGATTCACCGATGGCGAGCTTATGTCAGCCGACAGTGTCCGTCTAGCAGATTCCCTGAAATTTAAAACAATGATCAATAAACGCACGGTTTACGGAGGTGGAGGGATCATGCCTGACGTTTTTGTGTCAGCCGATACATCTTATTATTCACCATATTTTAGTAAGCTTTATACCAAGAATGTGATATTTCCGTTTGCCCTGGAATATTTCGATAAGAATCGTGTTTTACTGAATAACAAATACAAAACATTTGCTGAATTCAAGGATAAATTCAAATTCAGCGATGATGATATAATGACGTTTATTACAGAAGGAGAGGCGGTTGGTGTTAAGTACGATGATGCCCAGTTTAAGAAATCAAAAGAAGAAATCCTTCTGAGGCTGAAAGGCTATCTGGCAAGCAGTATGTGGCAGACAAATGAATTGTATCAAATTGTAAATGAAAAAGATAATGTGATACATGATGCCCTGAAATTAATTTCTGATCCAAAGAGCTATAATTCAATACTCGGCATAAAGTAATTTGTTGCATATAATGAAATTTGTAGCTAAGACTCTTTACGGGCTCGAACAAGTTCTGGCGGAGGAACTGATCAGTCTGGGAGCCACTGATGTACAACAAGGTAACCGTGCGGTTCTTTTCCAGGGTGGAAAGAGTCTTCTTTATACAGTTAACTATTGTTCAAGAACAGCATTGTCTGTTTTGGTGCCTGTATCGGAATTCAGGATAAGATCTAAGGATGATCTGTATAAGGCAGGGAAAAAAATTGACTGGGATCAATACCTCGATTCAGACAATACTTTTGCTATAGTCCCGGTAGTCAATTCTCCTCATTTTGGACACACAGGTTATCCTGGACTTATATTAAAAGACGCTCTGGTTGATTATTTCAGGGAACGTACAGGCCATCGGCCATCAGTTAATTCCGATAATCCCGATCTGTTAATAAACCTTCATATAAGCAATGACGCCGTAACAATATCTCTCGATTCTTCTGTAATTCCTCTGTTTAAGAGGGGGTACAGGCAGGAACAGACTGTTGCTCCGCTTAATGAGGTTCTGGCTGCCGGAATATTACTGATGTCGGGATGGAATAGCTCAGTTACCTTAAGCGATCCTATGTGCGGATCGGGTACAATTCCTATTGAGGCGGCATTAATTGCAGGGAAAATTCCACCAGGAAAATTCAGGAAGTTTTTTGGTTTCCAGCGTTGGAAGGACTTTGATGAAGATCTGTTTGAAAAGATTAAGCTCGAATATCTGGGTAAAATAATTAATCCCCCGATAAGTATATATGGAAGTGATATTTCTGACCAGGCTGTTCAGATCGCACGATCAAATATTGAAAAAGCCGGGTTGAACGATTTCATTTCTCTTAGTATATCTGATTTTAAAGATCTTAAATCACCCGATGAAAATGGTTTTGTCTTTATAAATCCTCCTTATGGCCAGAGAATTCAGCCTGAAGAGATTGATCTTTTATACGGCATGATCGGTACCACCCTTAAACACAGCTTTCCGGGTACAACTGCATGGCTAATTACTTCAAATAAAGAATCTGTAAAACATATAGGCTTAAAACCCAGGGAGAAACATACTCTTTTCAATGGTGCACTGGAATGCCTCCTTTTGAAATATGAGATGTATAAAGGCTCNAAAAGAGCCNCAGACAATGATATCATCACTTAACACGTGTTGATCATAACAAATCTGTATCTTTATCAAAAAACCATCTGTTATTTAAAAAACTCAAAGAGGGAGTGTTATATTTGGTAACTTTATATTTTTATTATATTTGTTATTGAAATTACTTGACCTCATCTAAAATGAAGCTTAAATGAGCTTTAATATAGAGAATTATTTTTCAGACCTCACCGAGGCGAATACAATCCTTTTTTATAAGGGNAACGTTGATTCGGATGTCATAAATCATGTTCTCGACACTGTCGAGGATAAGATGGTTGAAGTNAGCGAACANTCCAAACTAAGAAAGAANGTTTATAATGTCCTGGTGGAAAGTCTTCAGAATCTTTATCATCATGTCGATAAAGTTCCTGATGATTTTGAAGATCAGTCAGCTGAAAAATTTGGTCTCCTNGTGGTAAAGAAGGTAGATGANGGTTACAGGATAATCACCGGTAACTTCGTNCACGCNGAGAATATCGAGAAACTCGAGGAGAAGATTAAAAGGATCAACAGGTCAAGTCATGAAGAAATCAAAGAACTNTATAAATTTATTCTGAATCATCAGCGAATATCGGCTAAAGGTGGAGGAGGACTCGGTCTTGTTGATATTGCCAGAAAAACAGGGAATAAACTTGAATATACGTTCAAAGTTTATAACCGCTATTATTCATTTTTCTATCTCGATATTTTAGTGAATGAGGAGAAGTAAAAACAAAATTTAAAACATACAGATATGGAACCGATCATCATCGATGGAACCGCCAAAACACCCACTGTTAAATTTGATTCTGCAGAAGGAGTATTTGAAATCAAAGGACGATCAATTCCTGAAAACTCGGTAGAATTCTATAAGCCTCTGGTGGACTGGCTCGACATATATAAGGAATCACCCCTGACAAAAACTGTGGTCAACATACGCCTTGAGTATTTTAATACAAGTTCCTCAAAATGTATTCTTGATGTATTTAAGAAGCTTGAAGCTATTCATAAGGCAAAGAATGAGGTTGAAGTGAACTGGTATTACGAGGAGGATGATGAGGATATGCTCGAAGCAGGGGAGGACTATGAATCAATTATAAGGGTGCCCTTTAAAATGATTGAGATTGTTGAATAACTGATAATTATCGTTCTCTATAGATAGGATATTTTGAATTAATAAGAGGCTGTCTCTTCCGGGACAGCCTCCTTTTGTTTATTTATTATATCTAATCGATAATCTTTTTCTTTCTACCGAAGTAATCTTCAATGGAATCGAGGAGCTTTTTGAGTAATCTGAAGTAAAGAATCAGATACAGAAAGAATGTCATGATCCAGAGTACAAATATATTGACAACAAAGGTGTCGACCGCCATCCCGAAAACCATCTTCACCGGCGAATAAAAATGTGCCCGCACAAAATTAGTTTCAGGATCCATGAAAATCGGATCCGATTTCTGCAACACTTCACCTTTGTAATTAATAGTTTTTGTTGTCTCATTTTTATCCCTTACAAACTCCTCAAGCGACTTGTTATAATAGCTGTCTCTGATCTTTATGAATTTTGCCAGATCGTTTCCTATAAGATGCGTTTTAAGCGCTTCCTTACTGTTGCTGGCATCATTATAAACATTCACATACACCTTTCTGACCGTCTCTATATAATTCACAGCTGCCTTCGCGATATCTAATGTTATTTTTTCCGGAGTCAGCTGATCGGGATATTCAAATCTGACATTCGGTGTAATAAGAAGTTGTTTCTTAATCTCATTCGATACAAGGATCAGATCATTTTTAAATTCGTCGTCCGAAATTCCTTTTTCCAGGTCGCTTATTATGTTGTCGAGTGAACCTTTCATCTCCACATTCCAGTACTCTTTCTTAAACACCGCATTGCTCATTACCTTCTCATAAGGATAAAAGGGACTCTCGTAATCGTTGTAGATAAACTGCTGAACAGCGAGTGCCTCATATCCCCAACGTGCAGTGATTAACTCTCCATATACCGGAATAGAGACCGGAGATGATATGTTAGGATTAAGTTTTTCGAACTTTACCAGAACTCCGCTTAATAGGATCTGTGGTATAACCAGAAATGGTATCAGAATATAAATAGTGACTACGGCTTTGAAACTGTCAGAAATAACCAAACCAAGCATGTTGGCTCCTGCCCAGGCGGAGAAGAGTACAAGCCAGTATTCTGTTGTCATTCCCTTGATTCCGGTAATGCTGTTTCCAACCAGGACAAAGGTTAAAGCCTGTATGGCGGAAATCCCAAACTGCACGGAAACCTTCGACATCAGGTAACTGTTCCAGCTTAAGTTAAGAAAAGCCTCTCTTTTAAGAATCTTTCGGTCCTTTATTATCTCTTCGGCACTAACTGTCAACCCCATGAAAATAGCCACGATGACCGACATGAACATATAGATCGGCAGATTGCTGTTGTCAAACAGGGTGTAGTGCGGATTTTTTATACTTTCATCAAAATACCTTATCAGGAAGGAAAGAAAAAATGCAAGTATTGGGGCCTCCAGAAGTGTAATAAGAAGATATTGTAAGTCGGAGATCTTCGAGAGAATATCACGCTTGGTAAAAACGATATACTGCTTCAGCTTATTCGGAGTCTTGAAGTTAATTTCCGGTATAGCTCCTCCCGGTTCACGTTTATCTTCCTTTTTTTCCTGACTGTACAGGTTACTCCAGTCTGCAGGGGATATTCTTCTGATTTCCGTGGGCTGTCCTGTCTCTGTAAATACCCTTGTTTCTACTATATTGAATATCTGTTCAGGATTCACGTTGCCACAAACATAACATTCACTTTCATTATAGTTCGCCTGCTCGATCTTTCTTTTAAAATATTCAATTGAATCAACAGGATTTCCGTTGTAAATCAAATACCCGCCGGTATCGAGAATGATCAGCTTATCGAACATTTTAAAGATCTCAGAAGAAGGCTGATGGATAACAATAAAAAGAAGTTTTCCTTTACGTGCAAGCTCCTTCAGCAGGTCAAGAATATTCTCTGAATCCCTCGACGACAATCCCGAGGTCGGCTCATCCAGAAACAATATTGCCGGCTCGCGTATCAGTTCAAGAGAGATATTCAGCCGTTTTCGCTGGCCCCCGCTGATCTTCTTGTTGAGTGGACTGCCTACCTGAATATTCCGGATCTCATAAAGGCCGAGATTCTTTAGAACGCTGTCGACCCGTTGTACTATTTCAGCATCTGGCAGGTTATCGAAACATAGCTTCGCATTATAGTACAGGTTATCAAACACTGTAAGCTCTTCAATAAGCAGATCATCCTGTGATACAAAGCCGATCAGCCCCTTAATCTTGTCTTTTTCCTTATGTATGCTTATTCCGTTGATAAGAACATTACCGTCGGACGGCTCAGATGATCCATTCAGAACGCCAAGCAGTGTTGATTTCCCCGCNCCGCTAGCACCCATTATACCAACCATTCGTCCCGACTCTTCCTTGAAGCTCATATGATGAATACCCACAGCACCGCTTTTAAACCGGTATTCCAGGTTGTTCACTTCATAAACTACCCTCGATTCCCTGAATTCTTCCTTCAGAAATTGCATTGTCACATCCCAGTAATAAATAGGAGTGATCTTGTACCCTTTTATTGAAGAGCCCTGACTTAAAGGATATACTTTGTCCTCATTAAGCAGCTGCCCGTTCATTGACAGCTCACCTGAACCGACAAACCTGACAAAGTATTTATTCACTGAAGGAATATACAGAATCCAGATATGACCTTTTAGCAGATCCTTATATGCATGCTTCGCCTGTCGGGAATCGAAGTTTTTAATTCCGTTGATTATCAGAAGATTTGATGTGGAGGGAATTTCAGAAAATGAATTCAGGACGAACTTTTCAATTAATTTATACTCCTCTGCAGTTATATTCAGTCCGTCAGCAAGTGTGCTGATAAATCCAAGCTCCATCGGACTTACTTCCTCCCCGCCTGATTTGCAGAATTCAAGTACCTGCATAACAACTACAATCCTCTGTTCCTGATCGAGCTGACCCTGCCCGTTGATTTCTTTGCAAAGTTTCTGAATCCTTACCGCAATAGCGCCTTCGCGCCTTTCAGGTCCCCGTTTCTCAAGTTTTAACCTGGCCTCCTCATATTTTTCGTCGTATGCAGCAAGATATTTATTTACCAGCTCCTGGTTCAACTGACGTCTTAGGAATACTTCAACGACACTCCTCCTTTCATTATCGTTGCTCTGAGGTTTCGCGATAATCGCGAATAAATGCATAAGAGTTTCCAGTATCTTCTCACTCATAGAAAAGCACTATTTGAATTCAGGCATTGAAGATATGAAATTAGTTATTTGGGACAAACAATCCTAATTATTGTTTCCATTGTGGAATTCTATTTCTTCTTTCTCTTCTCCACAGAATATCCGAATTTTCCGATTAACGGGCCAGTTTCATAATATTTCCCATGAGAATAACAGATTGGAACAGAATCATTGAGTCTGAAAAGACCGGTTTGTTTATCGATGTATTTCTCATCAGCGTTGACAGCTACTATCTCTGAAATAAACATGTGATGAGAACCCAGCTCCTTGATCTCCTTTACAATGCACTCAATATTAACAGGTGATTCTTTAATCAATGGAGTTTTTATCTTCGAGGCAGGATAGGGAGTGAGCCCCATCTCTTCAAACTTTTTATGGTCCCTGCCTGACTTAACGCCACACCAGTCAGTAGCAAAAGATAGCGATTTTGTTGTAAGATTTATAACGTATTCGCCGTTCTTTTTGATTATGTCGTAGGAATGCCGGCCTGGTCTTACAGAGATATAACACATAGCCGGATCGGTACATATCGTTCCTGTCCACGATATGGTAATAATATTAAATTCTTCAGGCGTTAAACCGCAACTCACCATTACCGCCGGCAAAGGATAGATCATCGTGCCAGGCTTCCACAAAACTTTACTCATAATCAGGAAATTTGGACAAATATAGCTCTAAATTATGAGTATTTTTTGCTCTGAGTAACAGAGGAAAGCTTCGGACTTGCCATTTTGGCAAAAGATATAGATGATCAGGTGCCAAAACGACAAAAACCGATGTTGGCAGCAATTTTGCTGAACCCATTTCAAACACTATAATTATGAATTTGAATAATTTCACTTTAAAGGCTCAGGAATCAGTCCAGAAAGCATTCGATATAGCTGCTTCAAAAGGCCAGCAAGCTGTTGAATGTGCTCATCTGCTCAAAGGAGTAATGAGTGAAGCTGAAAGCATTACCAATTTTATTTTCGGGAAACTGGCAGTCAATACCTCAGCTCTTGGTAAGGAGATTGATAATCTCATTGATTCTTATCCACGGGTTTCCGGGGCTGATTCTTATGTTTCATCAACTGTGTCTGAAGTATTCAGGAAAGCAGGTGATCATACTTCGAAGATGAAAGATAAGTTTGTGTCATCAGAGCATTTACTGATGGGGATACTCGAAACAGACGATAAGGCTTCCAGGATACTGAAAGATATGGGAGTGACTATGAAAGAACTGAAAGAAGCAGTAAGTGAACTCAGGAAAGGTTCCACAATCGACAGCCAGACATCTGAAGACACTTTTAATTCACTCAACAGGTATGCTATAAATCTGAATGAGAGGGCACGCTCAGGTAAGCTTGATCCTGTCATCGGACGCGATGATGAGATAAGACGAATCCTCCAGATACTCACAAGGCGTACTAAAAACAATCCTCTGCTGATAGGCGAACCAGGGGTGGGTAAAACTGCTATCGCCGAGGGACTTGCCCATAGAATTATAAGGGGAGACGTGCCTGAAGATATCAAGTCGAAGGTTATATATTCGCTCGATATGGGAGCACTTATTGCAGGGGCAAAGTATAAAGGAGAGTTTGAAGAAAGACTAAAATCAGTTGTCAATGAGGTTATTGGCTCTGATGGTGAAATNGTGCTNTTTATAGATGAGATNCATACTCTCGTTGGCGCCGGGAAATCAGAAGGTGCTATGGATGCCGCTAACATTCTNAAACCTGCCCTTGCCAGGGGTGAACTGAGAGCCATTGGCGCAACAACTCTAAGTGAATATCAGAAGTACTTCGAAAAAGATAAGGCTCTCGAAAGAAGATTCCAGGTGGTAATGGTGGAAGAACCTGACAGGGCTGATACCATTTCTATTCTCAGAGGAATACGCGAGAAATATGAAACACACCATAAAGTGATTATAAGAGATGAAGCCCTGATAGCAGCTGTAGACCTGTCAACCAGATATATAACTGACCGTTTTCTTCCCGACAAGGCGATCGATCTTATCGATGAAGCTGCTTCAAGGTTAAGACTTGAAATGAATTCCGTTCCTGAGGAGATTGATGAGGCAGCTCGGACTATAACCCGGCTGGAAATCGAGAAGGAGGCACTCCGGCGCGATGGTGATACTGTGAAAGCTGAGAAGATATCGCGCGACCTTGCCGATTTGCAGGTGAAAAGAGACGAGCTTAAAGCCGGATGGAAGTCCGAAAAGGAAATGATCGAGAAGGTTCAGATTAAAAAAGAAGCTGTTGAATCTCTCAGGTTTGAAGCCGATCAGGCTGAACGTAGCGGCGATTATGGCAAAGTTGCAGAAATAAGATATGGAAGGATAACCGACCTTGAGAAGGAAATAGCGGAACTGAAAGATCAGATAGAGAAAAAAAGAACCAAAGGTTCTCTGATCCAGGAAGAGGTCAGATCGGAAGATATTGCAGCTATAGTTTCAAAATGGACAGGTATCCCTGTTTCCAGAATGCTTGAGAGCGAAAAAGAAAAGCTTCTGAGGCTTGAGTCTGAATTGCATAAAAGAGTTGTTGGCCAGGATGAGGCTATAACAGCTGTGGCTGATGCGGTAAGAAGATCTAGAGCCGGATTGCAGGACCAGAAAAAACCACTTGGCTCCTTTATTTTTATCGGAACCACCGGAGTAGGAAAAACTGAACTTGCAAGAGCACTGGCAGGCTTTCTCTTTAATGATGAAAACCTGTTGACCCGTATTGATATGTCGGAGTACCAGGAAAGGCATTCCGTTTCAAGGCTTATCGGAGCCCCTCCGGGATATATTGGTTATGACGAAGGAGGACAGCTGACCGAGGCCGTAAGGCATAAACCTTATTCTGTAGTTCTGCTGGATGAGATTGAGAAAGCTCATCCCGACCTATTCAATCTTCTTCTTCAGGTACTCGATGAGGGACGTCTCACCGACAATAAAGGCCGTACTGTGAATTTCAGGAATGTCATCATAATTATGACCTCAAACCTGGGATCTGATATGATCAGAGACAGGATGGATAAATTCAATAATAAACTTCCTGAAAAGGAAGAAGAAAATTTACGAAGGGAATTATTCTCACTTCTGAGAAAAACGCTTAAACCCGAGTTTCTGAACAGGATTGATGAAATAGTTATGTTCAAGCCTCTTACCCGTGATCAGATCAGGGAAATAGTCGGGATCCAGCTTGCCGGAATTGAACATATGCTGGGTGATTATCAGTTGAAACTTGAAGTGACAGAAGATGCTATCGACTGGCTCGCTGAAAAAGGATATGATCCGCAGCTGGGTGCCAGGCCTGTTAAGAGACTGATCCAGAAGTCGATTATTAATGAGCTTTCAAAAGAAATAATCGGAGGAAGCGTTAACCGTACAGATACAATAGTTGTTGATGAGGAGAATGACCATCTCATCTTCAGAAAAAAATGAATATTAAAGTAATTGCTAAAAGAAAGTATTCTTCATTCTGATTTTCAGAACGACCTCAGGCAGTTATCCATATCAGGATAGATCTGAAGAACTGTCTCGAGGTGAAGGATATTGAAAAGATCGTTGATCTTTGGTTCAGGGCTCACAAACTTCAGTACTCCGTATTTATGCCTGGCCGTTTTCATTATTGACAGAAAACAACAAAAACCCGAGCTGTCAATATATTCAATACCTGAAAGGTCAATAATAACCTTTGAATTGGTTTTGTCAAAAACGTTTACTATTTCATCTCTGATCTCCTCGGATATCAGAGCATTTATTTTTGTGACAGAGAAGGTTATGATTTCAACTTTGTCTCTTCGTTCAATATTGACCATCAGTTGTTTTTTGACCTTTTATCTATTACATCGTCAAGCTCAATAATAGCCTGCTCTGTTTCTGCCCTGAATCTTTCCACATATGCTTCATACAATTCCGGCTCTTTTTCTTCCTTTGCCTGTAGTTCAAATTTCTTAAGCATGTCGGCAAGCTCAGACATTCCCATTATTGCAACCGACGATTTTGCCTTATGGGCAAGTAAGCCAAGCAGCTTATAATTTTTTGCAGCAAGCAAATCTTTCATCTCAGTGTGAATTTCAACTGCCTGGTCCCTGAACATCGACACAATATCATTGATAATGCCCGGATCACCGCCCGATACAGAATCAAGATATTCCATGTTTATGAACTTGTAATCCATATCAGAAATCGAATATAAGTTATTGTTACAGCTAAAAATTCTCAAACAAATATAAGGAATTTTACTTTTCAGGATTGCAGTTTTTCTCTTAATATCAGTTCATGTTTTTCAGATCAGGGAAATAAGTGCTACTTTTAGGGTACAAAAACCTGATACTATGCGACGTTATCTTTACATTTCATTATCTGTGTTTCTTCTGAGTTCTTTAGTTCTGGAAGCTCAGACAAATGTCTCTGTAAGCAGGACGGCTTTCAAGTCAAATAAGCCCGGATTTACAGAGGCATGGCAACACGTTAAGAATGGAGATAGTTATTTCGACATGAAAGGGATATGGTTTAATGACGCTTATAACGAATATCTGCAGGCTCTGGTTTATAATAATTCTAATGCGGAGCTGAACTATAAGACAGGAGTGGCTTCATTGCTGTCAGATAAGAAAGAAGATGCTGCCGGATTCTTCCTGAAGGCGATTGAACTTAAAAAAGATGTTGCCAAAGATGTCCTTCTGCTTACAGGCCGGGCTCTTCAATATGCAGGCAGATTTCAGGATGCCGTGGTAAAATATACAGCATATCTTAGCTCATCTGATAAGAAAAGCCAGAAGAATATTTTACTTGCAAGGAAATATATCCAGGAGTGTAACTCTGCAGTCTTTCTCACAAAGGATACCCTGAGAGTATCTATTGAAAATATGGGTCCGGCGATTAATTCACCTGATGATGACTATTCTGAAATCCTAACAAGTGACGGCCATACAATGTACTTTGGATCACGACGCCAATTATCCCAATCCGGCAAACGGCATCCTGATACAAAATTCGATGAAAACATTTTGATATCTCGTCTTAGTAATGGTTCATGGATGCCGGCTAACCAGGCAGGAAATAACCTGGCTACGAAATATTGCGAAACACCGCTTTTTATTAGTCCGGGTAATGATATCCTGTACATCTATACCGGATATGCAGGGAAGGGTGATATTAAAATGTCAGTCAATAAGAAAGGCGTCTGGAAATCTCCTGAATCAATTCCTTATGATATAAACACAAAAAGCTCCGAGACTTCCTTCTCAATTGCTCCTTCCGGTAACGAAATATACTTTGTTTCAGATAAATCGAAAGAAAATATTGGAGGGAAAGATATCTATTACATAAAAAAGATGGGAGCCCGCAAATGGTCCAAGCCAAGAAATGCCGGGACAATAATCAATACAATCTATGATGAGGAATCAGTAAGATTTTCGAAGACAGGAGATACTCTCTGGTTAAGCTCAAAGGGTCATAACTCTATGGGTGGCTTTGACATTTTTTACAGTATACGAAGTAAAAATGGATCGTGGGATACTGTTAAGAATGCAGGATACCAGATAAACACCCCATGGGATGAGCTTTTTTATACTCCTTCACCTGTAGACGACAGTTCATTTTATTTTGTTTCAAACCGGTCGGGTGGACTTGGCGGTACAGATATCTATCATGGTCAGATATTGCCACCGGTTCGAGTTATAATTGCTCCGCCTCCTCCGAAACGTGATACTGTTATAATAAGGGACACAGTTGTCGTTGTTAAGGAGGTTGCTCCGCCACCACCACCGGTTCAGAAAGAGCAGGATGTTTATCTCTCGGGGAAAATTACCGATTCAGAATCAGGCGCCCCGGTGCTTGCTAAAATTGACCTGAAGGAGATTCCATCCGGAGCAATACTTGGCACCACAGCAAGCTCCGATCTTGATGGAAGTTATCGTCTGTTGCTGCCTGCAAAAAAATCTTATACTCTCGACCTGCATGCCACAGGATTCCTTTCTGATACCAAACGTATTGATGTTCCTGATAATTGGTCGAAAGAGACATATACCCTCAACGCCGAACTCATTAAGGTCAGGGTTGGAAAAAAAGTCGTTCTCAACAATATTCTGTTTGAAACTGGTAAGTCAGTACTGACAGCCGCTTCCTATACCGAGCTCGACAGGCTGCTTGGCATCATGAATGAAAATAAATTGATGAAAATAGAAATATCGGGTCACACTGATAATACCGGGAGTGAGCCTATCAACTCGAAGCTTTCGGAAGCCAGGGCTAAAGCTGTTGTGGATTATCTGGTTCAGAAGGGTATAGACCGGACAAGATTGAATTTCAGGGGCTATGGTTCATCCCAGCCGATTGCCGAGAACACTTCGGTAGCCGGCAGGACTAAAAACAGAAGGGTTGAGTTTAAAATCCTCGAATTCTGATAATCATCAGACTTTTTAATGAAAGTATTTATTTGCTTTGCAAAATTCTGAATGAATTTAGTTACTGACAATTTTCTTAAACATTGTGTTAATGAAAAATACTGCTTTTATTAATTTTCACATAGAGGCCGGCGCCAAAATGGTTCCCTTTGCAGGATATAATATGCCTGTTGAATATGTTGGTATTACCGAAGAACACCTGGCAGTAAGAAACAGGGTCGGAGTATTCGATGTATCACATATGGGTGAGTTCTGGGTGACGGGTCCGGCTGCTTTTGACTTTCTGCAATATATAACTTCCAATGATGTTGCCGCACTCTACGAAGGGAAAGTTCAATATTCATGCTTTCCTAACGGGAAAGGCGGAATTGTTGATGACCTTCTTGTTTATATGTATAACCGTGAAAAATTTCTTCTGGTAGTCAATGCCGCTAATATCGAGAAAGACTGGAACTGGTGCGTGCAAAATGCCGCAAAATTCGGAATCAAACCGGGAGAAGGCATAATTAATTCATCCGACAGCATTGCACAATTGGCTGTTCAGGGGCCTCTGGCACTGAAAGCCATGCAGAAACTGACATCAGTACCTGTTGAGGATATGGAGTATTATACCTTCAAGGTAATTGAATTTGCAGGTATTAAGGATGCGATATTTTCAACAACAGGATATACCGGTGCTGGCGGATGCGAGATCTACGTGAAGAATGAGGACGGACCCAGACTCTGGAATGCTGTATTCGAAGCAGGACAGGAGTACGATATCAGGCCAATCGGGCTTGGTGCAAGGGATACACTCAGGCTTGAAATGGGTTTCTGTCTTTACGGGAACGATATTAATGATCAGACTTCACCTATTGAAGCCGGTTTGGGATGGATCACGAAATTTAACAGCGAAAAGGATTTCATCGATAAAGCTAAGCTCCTGAAGCAGAAAGAAGAGGGTGTCGATAAGCGACTTAAAGGATTTGTCATGATCGACAGGGGCATACCAAGACAGCATTATGAAGTGGTAAACGAAAAGGGAGAAATCATCGGTGAAGTTACCTCCGGTACCATGTCACCTATGGTTAAACAGGGAATCGGAATGGCCTATCTGAAAAATGGTTACTGGAAGCCTGGTACAGAAATATTTATCAGGATCCGAAATAAAGATCTCAAAGCGAAAATCGTTAATCTGCCTATCTCTCAGAAAGGCTAGAATTACTCACCCGGGATGCTGGCGTAGATTTGCAGTTTGTGCCAGGATTTCAACAAACTTTTATGGCACGGATTACAAATCCGCGCCAGCGACACATGATGACTAATCGAAGACTTGAAACCTGCTTTTCCCCTGCATTATTTGAATCTGAATGTCACACGGATTCAATTATTGTTATCATCGATGTATTGCGAGCCTCTTCATCTATCTGTACAGCATTCGCAAATGGTGCACAATCAATAATTCCGGTTTCAGAAGTTTCAGAAGCAAAGGAATATAAATCAAGAGGTTTTCTCGTTGCAGCTGAACGCGACGGATATGTGCTCGATTTTGCCGACTTTGGAAATTCACCGTTTAATTTCACCAGGGAGAAGGTTGAGGGCAAAACAATTGTTTACAGTACCACTAACGGTACCGGACTGTTGAACCTGACATCGGGGTCATTTCAAACCATTGTCGGATCATTCCTGAATATCTCCTCACTCACAAAATGGCTTCTTGCACAGGACAGGAATGTTTTACTGATGTGTGCAGGGTGGAAGAACAGATTCAATATTGAAGATACAATTTGCGCCGGGTCAATTGCTGAAAAGCTGCTAAACTCTGGTTCTTTCACTACTATATGTGATTCTACTTATGCAGCAATAGACCTTTGGTCGCTGGCTAAACCTGATATAACAGGTTATATCGAAAAAGCAGCACAGCGAACGCGTCTCAGAGATAAAAAGCTTGATGATTGTATAGTGTTCTGCCTTACGCCCGATTATACCGATAAAATTCCTTTTATGAAAAACGGAGTGCTCATCGGAATCGTGTGACTATTTATATTCTATCCCATTAAGAAGTGCAGAGAGGAATCTCCCACTTATTTCTGATACTCAAAATTATTTATATATTTTTGTAGATTATTGATTAAGAATTGTAAACTAATAATTATAAAGAGTCATTTATGAAAAAACACAATTTTTATGCCGGTCCGTCGATTATGCCTCAGTACACCATTGATAAAACAATTGAAGGAATTAGAGATTTTGCAGGTTCAGGATTATCTGTGCTTGAGATATCTCACCGTAGCAAGGAATTTGTTGCTTGTGTAAACGACACCATTGCCCTTTTCAAAGAATTGCTTGAAATACCTGCAGGCTATCAGGTGTTATTTCTCGGTGGAGGTGCAAGCTTGCAATTCGCAATGGTTCCCATGAATTTACTGCAGACTAAAGCAGCCTATCTGAATACAGGTGAATGGGCCACAAAGGCGCAGAAAGAAGCAAAATTGTTCGGAGAGGTTGTGGAAGTTGCATCATCGAAAGAGAAACTGTTCAACTATATCCCGAAAGACTACTCAGTTCCTGCTGATGCTGATTATTTTCACATAACCACCAATAATACGATATACGGAACAGAAATTAAAAAGGACCTTGATGTTAAAATACCTCTTGTAGCCGATATGTCATCAGATATTTTCAGCCGTCCTGTCGACGTTTCCAAATATTCACTGATCTACGGTGGCGCTCAGAAAAACCTGGCTCCTGCCGGTGTTACTTTTGTTATTGTGAAAGAGGATATCCTGGGAAAAGTAAATCGCCCTATTCCATCCATGCTCGACTACCGTGTCCATATTAAAGGGGAAACCATGTACAACACTCCTCCGGTATTTGCCATATTCGCTGCTCAGCAGACTCTTACCTGGCTTAAAAACCTCGGTGGCGTTAAAGCCATCCAGAAAAAGAATATTGAAAAAGCACAAATCCTTTATGATGAGATAGACAGGAATAAGCTTTTCAAAGCCACAATCGCTGATCATGAGGACAGGTCGCTTATGAATATTTGTTTTGTGATGAATCCTGAATATATAGATCTTGAAAAACCATTTGCAGATTTCGCCAAATCCAAAGGAATGCTTGGAATTGAAGGTCATCGTTCGGTCGGCGGATTCCGGGCAAGTACTTATAACGCTCTGCCAAAGGAAAGTGTTATAGCCCTGGTGGATGCTATGAAAGAATTTGAGTCAGCAAATTAGTGATCTGACCAGGTACTGTACCTTATTATTTATAACTTTTTTAAAGCTACTGGTATGAAAATCCTGATTGCCACAGAAAAACCATTCGTCCCACTTGCCATAAGGCAAATAAGGGAAGTTACCGAAGCAGCAGGGTTCAAACTTGCGTTACTTGAAAATTATAAGGATAAGTCAGAACTTCTTGATGCTGTCTCTGATGCTGATGCCCTGATCGTCAGGAGTGATAAGGTTACGCCTGAGGTTCTTGATGCGGCAAAAAAATTGAAAATTGTCGTTCGCGCCGGATCAGGCTATGATAATATTGACCTTGCTTCCTGCACCGGGCATAACGTAGTGGCAATGAATACACCGGGGCAGAACTCCAACGGAGTTGCCGAACTGGCATTCGAACTAATGCTTTACCAGATAAGGGGTGGCTTCAGCGGTAAATCAGGCACCGAGCTCAGAGGCAAAACTCTGGGACTTCATGCCTTCGGCAATGTCGGAAAATATGTTGCCGATATAGCCCGCGGATTTGGGATGGATGTTTACGCCTATGACCCTTTTGTCAGTGAAAGAGTCATGAAAAATAATGGTGCCAAACAAATAATAAATGTCGATGAGCTATATAAAAAATGCCAGTATATCTCAATCCACATGCCAAATAATGAGAGGACAAAGAAATCAATAGGTTACAATTTGATGCATAAAATGCCCGCAAATGCTGTTCTGGTTAATACAGCACGAAAGGAAATAATTGATGAAGAAGGGCTCTTGAAAATATTTGAAGAACGTTCTGATATCAGTTACCTGTCTGACGTTGAACCTGAATGCAAGGCGGTTTTTGAAGAAAAATACCAGGGCAGATTCATATTTACAGCAAAAAAAATGGGTGCCCAGACGGAAGAGTCAAACATTAATGCAGCAGTAGCCGCCTCCCGGCAGATTATTGACTATTTTAATACCGGTAAAGAGAAATATCGTATTAACAAATAAACTTATAATGCTATAATAAGATGGCAGTTGTTAAACCTTTCAGGGGG
>JGI20214J51088_10001366_pt1 | contig 16671 bp, 7 predicted proteins | sample WetSurMetagenome_FD_51088 | JGI IMG/M metagenome (IMG submission 51088) | reverse complement strand
ACAACTCTTCCCGTTACAATGGATGAAATGATTTATCACACCAAAGCAGTGACAAAGGGTGTTAACCGTGCAATGGTTGTTGTTGATATGCCGTTTATGTCCTATCAACTTGGTGCCGATGATGGTTTCAGGAATGCCGGAAGAATTTTAAAAGAAACGCACGCCGAAGCTGTTAAACTGGAAGGTGGAAAACAGGTTGCTGAAACGGTCAGAAAGATTACTGAAAATGGAATACCGGTTATGGGACACATTGGATTAACTCCGCAAAGCATTCACCAGTTCGGTAGTTATAAAGAACGCGGCAAAACAAAAAAAGAAGCTGATGAAATTTTTGAAGATGCAAAAATTCTGGAACAAGCAGGAGCTTTTGCAGTTGTCATTGAGAAAGTTCCCGCCACACTTGCAAAGAAAATAACTTCTTCATTAAAAATTCCTACTATTGGAATAGGCGCTGGTAAATTTTGTGATGGTCAGATTCTTGTTACGCCGGATATGCTTGCACTTAATGTGGATTTTCATCCGAGATTTGTCAGACATTATTCTAAACTGGCTGAAGAAATTAATAAAGCTGTAAAGAATTATATATCAGATATAAAAAAGGGCAGTTTCCCTTCTGCTAAAGAAAGTTATTAACTGGAATATGGAGATTGGGATTAAGGCCATATGTGTAAGGTTTTTAAAAATTCTTTTTACTTTTATACCCTTTTCACTTATACCTGTATTCCTTTTTACCATCACATCAATCACATTCACAATCAACTCATTTGCACAAAACCAGTCTGAAGTATTTTTAAAAGGTGCATCTGTTACTGATATTGTTGAGGAAGATGGATTCCTTTGGGTAGCGACATATGGGCAAGGGATTTATCGCTATTCAAAAGCTGATGGCAAATGGATTAATTATTCTACCAAAAGCGGAAACTTGAGTGACGATCTTTTTTATGCAATTGAAGTAAGCAAAAATTTTGTGTGGGCAGCATCTGTCGAAGGATTATTTACTTTTACAAAAAAAGGCGGCAGATGGGATAAAAGAAAATTTGCTCAAGGTGGTGAATTCGGTAATTGGATTCGCTCTCTTAAATTTGATGAATCTGAAAATGTTTTATGGATTGGAAGATTCAGGAACATTACTCGATTTGATCTCAAGACACGAAAATATGAAGACATCAACCGTATGCAGGGAACAGATCAAAAATCAAATACAATAAAGTCAATTTCTTTTGATGGTGATAGTTTAATATGGTTCGGAACTGAATCAGGTGTTCATATCTACAACAAGAAAAAAAAATATACTGATCCAACTGCGTGGCGTTATCTTTCAAATAAAAATAAAGGATTCAAAGAAGAAGGAAAAGCAGTTTCTATTTCAAGTATTCTTTTTGCAGGAAGCAATATTTGGTTTGGAACAGATGAATTTATTACCGTGGAAGATCCTGAATTCAATCTTGGAGGCATTTATTTTTTTGACCGAAGATTTTATTGGGAAAGGATCTATAAGCGAAATGGTCTCGGGGGCAACGGAATTTATTCTATGTGCCGCGTAGGAAATTATATCTGGGCTGGTGTTTATGAATTTGATAAGCAGCAAAAAATAGAATACGGAAAAGGATTATTTTTAATAAACAGAATTTCCCATCTTGTTACTGAAGTAAATCTTAATGAACTGGATATCACTTCCTCAACTATATTATCATTCCACTTTGACGGCACATACCTTTGGATTGGAACAGGAGAGGGGCTCGTGCGCCTGAAAATTGATAACTCACTGGCTGAGTGGCCAAATAAAAAGCAAAAATAAGTTAAAAACGAACTTAAAATTTCCGGTATAAATTAATCCCGTAGTTACGTTCTCTCCAAAGTTTACTCTTAATCTATAATTTATTAGTTTTAAATGTATCAGGGTAACAATTAATGGTGCAAAATGAAGAATCTCTACAAATTCTTTCTGGCACTTGGGGTTTATAGCACTGTCTTCTCTCAAATACCGGAAATAAAACGGCTTCCCGTTCAGGAAATTTCACAATCTAATCAAAAAAATGGTTTTAATAAGATGAAGAAAATTATTTCAATATCTGTTTTATTTTTTCTTGTTTTAACCTTGCAAGCTACTGCTCAAATGGAAAGCATTAAAGAATTTCCGAGAGCTTACGATTCACAAGAAATCTGGGATTTAACACCCGTATGGATTTCAAACAATGAGATTCTAGTCTTTTATAAATACTCAACGAAGGACACAATATTTTCCAGAAGAACTACTAACTCCGGGCAAACCTGGAGCAATCAAAAAATTGAACAAGCAGGTGAGGAGATTAATGCTTTCTATTACGATATGTATTTATTTAAAACCTCTACTAGCAGGTTGCTGTTCTTCTATATATCAAATGACAATGAAATAAATTGTTACTTCTCGGATAACATTGGTATTAGTTGGATGGAAGCAACGCCAATAACTGGATCTTTTGCTTTTGATTTATCGGTGATAGAAGTTGAACCGGATAAAATAATTTTATCGTTTAATTCCACAGCACGTTGGAGAACACGCTTTAGCTCAGATAATGGAGAGACCTGGACTGAAGATATTTATTACCATCCGCCATCCCGAATTGGCCTGCAATATAGAAATCCTAATTTCATTAAACTTTCAGTTAGTGGTGATTCCGTACTAGCAATTTATTCTTCATGGCATAATATAATTTATTCACAATTCAGCTCAGACAGAGGTAATACCTGGAGCGATACAACAAGGATAATTGATACAAGACTTGGTGATGATTTATTCTATAATTCACTTACAGTTAAAACTGTACTAGACAAAGACAAAAATATCTGGCTAATATACGATCGCAGGTATGCTTTAGGAATTGAGGATTATACTCAAAGAGATGTATCTGTTTTATTAAGTATTGATAATGGTATCTCCTGGCAGGAAAGAAATCCTTTTACTTCTTATCTGGGTAATGATTACCTCACTGGAGTTTCACCCGATGGAGAAAATATTTTAGTTTGCTTTAACTCATCACGGAATGAAACATTCAACCAGGGATATTATGGAATAGTCGGGCTATCTGAGGACACATTTACTCCGCCGATATTTATTTGGGATAAAATCGTGGGGAGTGATTATGAAAAACAGGAAGTAAACTATCAGGCAAAAGTTATTGATGATGAAGGAGTCTCGAAGGTTGTAGCAAAATTGGATGCAATTAATCAGAATATCAAACTTTATGATGATGGTATGCATAACGATAGTCTTGCTAATGATAATATATTTGGAAACATACTGCCTTATATTTCTCGGGGTAATGTTGGAGATGAATATGCGATGGATATTAATCAAATTGTTTTACCTTTCAATAATCGAGGTATGTTAGCTGATGTAAACATAGATTTTAAACCTTTTCCATTCATTCTTCAAATGACTGACTTATCGAATAACGTTTCAAATAAGGAAGCGACAGCGGGTCTGCCAATTAAAAATGGTGGAGGTTCAGGTGGGAAATTTGATGAGGGAGTATTTCTCTTTTCTTCTGGATTTTTCCTTTCTGGGTATTCAAATGGTGAAATGTGGAGTAATGCTGTGGCTTCTGCTACTTTAGTGGAGGACTATTTACCTGGGAAAGTTGGAAGTACAGTTAGTGATCAGTTAAATTCAATTTATGTAGTAAATAAAAAAGATCCTGTCTTTGGTCTTACGTGGCAGAACTGGAAAGATGCAGTTTTACTCGGTGCTGAGTTTTATGACGGTGATGGTGATGGAATTTACAATCCTGTTGATAAAAACTGGAATGGTACATGGGATACAAATGAAGATATGCCGCCGTTGATTGGTGATGAAGTAGCTTGGTGTGTTTACAATGATGCTCTTCCAAAAAATATGAGAAGATGGAATACCGTGGAGCCTCAAGGATTAGAAGTAAGGCAAACAATCTTTGCAACAGATAGCCCCGAACTTGAGAATGTAATTTTCATACGTTATTCAATTCTGAACACAGGAACTGATGCAGAGGTTATGGATTCAGTTTACTTTGGTGTTTGGGAAGATGCCGATATAGGTGATGCAACTGATGATGTTGTTGGATGTGATACATTACTTAACTCAGGTTTTTATTATGCAAATGAACCCGACTATCAGTATGGAGAAAATCCACCTGCTTTCTTTTCAACATTCTTGCAAGGACCAATAATTAATACTAATAATCCCATAGATTCAGCATTTAATAATTTTGGAGAGTTGTTGGGGACCGAAACAATATCAAATTCAAAAAACTTGGATATCACTTCACATAATTTTTTTGTTGGCGGCGATCCGAACTTACGAGATCCAAATAATTCAACTGAAGCAAGAAATTACCTTCTGGGAAAAAATAGAGCTGGTCAATTTCCAAATCCCTGCACCTGGCCATTTGGTCAGGTTCGTGGCGGAGTAAATTGCCATCAGGTTAACCCGCATTTCTGGTTCTCCGGAGATCCGGTTACAAATGTTGGCTGGATATGTAGCGAAAATCGTGATATGAGAAATTTAGTAAGCACAGGTCCTTTCAATTTAGAAAAAGACAAACCGCAGGAAATTATAATTGCTTACATAATTGGAAGAGGAACAGATTATTTCAATTCAATCACAGTAGCAAGAGAAAATGTTCAGAGAGCAATTCAGGAATACCAAAGCAACTTTGCCTCAATGACATACTTGGCACCAGCACCAACAAATCCTGTAAACAGTTATGTACTTTATCAGAACTATCCGAATCCCTTCAACCCAACAACTACAATTCGTTACGAATTGCCTCAAGATGGGCAAGTAACAATTGAGATATTTGACATACTCGGACAGAAAGTAAAGACAATACTAAATGAATTTAAAAAAGCAGACAGGTATGAAGTAACATTCTCCGCCAAAGGCGGATCCGCCTCTGGCGGAAACTCATCAGGATTAGCGAGCGGAGTTTACATTTATCAGTTAAGAGTGAACGATTTCATCACAAGTAAAAAAATGGTGTTATTAAAATAAAGGAGGACGAAAATGTTGAGTGAAACGAAATCCCGCAGTGCGGGGAAAAACTTTTTATTTATTCTTTTGCTGACAGCAATTATTTGTGTGTCTCATATAAATCTTCACAGCCAGAATGTTGGCTCGGAAGCGTATATAAATGTTAATGATGTTTATCTGCCCTTTAACAGGGAGGGAGTAATTGCAGATATTAACATTCCACCAAATGGATCCCAAGGACAATTTGATGGAGAGTATTTCCTTTTTTCTGCTGGATTTTTTCTTAGTGGAATTCTTGATTCTGTCTGGACAAATGGTGTAATGCCAAATGTGTTCGTTCAGGATTATCAAGCCGGCACTTTCATTGTGGGCCCTGAAGATCCGCGCTCAGCAATTTATAAATTAAGAAGTGATGATCCAGCATTCGGGCAAAGCTGGCTGGATTGGATAGACGCCGTTGCACTTGGTGCAGATTTTTATGATGGAAATGAAAATGGTATTTACGATCCTGTAGATTTAAACGGAAATAATCAATGGGATGTTAATGAAGATAAACCAGACATTTTAGGTGATGAAACAAATTGGTGCGTATATAATGATGGTGTACCTTCTGAAGATAGAAGATGGCCAATGAATCCTCTGGGAATAGAAATACAACAAACAATCTTTGCTTTTGAAACTAACCAGCTTCCCCTTTCAAATATAATTTTCTTAAGATATAAAATAAAAAATACCGGTACCATAATTTCGGATCTTGATGATATAATTTTTGGTCATGCATATGATGCCGATATATCAAATTTGGTAGCAAATTTAGGTGGAACCGATATAGGAAGGAATGCACACTATTGCTACGGTGATAGTTCCACTTTTCTTCCAGGAGATACTCCGCTGACTTTTTTAGTTGACTTCCTTTCGGGTCCCATTAGTTATATACCGGGTGTCAGTTTTTTCGATATCAATGGCAATGGAACTTTCGAAAACGGAATTGACGTACCTCGTGATACAGCATATACATTTAGTGGACCATTGGNNGTACGGGTTTACATTGGTGCTACAAATCTGAAAATGAAAGCAGGAGTTACCTATAACGATGGTGACCCGGGGCAAGGTGAACCATGGAATCCAGTCGAAACGAGAAATTATCTCAATGGTTTACAGAGAACAGGTACAGAAGTTGACCCCTGTACATACCCGTACGGTGAAGTAAAAGGTGGAATAGATTGCCACACAATAAATCCATACTTTTGGTACTCGGGAGATCCGGTTGCCAATGTAGGTTGGTTAAATACAACTATAACAGAAAATCATGCAATGCTTAGTTTAAAACCGTTTGAGTTAGAGGCTAATCAAGTTAAGGAGGTTATGATTGCATATATTATCGGAACTAGCAATGTTGCACTTAATTCTGTTAACGTGGCTAAAGAATTATCCGATCAGATTCAGGAATTCTATGAAAATAATTTTGGTTATCCAATTATACTATCAAATGAAAATTCTAAAATTTTAGTAAATGATTTCAAGCTTGGACAAAATTATCCAAACCCATTCAATCCAAGCACGAAAATAAAATTTACTATTCCGTCAAATGTCAAAGGTGAAATGTCAAATGTGAGTATAAAAGTTTATGATGTTTTAGGAAATGAAATTGCAACCGTAGTCAATGAAGAACTTTCTCCCGGTGAATATGAAGTAACATTCGATGTAGGGACAAGTCGTGACTTGTCCTTATCAAGTGGAATATATTTCTATACACTGAAAGCTGGTAGTTTTGCTATAACAAAGAAAATGATTTTAATGAAATAATTAATAATCAAATTTATTTTAAAGTAAAATTTTAAATCATTAAGGTGACAATATGCGAATCTTTAAAATATTTTTTATGGTTTTCATCTTTTCGATAGCATCCTATTCCCAAAATCTTGTTTGGTCATACAATCTGATATCTGATTTAAAAACCGGTTATGATTATCAGTCTTGGGGATCGGCTCAGCAAGTTTGGTTAGATTTAAATAATCAGGGTTATCTCCACGCGGTTTTTATTTATTCAGGAGTTGCTGACGGTGCCTGGGCAGATAGAACAAGTCTTTACTTTGGCAGCACAGATGCTGGTGTAAGTTGGTTTGAGGTTGGTGCAGTTCCGTTAAATAATGGAAGTAGTGGACGGTCAGGTTTTCCTTGTATCGTTGGAACTTCAGATGGAAGAGCTGTCATTTCCAATCACAATAATAATGCACCGCATGCAACAAGATCAACTATTTTTATTGATAGTTCTCCATTTGATAATAACTTTACTGAATACGATCCCGGCGAAACAACAACTGGACAGCCTCTTTATCCTAAGCTTGCTGTTTTTCCTGATAATGATGTTCTGCTAGCTGCATTTAGTTCTGAACTTTATTTAAATAAATTAAGTGGCAGTATATTTAATGGTTGGAGTTTAGTTGGTGGCGGTGGACCTGAAACTTATTCTCTCGCTGCTTCTGAAAATGGCAGCAAATTAGGCTTGGCTTGTTTGGGAGAATCTTTATTAGGTCAGGCTAATTCGGTCTTTTACAATGAATCAACTGATGGTGGAATTACCTGGGAACCACCAACTATTGTTTGGCAAGCATATACAGATTCAGTTACTGGAAATATTCTTGGCGGTTTCAGGGGAGTTAATCTCAGCTATAATGGTGAAGAGCCTTGTGTCGTATTTGAGATCGGTTGGAATTCAGAAACAGGTTTCTATCCGGGATTACCATCAGAAATTAGATTCTGGTCTCCAAATATTAATGGAGGAAATTCAAAAGTTCTTGCGGATAGTAATAACGTTCCTTTCTTTCGTAACTATGGTGTTTTTGATTCTCAATATCCTTTAAGCAGACCTGTAATCGGTAGAGCACAAGTAGACAATTATTTATTTGTTGCTTTCAATGCGACAACTGGCGATTATTGGCCTGGTACGAGTTCAGCAGATTCAACTGCATATATGTGTGATGTGTTTATGTACAGCTCAGATGCTGGTAATACGTGGTCAAATCCTGAGAGATTTACTCCGATCACTTCTCCACTTCTTGACTGGAGATATGTCAGCATTGTACCAGTATCTCCTGTAAACGATAATTTCATTACTATTCACCTCGTGATGCAAGGCGATCCAGCACCAGGATCAAATATAAATGGATGGAACCAATTTCCCTTTGTTAGCGCGCAGTACTATCATTTTTCAAATGAGCCTCCATTAATTAATGTTGAAGATGAGCAAAGTTCTATTTCATCTTTTAAATTAGAACAAAACTATCCCAATCCATTTAATCCAAGTACGAAAATCAGTTGGCAATCACCAATAGGCAGTTGGCAAACATTGAAAGTTTATGATTTACTCGGAAGGGAAGTTGCAACATTAGTCGATGAGTACAGACCTGCCGGAGAATATGAAGTAACATTTGATGTAGGGACAAGTCGTGACTTGTCCTTATCAAGTGGAATTTATTTTTACATAATTCGAGCTGGGGACCTCGTTCAATCAAAAAAAATGGTACTGCAGAAATAAATAACGATAATATATTTTTTTAAGTAGGGGCGACTCGGCGAGTCGCCTCAACAATGTCCCCGCTTTCAATTATGAATTCAAGTATAAACTCCTTTCTCGGGGCTTTATAACCTCTCTATTTATACTTATTTTAATCATCAAATTTTGCATAAATCAGGTAATAAATGGTAGATATTTCAAATAAACGATTGGACGAGTTAAAGAAAAGCTTTGATGGTAAAAGAATCGCTGTCATCGGTGACATGATGCTCGATGGTTATTTCTGGGGAGATGTGAAAAGAATTTCTCCCGAAGCACCCGTTCCTGTTCTCGAAGTTGAAGATGAATTTTTCCGTTTCGGCGGTGCAGCAAATGTTGCATATAATATTCTTTCACTTGGCGGAATTCCTGTTCCGGTTGGAGTAATCGGTGAAGATACTTACGGACATATTTTTTCTTCTCTTTTAAAAGAAAGAAAAATTAATGCTGAAGGAATTTTCATTGATAAAGAAAGACCAACAACAACTAAAACAAGAGTGATCGCAAACAATCAGCACATTGTGCGAATAGATAAAGAAAGTAAAGCCTACATCAACAATAATATTGAAAAGAAAATTTTATCATATCTGGAAAGTGACCTGACTAAACTTGATGGAATAATTCTCCAGGATTATAACAAGGGAATATTAACTCCATCTCTCATTACAAAAATTATTTCACTTGCAAACAATAAAAATATTCTCATCACTGTTGACCCGAAGTTCGAAAACTTTTTTGAATACAAAAATGTTACGGTCTTCAAACCAAACAGAAAAGAAACAGAAACTGTCCTCGGCACAAGAATTAAAAATGATAAAGACGTTTCATCTGCAGGCAGAAATCTTCTTCACAAATTAAATTCGAAATATATTCTGCTGACACTCGGTGAAGGTGGAATAGCAGTTTTTGAAAAAGATGATAAAGAAAGACGTATGCCAACTAAAGCACGGAAAGTTGCGGATGTCTCCGGAGCAGGTGATACTGTAATTTCAACTTTGACAATTGGACTTGCAGCTGGTGCAGATATTTACGAAGCTTGTTACCTTGCTAATTATGCGGCGGGAGTTGTTTGCGGTGAAGTTGGAATTGTACCGATTGAAAAGGAAAGATTATTCGATACGATTCTGAAGGACAATCAATGAGTTCCTCTACATCACTTTCAAAACTTAAATCAATTCGATTAAAGCTAAAAGCTGAAGGGAAAAAAGTCGTCTTTACAAATGGAGTTTTTGATTTGATTCACGCAGGACACGTTGACTATCTTTCCAAAGCAAAAAATCTTGGTGATATTTTAATGGTTGGTTTGAATTCTGATGACTCAGTGAAAAGAATAAAGGGAGATAAACGGCCAATACTAAAGCAAGAAGAAAGAGCATTCATCCTTACTAATTTAAAACCTGTTGATTACGTTATTTTCTTTGATGAAGACACACCTGAAAAATTAATTTCTGAAATCATTCCTGATATTCTGGTAAAAGGTGCAGACTGGTCAGTTGAAAAAATTGTCGGTAAAGATGTAGTTGAAAAAAATGGCGGTAAAGTAATGAACATAGAATTCGTAAATGATCAATCTACTTCCAAAATAATTGATCTTATCGTTAAGATATACTCGAATTAATTTACTGATGTGAAATGTCGTTCATAAAAAAACAAAAAATTAGAAGACCGCTTTCACGCCGGATCATTAATTATTTTATTGCTGCCGGAGTCTCACTCGTTGTTATTTCTTTAGTTGCATTCGGATATACTCAAACTTCATCTTTTAGAAATTGGCTTAAAGACTTTGTAATCGAACAAGTCAATTCATCCACCAAAGGAAATCTTTCAATTGGTCGGCTTGATGGAACAATATTCACTTCACTGATATTATCAGAAATAAATTATACTTTAGATCAGGATACAATTCTCACGGCGGATAAAATTGAATTAAAATTTAGTCCGTTAAGAATTTTCCTGAAGACAATCTATCTTCGGAAGCTTGATATTGAAAATGCAAACATCTTATTGACGAAAAATGAGAACGGTGAGCTGAATATTTCCAGGATAACTTCTCCATCTCAGGAAGGGGAGGTTGCAGATACAACAACTGTGTCCGAACCATTCAATTGGAAAATTGATGTTGCTGATCTTAACCTGAAGAACATTAATTTTAAATTGCAATCATACAAAAATCACGGCAGCACACTTGAATATCCCCAACCCAATATGGATGATCTGCGGTTGGATAGTTTGAACTTATCACTTTCCGCAGTCGCTGATATCGCATCAAATGAGTATCAACTTTATATCACTGAGTTCGGAGTAAAACCAAATCTTACGGGTTTCAGGCTGATTGATTTATCGGGTAAATTTATTTTGTTAAAAGATGTAGTCGGGATAGTTGATCTGAATATTATTACCGATCGTTCTAATATTGAACTGGATGCTGCTGCATCTGATTTCACTCCTTTCAATAATGATGATTTTGATATTGCAAAATCGCCGATTAAAATCGAGCTTAATGCGGAAAATATAAACTTTGACGATCTTACAAATTTCATTGATGGAACAGATATTTTAAAGGGTAATGCTGCAACGCATCTTATTGCAGAAGGCACTTTAACTGAACTCACTGTAAAAAAACTAGAAGTTAAATTACCGGAATCTGAATTAAATGCTTCCGGTTATCTTCAAAATATCACTGGTGGCGATGCGATGAATATCAGTATGAATTTTAAAAATTCATTTATCAACCAGGATGATGTGACCAACCTGCTTCCGGAATTAGATATTCCCACTTACAAAGAATATGGTGTGCTAAAATTTGATTCGCTTTCTTACTCTGGGCAACCGACGAACTTTAGCGCAAATATGTTGTTACACACAGATAAAGGAAACATCAGTGGATTAGTTAAAATGGATTTAAGAGGTGAAGATATTATCTATGATTACCAGATTAAAGCTTCCAATCTGGACTTGATGCCTGTTGCAGGAATAAGTACGAGTCTTAACTTAAAAGGCAGCTTACAAGGGAAGGGCTTTTCACCTGAAAATCTGGAAACTGATATCCATATCAATGCTGGTGCGTCAACTATCGAAGGAATTTCTTTTAACCAATTTGCAATTGATGCTGATGGCTCAGAGGGAATTATTAAAACTGATGTTTCTTTTAACTCCGTTCAAACTCAAGGGAACCTGAAAACCCAATTTGATTTTACAGATACAACATCAACCAAATACAATTTCGATATCGGTCTTAACGGTTTTAATATTAAGGATTTTATTGAAGGAAGCGGAATTATTTCGGATCTGAACATTTCTTTTCAGGGTGATGGAGAAAATTTTGGTCAGGATGATTTGAACTTATTTGCAGTACTTGAGATTAATAATTCCAGTCTCAACGATATAAAAATTGATAGCACAGTTTTGATAGCAGACATTCGTTCCAGCGAAAACAATCGTATCATTAACATTGTTTCTGACCTGGCTGATCTTACAATTACCGGAAAATACACAATACCTGAGATGCTAGATCTAATTTCGGGTGAAGTAAATTTATTGTCATCATCCATTCAAGAAAAGATTGCCAAAATTCAACCACCCAAATTCAACTATGCAAATGATGAAAAAAATCAAATTGAATCAGAAATAGAAAGAGCTTCTGAAATTCTTGAAAATAAAAATCTGGATATTCAATATCTTCTTGAGTTAAAATCGTTTGAATTAATTTCCTTGTTTTTAGGAAACGCGGAAATTGAAATCGATGGTGAAATAACCGGCAAACTGTTTTCCTCAGCAGATACAACATATTTGAATCTTGAAACAAAAATTGATCAGTTGAGATACTGGGATGGTTTAGAACTTTACTTTTTGTATGATTTCAATTTCGATTTATCTATGATGAATGGACCATCGCTAAATTCATTCGATGATTTTTTTGCTGATGCGAAAATAAAAGCTGAGAGAATATTTGTTGGTACCGAAATAACGAATCTTTCTTTTGATTTGAATTTTAATAATAATAAAGCGCAAGTCGCACTCAGTGCTGTTTATGATGTATCAACAGAGATAGATCTAAATGGAGTGTTTTTAGTAAATGACGACATTGTGGATGTGACATTAAAAAAATTGCAATTGCGATATAAAGATTTTTACCTGCAAAACTCTGATGATATTCAGTTCAGTTACTCAAATGACAAATTTATTTTTAATAATTTCGTTTTGAGGAATGAGAATGGCGAGTTTGATCTAAATGGCCAACTCTCTCTGACGGGACAGGAAGACCTGAAACTAAATCTTAATAAAATTGATTTGAAAAATATTAGTACCGGAATATTGCAGCTCCCAAAAGATAAAATAATTGATGGCGAGCTAAACTTTAATTTTACTATGAAAGGTACATCTGAAAATCCAGTGATGGATTTGAGCTTTGAAGTTGATTCAATTAAAATCCAAAACTATCACTTAGGTTCAATTGAGAGTGCAATGCAATACTCTGATAAAGTGATAAAAACGGATTTTAGTTTTCTGGAAAGTAAAAATAAACAAGCGAAACGTAGCCTTGGTCTGGAAGGCAGTTTACCAATCNATCTCTCATTCAATTCAAGCGACAGGCTTGTAATGGATCAGGATGTTAATCTTACTTTCATTGCTGATAATTTTGATTTGCGTTTCGCTTCAAGTTTTATCCCCGGCATTAAAAATCTTGTTGGTTATCTGAATGGTAAAGTAAATTTTAAGGGGAATTACGATGATGTAAACAACAGCGGACTATTGACTATCGATAATGCATCTTTTATTCTGGAAGCTACTAATATTACGTACCTGCTCGATGGCAAATTCGATTTCCAAAACGATAAAATATTAATCACAAATACAAATCTGAAGAACGAGCCATCAATGAAAAATGGTGGGTCAATGGATATCTCAGGTCAGATTGATCATCAATATTTTAATATTCAAAAAGTTGATCTGAGAGCAAACGGTTCTTTGAAAATTCTTGATGAAAAAACTAAAGCTGTTAATCCAGCTATGTTCGGTAACATAACAATTCAAACACGGGATGATATAGTTTTTCTTTCGTCAGAAGAGAGAAGCTATCTTGGAATGGATATTATATTAAAGAGTGGTGCAAACATAACTTATTCTCCAACCCAGTCAGCCTTCACGAATGAAAATGATAAGTTCACNTATCTTTTTGACTCTCCAAAAATAGAAGATAATCTTGAAAAGGAAATTGACAGCCTTCTTGTACTTTCAGAGTTAAAGAAACAGCAGCGAAACCTTGCTCAGAGAATTCCGTTTAATTTTGATCTTAAACTCGAAGTTGAAAAAGAAGCAAAAGTGATTTTTGTTCTCTCTAGAGAATTCAAACAAAATCTTACAGCTTATCTTGGCGGACGACTTGAATATTCAGTAATTAATGAAATTCCTTTTGCACGAGGTGAACTTACTTTACTTGAAGGTTCGAAGCTTGATTTCATTAAAACATTTCAGGCAACGGGCAACATAAAATTTATTGAGGAACTAAATAACCCATTCATAAACGTCGCTGCTACTTATGAAAGTTTTTATAATCCTGACACATTGACAACAAATGAGTACGATGTACAGATCAGAATAAATATTGAAGGATCTGCCGAAGAAATTACCAGTAATTTTTTAAAGGGTGAGAACAACATTGAAGTTTATAAGAGCAGGAGAAATGCAAATCAGTTTGAGCTTGATCCGAGCAAGACAAGCTCGGATGCAATGTTTTTTATAATTGTAAATAAATTCCCTGAAGATGCATCCATTCAGGAGACGAATCTTGCTGCTTCAACTGCAGCATCACTTGCCGGTTCAATTGTTGGGACTGTCTTAAATGAAAAACTTGGAGATGTCGTCCGAAGTGTTAATGTCCAAACAGTTGGCTCAGAAACGGTCTTTAGTTTGATTGGTAAAGTTGAAGAATTCCGATATGAAATAGGCGGAACTTCACAAGTCTTTCAGGATCTCACTCGTGCGACAGTTAAAATTGAACATCCTTTATTCTTCCCAAATTTTGTTGTAAGATTTTACCGAACAGAACCGCCATATCAATCATCCACTTATAGTGAAATGATTAACGAGCTTGGTTTAAAATATAGTTTCGTATTCTAATGAAAAGTCAAATCAAAACCTTCTTCAAGCAGAACCCCGGCAGTTCTTTTAAATCAAAAGAAATCGCTAAACGTTTAAAAATAAAAGATGATAGAACTTATCTCTTACTGAAAAACGAATTACATAAATTGGAATCAGAACAGTTCTTATCAAGAAATGCGAAAAGGTATAAACTTTATAATATGCCAGACTCAAACAGATTAATTGGTAATTTTATTTTGAATGACGGAGGTTATGGATTTGTAGCTCCCAAAAATTCAAAAACCGGTGACATTTTTATTGCTGCCCGCAATATTCACACTGCATTTCACGGCGATAAGGTCGAGGTTGTTCTGTTTGCAAAACAAAAAGGAAAAAACCTTGAAGGACAAATAACAAAGGTTATTGAAAGAAAACGTAAAGAGATTGTCGGCCTGCTTAAAAAGTCCAGAACATTTTATTATGTAACACCGGATGATCCGAAAATTCACAGAGACATTTATGTGGATGAAAAAACTTTGAAAGAATCTAAAGCAGGAGATAAAGTTGCTATCGGTAAAATCATCTGGGAAGATCGTATGCTTAATCCGGTTGGGGAAATTCTCGAAGTAATTGGAAAAGAAGGTACACTTCAATCCGAGGTAACATCAATTGCACGTGAATTTGGCATTCCGTTTTTATTTAATGAAAAGACCTTGCTCGAAGCAGAGAAAATAAGTGATGGTATTAGTGATGAGGAAATTAAACACAGACGCGATTTCAGAGAAAAAAATGTTTTCACAATTGATCCTGTTGATGCAAAAGATTTTGATGACGCTCTCTCAATAGAAAAACTTGAAAATGGAAATTATGAGATCGGTGTTCATATTGCTGATGTTAGTCATTATGTAAAACCGGGTACATTTATCGATAATGAAGCCTCTTCGAGAGGCAATAGCGTTTACTTTGTTGGTAAAGCAATTCCAATGCTGCCTGAAAAATTATCAAGTAATATTTGCTCACTTCGTCCCAATGAAGACAGGCTAACTTTTTCAGTCATTTTTGAAATGACAGAAAAAGGAGAAATCGTTAATCATCAAATATCCAAAACGATAATAAACAGCAAACGAAGATTCACTTATGAAGAAGCTCAAAATGTAATTGAGTCCGGCGATGGGGATTATTCATATGAAATTACTTTGATAAATAATTTAGCCAAGCTTCTTAGAAGCAAAAGGATGAAATCCGGCAGCTTTGAATTTTTTACACCTGAAGTTGAATTCAAGCTGAATGAGCATGGATACCCATCTGATATCGTAAAAAAGGAAATGAAAGAAAGTAATATGCTTGTGGAAGAGTTTATGCTTTTGGCAAATAAAACAATTGCTGAAAGGATTTTTACAAGAGGTAATATTCCTTTCATTTACAGAGTACACGATTATCCGGATGAAGAAAAAATTGCCGAGTTTGCACGATTCGTAAAATCACTTGGATATTCATTTAATCCTAAAAGTGGAAAAGCTGCTAATCAGTTTAACTTACTTATGAAACAAGTTAAGGGTACAGAAGAGGAAGGAGTTATAAGTGAACTTGCCATCCGATCAATGGCAAAAGCTGTTTATGCTACAAAAAATATCGGACATTATGGTCTAGGTTTTAAAAATTATACTCATTTTACCTCTCCGATACGACGATACGCTGATCTGTTAGTCCACAGAATCTTAGCGCGATCATTTATCTCTAAAACCGGAAAACAATATTCACTTGACTTTTTAGATAAAATTTCGGAACATATCTCTGCAACGGAACGAACAGCTATGGAAGCAGAGCGTCGCTCAGTCAAATTGAAACAAATTCAGTATTTACACGACAAGCTTGGAGAAGAATTTCATGCGGTCATTTCTGGGGTTGCAAACTATGGAATATTTGTTGAATTAACGGATATATTGGCTGAAGGACTGATAAGGGTAAGGGATTTAGAGGGAGATTTTTACGTTTTGGATGAGAAAAAATATTCATTAATTGGTAAGCGAACAAAAAAACAATTTCG
>JGI20214J51088_10001365_pt1 | contig 16673 bp, 15 predicted proteins | sample WetSurMetagenome_FD_51088 | JGI IMG/M metagenome (IMG submission 51088) | reverse complement strand
TTTTTTGGTTTTTTACCGCTCTCCGCCGGATGATTGCCGGCGAAGAACAACTATTTATCGGTCAACTATCCACCTCTAGTAACGTGATTCCAGCCCGTTTTCCCCGCGGAGATGCCTGATGATCTCTGTCCTGTTTGTCGACGATTCGAGCGATCTCCTGATCCAGATCCGGACCTCCCTTGAAAAGAGCGGTGAGATCCGCATTGACGGCGCCCATTCGATCAAGCAGGCCATCGAGAAACTGAAAGGCAGGACCTACGATGTCATCATCTCCTACGAGAAGATGCCGGAGGTCAACGGGATCGAGTTCGTCTCCGAGATGGATGGCATCGAGTTTGTCAAGTACCTGCGGTCCATCGCCAACCCGACACCGGTCATCCTTCTCTCCAGGAAAGGGGACGGGAGGATAGCTCTTGAGGAAGTCAGCCTCGCTGCAAACCTTTCCCTGCCCAGGAGCGGGGATATCCGCCCGCAGATCGCAGAGATGGTGACGCTCATCAAGCAGTCCATGCTGCGGAAGAAAGGAGAACGGGAGATAAAAGCCCAGAACGAGCAGCTGACCAGTATCCTTGCAGCCACCCCCCTCGGGCTCTTCCAGACCCAGAACAATATCCTCCCCTGGGTGAACAGCCGCTTCGCCGACATGCTCGGGTATGATGAGGGGCAGCTGACGGGAAAAGCCCTCCGCCTGCTCTTTAAGACCCAGGATGAGTACGAGCTGTTCAGCCGGGATATCCAGATCCGGCGGGACCAGAAGGGCTACAGCTTCACCGAATGCAGTCTCGTAAAAAAAGACCAGTCCCTCCTGCCCTGCCAGGTCCAGGCCCAGGTGCTGGATCCGCGGGACCTGGCCAAAGGCGGGACGTTCATCGTGACGGACATCTCCGACAAAAAGAAGATCGCCGATACCCTCAGGGAGAGCGAGGCAAAATACCGCGACCTGCTCCAGAACACGCAGAACATCATCATACGGATCGATATGCAGGGCACGATCACCTTCTTCAACCACTATGCCCTGACCTTCTTCGACTATACCGGCGACGAGGTCATCGGGAAGAACGTGGTCGGTACGATCGTCCCGCAGAAGACCCGCTCCGGCCATGACCTCTCGGTGATGGCAGACGATCTCGGGTTCAATGCCGAAGGCTACGCGGTCAATGTCAACGAGAACATCCGCAGGAACGGGGACCGGGTCTGGATTGCCTGGATCAACAAGGCCATCCGCGACGAGAGGGGGCATATCGTCGAGGTGCTCTGCATCGGCAACGACATCACCGACCGGAAGAGGGACGGGGTTGTCCAGATCAGCACGGACACCTGGAAGGACCTCGTGGTGACGGACACGGACGTGACGGATACCGTTTTCGATGCCGTATTCCACATCTGCACGGAGATCTCGATAGAAGGCCGTGAAGGCAAGGCTGTCGGCACGACGTTCCTGATCGGCGACACGAAACAGGTGCTGGAAAAATCCCGCCAGATCATCCTGAACCCCTTCGAAGGCCACCGCCCCGAGTCGCGAATAATCACCAATCCCGAGCTGAAGGAGAACATCAAGGCGCTTGCCCAGCTCGACGGGGCATTTGTCATCACCGGGGACGGGTTCGTGGAATCGGTGGGGCGCTACATCACGGTCGATTCAAGCACGGTAAAACTGCCGCCCGGGATGGGGACCCGCCATAACTCCGTTGCAGCCATCACCGCTGTCACCAAAACCGTGGGCATCGTTGTGTCCCAGAGCGGGGGCGGGATCACGGTCTTCCGCAACGGGCAGATCGTGAAGAAGATCACGCTATAACAATTTTAACGAATTGACCTGAATTATCCTTTTCACCGGTAAATTCTCGGTGTAATCCCGGACAGAAAAGATACGATGCCTCCCCGCCTCAGGGCCTCTCCGAGGCACGGCGGGGCAGAACAGCTTTCCGGGTTAGACCTGACTTCGGTTAATACATCCCTCGAAGTAACCGGAAGCATGGCTTTGAAATAACCGATTTGCCCAGCGAGGCCCCGACGAGGCGGCCAAGCGACCCCGAAGGGGTGGGAGGCATTGTTTCATTTACGAAAGTTAACCGTACAGATTGTACGGGTTCATGCCCCGCCGGCCCTCTTTCTCACTCCCCGTGCCGGCACGTCATCGTATCCACACTGCAGGTATGTTTACAGATGTTCCCCACCGCCTTGAACGCGTCCTCGAGGTCGGGGAAGTTGGGGATCCGGGCATCGCGGAGGATCCGCAGCGGAGTTTTCATGCTGTCGCCGCCGATCATGCAGCCGACGATCATCTTGTGGGTATGGCGGGAGAAGCGGACAATCTCGTTNGCNACCCGGATCGGGTCCGATATTGCCGATGGCACGGCGATGATGACCGCAATNTCCCAGAGGTCCTGGTTCTTGATCATGATATCAAAGGTTTTTGCAAAACGGTCGGCGCTTGCATCCCCCACCATNTCGATCGGGTTTTCGCGGCTCCAGTCAGTCGGGAGGACAGTGTCCAGTTCCCGGACCAGGTCTTCAGGGAACGTGATCATTTCGATACCATACCGCTCTGCGTAATCCGACGAGAGGACCGCAAATCCCCCCGCGTTGGTGATCACGAGGGCCCGGTTCCCTTTCGGGTAGCCCTCGGAAGCCAGGAGCTCTGCTGCCTGGAACGCCTCCCGGATCGACAGGACAGGGATGACACCGGACTGGCGGAACGCGGCAAGATACACTTCCTGGCTCCCCGCGAGAGACCCGGTATGGGAAGCGGCGGCTTTCTGCCCGACACGGGATACGCCCGCCTTGATCGCGACGACCGGTTTTTTTGGCGTGATCCTGCTCACCACCTCCATGAACCTCCTGCCATAGCGGATCTGTTCTATGTAGAGGATGATGGCCTTCGTGTAGGGGTCATTGCCGGCAAAACGGACAAAGTCCTCGAAGGTAAGGTCGGCCTGGTTCCCGACACTGATCACCACCGACATCCCGATCTCTTCCGGCAGGCTCCAGTCNACGATCGTGGTGATGATCGCACCGCTCTGGGAGATGAAGGCTATGTTGCCGGGCTTTGGTGAGACCGGGTCGAACGTTGTATTAATTCCCTGGTGGGGGAGCATCAGGCCAAGGCAGTTCGGCCCCATGATCCGGATGCCGTAGCGGTCCGCAATGGCAAGGACCTCCTCTTCAATGACCCTGCCGGATTCCCCGGCCTCGCGGAACCCCGAGGAGATCACGATCACGAGCGGGATCTTCTTCTCGCCGGCTTCCTGCACGACCTGTGGCACCCCTTTTGCCGGGATTGCCACGACGGCGACATCGACAGCATCCGGAATGGATGAGAGCGACGGGAAGGCCTGCCGCCCGAGGATCTCCGTGGATTTCGGGTTGACCGGGTAGAGTTTTCCCGGGAACTGGAGAAGATTGCGGCAGATGGCATAGCCGACCTTGTTGGGATCCTGCGAGGCCCCAACCACCGCTATAGAGCGGATGGTCAGGATCTGCTCGGGAAGGGCAGGCCTGGGTGCCGGAACTGCCGGGGGTGGTGCATCGTCAACGTAGATCCGTGCATCGACAGCACAACCGCCTTTCTCGTAGAGGAGGACGGGATTGATATCGAATTCCACGACCTGCGGGCTTGAAAAGAACCAGGCCGCTGCACCGGTGACCATGGCGATGAAGGCCTCTTCATCCCGGGCCGGCTGGTCCCGGTATCCCCGGATAAGGGGATAACTCTTCAGCCCCCGGACCATGGACCGGATCTCCTGCTCATCGACCGGGAGGACCCGGGTTGCTGAGTCCCGGAGCAGTTCGACCAGGGTGCCACCGGCGCCGATGGTCAGCACCCTCCCAAAGGCGGGGTCGACCTTCCCGCCGATGATTAGCTCGAGGCCGGCCGGGAGCTGCTGCTCGACAAGGACCCCGTCGATTACCGCCCCCGGGACACGGGACTGTACCTCCCGGCTGATCTTCTCAAACGCTGACCCCGCCCCGGCCGCATGCCGGACACCGGTGACCACGCCGCCGGCATCGGTCTTATGGACCACCTGCTGCGAGACCACCTTCAGTACCACGGGATAGCCGATGCGGTCAGCAGCTCCTGCTGCCTCTTCCGCGGTAGTGACTGCCTGGTATTGTGGCACCGGAATACCGGCACCTTTCAGCTCCTCGTATCCTTCCGCTTCAGAGAGCAACCTGCGAGCCATGAGAACCGATCCTGTTTTACAAAAATAGGGTCACGCTTCTTTATGAGGGTTGGCAACGGTGCAGGAGCCGGCGAAGTCAGGTATACGGGATATTCGTTCTGAGACACCCGGCCATATCCGCGAGGATCGGCACTATATTTCCCTCTCTCTCAAACCGCTCCCGTATCCGTTCGGCAAGGCTGCCCCGGCAAATCCTGTCTTCAATCACCGGCAGGTAAAGCCGCTCGTCCGCCGTCGCATGGGTCCAGGCAGTGCGGTAGAGACGTTCGAGATCCTCCCGGAATGCTGCAGTCCCCCTCTGGATAGCGTCCTCAGTCAGTGCCAGCAGAGCGTCCTGGCTGGTCTCCACAGAAAGTGTCCGGGACCGCAGGAGGGAACGGACGAAAGCACAGACCGCCATGTCGGAGCGGATGCATTCCTGTTCATCGAGTGCCTTGATCTCGAGGCATCTCCGGGAGAAGCGGACGATGACACCGCTTGAGTTCACCCACTCTTCGCAGAGGATTGCAGCGTCCCGGGCCCGGAGATCCGCATAGACAGCATCAAGCCCGTCAGTATAATCGCGGACGCGATTGATTGCCATGGGTATGATCCCGTGGCAGATCGCCGGCATTACTTCCTGGTTCGCCCGGTAAAAGAGGAGGCGGTTGTCCTGGGCCGGCCGCAGGCTGCCTTCCACCATGGGGGATGAGGCCGTTACTGCGATGAGGTACGGGAGGAGGCTCCGGATGCGGTTGTACCGGGATACCATGTCTTTCTCCCCCGCGTAGGAGAGGTTGATCTGCAGGGCCTGGATGTTCAGCCAGCCGTGCTGCCGGATATCGAAGAGGCGGTCATAGGCCTCATAATACTCCCCTTCATCATGGTCCCAGACTGCCGTCTGGCCGAGCTTCAGTGTCGGGTGCATCCCGAGTCCCAGCAGGTGGTACCGCTCGCGGAACATGGTATTGAACTTCCGGATGCCCCGCACGAGCTGATGTTCAAGCGCCGCGAGATCCTCGGCAGGAGAGCGGGGGAGCACTTCGAGAACGGTCTTCTGGAGTTCTTTTCCCAGTTTTACATCGCCGAAAAGGATCTCGCTCTCGTACCTCCCGCAGATCGCCCGGAGGATCTCATCGGAGAGAGGCAGGGGGTTGAACTGCCCGTCATTGATGGAGAACTCATGCTCGGTACCGATGGTCATGGACGGGGACCCGGCACCCGCGGTATCTCGGCTACTTTTTCGGTCTCGGGCTCCTCGATCCGGCAGATCACGGCCAGCTCCTCTTCGGTCAGGTTTGCGACGAGGCGGGTGATGTTTCGGGTCGCAAGGGCATACTGCTGGTTGTACGCCTCCGGCACCTCCTTGAGCAGCCTCACGATCGGACAGATGCTCTCGAATTTCAGGAATATCTCGATCACGTCCCCTTTCACGTCGAACGTGAACGGACCCGCACGGCAGGTCTCGGGCTTGATCCCGTGAATGGAGCATTTTCCGCTCTTCCAGAGGACACAGTGCCCGTCCGGGCAGGTCCGGATGGAGCGGTAGCCGTTCATCTCGAACGCAGAGTCGGGGATCCCTTCGGCTACCAGCCGCTCGTAACACACCCCGGAGATGGGCGGGTGCGCCCCGTCACAGCAGTGGCCGCCACAGTTCATACAGATACTCTCAGCACGTTCGAGCCAGTTTTCCATAAAAGATCTCACTCCGCAAAAAGATGGGATACAATATTCTCGTAGACACGAGGGTAGCAGGTATCTTCCCCGCTCTCCAGGGAGGGGTTGTCATTGACTTCTATCACGCACGCATCACCGTTATTATTTTTGATGTCCACACCATAGAGCCCGTTCCCGATTGCTGCTCCGGCATCGAGCCCGAGCCTGATAACATGGGGAGGGACAGCCTTCTCCGGGACACTCTCGACCCCGCAGTAGACAACATGCCCGTTGACCGATGCCTGGATCTTGAACGTGACCGTCGGGATCGTGTACTTGCAGGCATAGAGCAGGTTCCCCCCGAGGACACCCACCCGCCAGTCGTACTTGCTCTCGATGTACTGCTGGGCGACAATCCGGTCCGAGAGGCGCGTGAAGCGGCGGGCCACGGCAAAGAACCCGGCGATGTCGTTCACCTTCTCCACCCGGAGCGAGAACGACGTGGAGGGTTCCTTGAGGATGACAGGGGTGCCAAGCTCGTCGAACAGTTCTGTCACCCGTTCGACGGTCAGATCGCTCTTCGCGAGGAAGACCGTCTTTGGGATCGCGACGCCGGCCTTCATCATATGGGAATACATGTTGATCTTGTCCGAGCAGATCCGGATGGAAGCCGGATCGTCGATCACCGGGATGCCATAAAATTCAGCCATCCGTGCCGCAACATACGTGACATTCATGGGGTCCGTGCGGGCCCGGATAAAGAGCGCGTCCATGCGGGGGATCTTGCTGATGTCGACCGGAAAGATAAAATCCACCTCGTGCCCCATTCCCTCGGCCACATCCCTGCAGTGGATGAGGGCATTGAGCTGTTCGGCATTGGACATCGTCTTCCGGTCAACGAAAATTCCGAGCCGGGTCATAGGAACTCCTGGTGGGCGAGATACGCGGAGAGGAGGGCCTTTTCCGACGCGGATATGCGGGAGAACCGCGTCGGGGCAAGGGACGAGAGGAGGCAGCTGCCCCCGGTCCTGACAAAGACCATCGTGACAAGCGGGATGGCGAAGGTCTCGTAGACCTTCCGGGAGAGGCCGGCGATCGCCGAACAGGAGTCCGTAGTCCGCCCGAAGATACCGACACAGGTGTGGATGGTCGCATCCATCGGGATCTTCTGGTAACAGAACGGGTACTTGCCCTTGTTGGTCACATGCCCGGTGACCTCTTTTGCCTTCTCCCCGTCGCGCACAACCGCAAAGTCCGCACTGGTGGCAAAATAGTTCAGCCCGTAGATGATGGACGGGAGCGGGACGTACCCCTGGGAGATCTCCCATTGGCAGACAGGGATCCCGCCAAGCCTCGCCCGTTCGAGGCACATCGGCACAACGTAGGCGTCAAGTACGGCACTGCTCGAAGGCCACACTGGTTTTCCCCTCATCTCGTAGTTCAGGATGGCATAGTAGGGTTCGGACTTGTAGGAATAATCCTCACTGATAACATGGGTAATACCATCGCGTTCCACAAAATGGATCGAGTCCCGGAAGAGCCCGGCTTCCCGGTGCCCGCCCGCCTTTTTCGGCTCCCTGTGAATGTCCGGAATGAGGTGTTCCTGAACTGCTGATACGCCTCCAGGTCCAGGTTGCAGGGGCAGGGCTGCACCCGTAGTTGCAGCCGCGCCGGACTCCCACGATGCCCCGTTCTTTCTCTGGCTCACCGGATCGAACCCCCCGGGGTACTGCGATGGGCTCGCCACCGGGCAGCAAAGAGTCCGGTGCCATGCATTAGGTCGGATACTTTTTTGGCGTTGCCAGGGAGACCTCCGGCAGCAACCACCGGGCTCATCTGCCGAGGGATAAAACAGTGAGAGAACACCCTATGGTGCTCTTCTTCGTCGTCATCGTTGAGACTATCGTCCATGTGTCAACACTAATCCAATACCAGTCCATTGGATTTTCGCTGATAGCTGTAGTGTGGTGATGGTTAAAGAATTTTGCACCGCAGCAGTGGGAACGGACCAGCATCTCCCCCGATAACCGGTGGTGCCTGGTGTCCTTGAGGTAGTGCTGCCGGAAAAACATTGATAATCTTCTATTACCCACAGTAATCAGCGATGCACATCCCCACACCAGAGGAACTGCGCACCCGGCGGGAAGGCCTGGGGCTGAAACAGACGGAACTTGCCAGGAGGGCAGGGATCAGCCAGTCCATGATAGCCCGGATCGAGGCCGGTAATGTCGATCCGCGGGTCAGTACACTCAATAAGATCATCCTGGTCCTGAACAGCGCCCAGCCCAAGAAGATCCATGCCGCCAAGATCATGCACACCCCGGTCCTCTCGGTCCAGCCGCAGGATGCCATCACCCGTGCCGTGGACATCTTTGAGAAGAACAACATCTCGCAGCTCCCGGTCATCGAAGGGGGGGTGCCGGTAGGCTGTATATCGGAGACCGTAATTGTAAAAGCCATTGAACAGCAGCGCCTGCATAAGACCCATCTCTTTACCGTGCGGGACTTCATGGAGTCGGGGTTCCCCACGGTCCCGCCGGATATGGACGTGGAGACGGTGATCAATATCCTCCAGCAGAACCACGCGGTCCTGGTGGTCGAGGGCAGGACGGCTCTTGGCGTGATCACCAAGCACGACCTGATATCGCTGATCCTCTGATCTTTTTTTTGTTCCATCCATGTATGGTGCTGGTTTTATGCCAGTCTGCCATTATAGTTAAATAATATACAATTGACTTCTATAGAGTGGATTTCCACGGGATTGTGATGCAGCATGGCAGAAGACTCAGGTGAGGTCAACAGCATGATGATCATTGGCATCGGCGCTATGTTGTTCCTCGTAATTGTCGGGATCTGGTTCCGCTTTTTGCGGTAAAAAAAAGATCAGAGGCGGGAGACCAGGTCACGGAGAACTGCGCCCGGCTCTTTAGATTTAACGACACTTGACGCGAGGAGCACACCATCCGTACCAAGGTCGACGGCAATTTTCACGCACTCGCCGGACTGGATGCCGGCTCCGGTCAGCACTTTTACCTCCGGCCTGATGGCACGCACTGCGGCAACAGACCTTTTTATGATATCCGGGTTTGCCTTGGATACCGAGACACCGCTCCCGATCAGTTCCGGGGGTTCGATCGCCACATACGATGGCCCGAGCGCTGCAGCCGCTCCGCTGGTCGCTTCGTTGTTCGTGCAGACCACGGAGATCAGCTTGTGGGCCTGGAGGGCCCGTACCGAGGCTTCGATATCCGCCAGGGTAAGGCGGCGTTCCGCATGGTTGACGAGCGACCCGGCTGCCCCGGCGGTCCTGATTGCATCGACGGTAATATGGCCGGTGTTTGCCCCGGGTTCGACCCCGTCGACATGCTGTGCATAGACCGGCACGGAGAAATGGTGGCAGAGCGGGTGGAGATCGATATAGCCGGGTGCGATCCCGATGGTGACGCCGCTCTCCTGCGCCACGAGTTGCGCTGCCTGTGCGATCATGTGGGCCCGGCTGCCCGTCCCCTCTTTGTACGTTTTCAGGTTGACCAGAACCAGTGGCGATGTCATGGTGATACGACTCCTGAATAGACCATTATCATCCAATTGTCATGAATATTTGTGCCCGAAAAATAATCGGGGAGGGACATGACCGGAAAATCGGGGTTGAGCATGGTACTTCCCCCCGATGAAGGAAAATACACAGATTTGTAGTGGAAAAAGTCTATGAAAGGAGCTTGGGTTATTGGCAGAGAGTCCGATTTCCCGCACAATGATTGGGGAGAACCCACGAATTTTTTGCGGTGGACGCCGCAGCCCCCGAAGGGTCGCCCCCGCGGCGGATCAGGACATTGGAAAAGATCCGGATAAACCGAACTGCCCCGCCGTGCCCCGGAGGGGCCCTGATCCGTGGAGCCCTCGCTAATTGTTTTTTAGACCCATTCTCAAAATGTATCCGGAAGGCCTGTGGTTGAATAAAATTCCCGGCTCATTCCTTCAGTCCCCGGAGAAAATGGCCGGCGGTAATCCCGCCAAGCGCCCGGGCCCTGACCTGCTCCTTCAGCGATGCCGGAATGTGCGTGCCTGCCATTACGTGAGCGAGGCCTTCCCGGTAGATCCGGGTCATCTCCCCGGCATAGGGTTCCGTGCGCCCGCGGGCATCGATCACCACATCATTGATCCCGGCCCGGGCGATCACGGGCAGGTGATCGAGAAGGCTCGTCTCCACGGCATTGCCGATCCGCGTCCGGCATTCCCCGTCAACCCGGACCGGGAAGATATGCCCGGTAGTGTCGCGGATACCGAAGAAGGATGACCGTGAATCGCCATGGCCTGCTTTCCTGCATTGCCGCAGCGGCTCGAGTAGACAATCCTCCGTGATCATGGCTTCGGCAGATCCCTGCACGACCAGCGAGAACGGGACCTGACAACCATGAGAGCGGGCAAGGCGGACCAGCTCACCGCACTCCGTTCCGGAAAGTTCGGCAGAGAGCGTAAGGGAGCTGAAGAGGGAGACGAGGGAGCATGCAGCGCGATGGTTGAAGATGTTGAGGCCCTGGCCCCCGGCGACTGCCAGTTCCGGTTCACAGGCCCTGACAGCCCGGGCTGTTCCAGCGTCATCTGTCATGCACCCTGAAAGTCCCGAGCGGCAGAGTCCCGGAATCTCCGGGAGGATTGTCTCCAGGTACGCATCGCGGCTGATCCGGGGAACCTGCAGGACAAACGCAACCCCGGCGTCACGGCAGAGATCCAGGAGCGGCAGGACCTGCGATGCGATGACCCCCTGTCCTTTCTCGCCTTCGCACCGGTGTGAGGCGGAAGGGAATGCAACTTCGAAACAGATACGGTCGCACCCTGCCCGAACGGCAGCTGACACCGATTCCGGGGTGTCAGCACAGACGGTCAGGGTTATTGTTGGGGGCTTCTTTTCTGCCGCTTCCGGCAGTGTTGCGGAGTCCGCCCCCGTTACTTCTTCCAGCTTCTGCCGTGCCTGCTCAACGGCTCCTGCCGGCGGAAGGAACGATGCAACCAGGGCATCTTCAGCCAGCGTGAGAAATTCCCGGCGCATGCGGTTAAGTTCTGCAACCGGGGCAAACATCGCCCCGTTATAGTCAAGTGCGAGGGTGCGCAGGATGAACTGCGAGTCCCCGCTCTTCCGCAGGCGGGCTTCCATCTCATCTGCGGTCACCGGATGGGTGCGTGCCGGGACCAGGCTGAAGGCAGGGCTGTACATGACCGGGACAACCTTTCCGCCACCGCCTTCGACCGATCCGCTGAAGGTGACACGCCCTTCCGCACTGACAGCGACAGCCAGGTCTACCGGCACACTGCGCACAAGATCCGCCGGGGGGTGCGTAATGATCTGACCGGCTCTTGTCTCCAGTTCGCGGGAGGACGTGATCCAGACGAGCGTTCCCGGGCCGACATGACGGGGTACGCGGAGGGTAATAGTTCCCCCCCGGACGAGCGGTACATTGTTCAGGGAAAAACCCCAGTCTTCAGCCGTTCGTGCCGGGTCCGCGAAGAATAGCCCGTCCCCGGTTGCGGGGATAAGGTCCCCGCAGGGCTGGATGATGACGGCCCCGCTGGCTGCGTCCTGGCTTTTCACGACCCCGAGCATGACCCCCCGGTTGTCCGGTGCATCCCGGGCCATCAGGGCTTTGTGCTTCTCCCCGAACAGGTAGCCCGCGGTAAAACCCCGGTTGAAGGCGAGGAGAAGGTCCCGTTCTGCAGCGGGATCGGGCTTCCATTCCCCGGCAGCGATCTCGTTGAGGGCACGGCGGTAGGTGGAAACGACGACCGCCACGTACTCCGGGGACCGCATCCGTCCTTCGATCTTCAGCGAGACGACCGGCGCCTTCACCAGTTCCCTGAGGTGGCGGTAGGTGCAGAGGTCCCGGGGCGAGAGGAGGTACTTCCCGTTTGTTGCCAGGTCCCGGAGCCGGACCGCTCTCCCGTAGCGGTCCAGCTCCCCGGTAACCAGGGAATAGGGTTTCCTGCAGGGCTGGGCACAGGTGCCACGGTTCCCGCTCCGGCCCCCGATCACGGAGGAGAGGAGGCACTGGCCGGAGTAGCTGTAGCAGAGCGCCCCATGGATGAAGACCTCGAGCCCGATACCCGTCGATCGGGTCTTCTCCGCCATCGCATTGATCTCTGCAAGGCCCAGTTCCCTTGGCAGGACTACCCGCGAGAATCCCTGCTCTGCGGCCCGGAGGAGACCTTCGGTATTGTGGACCGTCATCTGGGTCGATGCATGGATGGTGAGGCCGGGGACGATCTCCCTCACCAGCGATGCCACACCGGCGTCCTGCACGAGAACGGCATCGGCACCCGCTGCGTACAGGAAAAGGAGATAGTCTGCAACACCCTTGAGTTCACGGTCATGGATGAGGGTGTTGACGGTTACGTAGACCCGGACACCGCGGGAATGGGCCAGACGGATGCTCTCCCGTATCTCGTCATCGGTAAAATTGGCGGCAGACTTCCGCGCCCCGAAGCGTTTCCCGCTGAGGTAGACCGCATCCGCGCCGGCTGCTATCGCAGCTTTGAGGGATGCCGGCGAACCTGCCGGTGCGAGGAGCTCCGGCAGGTAAATGGCAGAGGGGGGCGTCATGGGTGCATCAGCCCGGGAAGGTCCAGGCTTACAAGGCCGACAGAGATCGCGATCGTGATGATCAGCTGGGGAAGGTACCCGGCAAGGGTGAGGAGAAGGGAATGGTCCTCCCTCCAGCCGAGCACCCAGGCAACCGGGGCATTGGCGTACACGCCGAGCACGATCTCCAGGGGGATGAGGCCGAGGATCCCGTATTTCTTCACGGCCGGTGAGCCGTCTGCAGCGTGCCGCGACTTCTCAAGGAATGCCGCAACCCGCGGGGAGGTATGGCCGATGGTGTCGAAGATATCGTACAGGCACAGGAAGATCCCGGACTCCGTGCAGACGAGGACGTAAAAGACAAAGTACGGGGAGAGGCCGAGCGCTATCCCCACCGGGGCTGCGGTGGACTCAAAGATGAGGCTGGTACCGATCATGGCAAGGGTTCCCATGAGGGGATACCCGAGGAGGATTGCCGGTACCAGGGGGAAGATAAGGATGAGAAGGATCCCTCTCCCGAGTGCCGCGCCCGTTTTTTTCACCGTTATCGAACTGTCCCAGGATTCCATTACGTATGCCGGATAGGTGTACCCTGCAATGCATAAACAGGTACGTCACACGCATCCGGCAGTGTCCCGGTTATGGTGCCTCACCCTGCACACCTTTTTTGCGAATTGAAGGTATACGATCACTGTACATGAAGATCGTTGCCGCACTCACCGATCCCGCCCACGCAGCGGGAGCCGAGAGGCAGGGTGCCGACATGGTGGAACTCCGTCTCGACCTGATGGACGGGGACCCGGTGGAGATCTTCCGGCAGTACCGGAAGGACTGCTCCCTGCCGGTCATTGCAACCCTCCGGTCTGCGCCGGAAGGCGGCCGCTTCTTCGGCAGCGCTGGCGCGTGGATAGAGAAGATACGCCCGCTCCTCTCTTCTGCTGATTATATCGATATCGAAGAGCGGTTCGCCCTGCATGCACCGGAAGTCCGCGGTGCCGGCAGGAAGGTCATCGCCTCGTTCCATGCCGGTACGATGCTCCCGCTGGCAGAACTCTTCGGGAAGGAGCGTGACCTGAGAGCATTTGGGGACATTCCGAAGATCGTGATCACCCCGCAGACTGACGCGGACCTTGTCGAGCTGGTCACCTTCACGGAAGCAGCGAAAAAACCGATCATCACCGGCGTTATGGGGTCGCAGTTCCGCTATGCCCGTGCCGTCCTGCCCCTCTTCGGATCGGCATTCGTGTACTGCCATGCCGGTGACCCCACCGCTGCCGGTCAGTATTCGGTCGAAGAGTTCGTAGCACTGCGGAAACTGCTGGATATTCCCTGCCGGGACTAGAACTATCTTTTTTTTGTACTTTGTAGAACTATTTTTCAGGAAATGATACCCCCTCTTGCGTCACCGGGTCCCCCGGGGGGGACGGGGCGCATTGCGATGATCCGGGTCCAAAGAGCAGGAAATGCGTCCTCATCGCAATAAGGGGAGCCATAGCGGCGGGGGCGAAGCCCCAGAAGAGCGTCAGCGATTCTGATTTCTCCAGAGTACTTTTTTTTCATTCTTCCTTAAAGAGTTCTCAATTTTTGCAATACAACACAATTGTTAATATCTCCGGTTCTGACAAGCCGGTGTCCGCACCCGGAAGATGGGTGGAAGGACAGGACTTTGGTGACCGGAATGGGAAAACAATATCCCTATGGGAAAGGCGACGGGGTTGTCCAGTGGGTCTCTACCGAATGGCTGGAGAAGCACCTCGATGACAAGAATATGATGATCATTGACTGCCAGCCGAACATCCACGAGTTTATCCAGGACCATATCCCNGGNGCNNTNTATGCGCATGAGAACCTNTTCAGGATCCATGACGGNGCNATCCCGATCAAGTGGATCNCNGCCGANNCNGCGGAGATCCTCTTCAGGACGCTCGGGCTCGAACCGGAACGGCCGGTCGTGGTCTATTCAAGCAGCGGGCCCCTGACAACCTGTGCTTCCTTCATTGGCGACGGTCTTGAGCAGACGATGCTCGGGTACACGCTCGCCCGCTTCGGCCACCGCCATGTCTACGTGCTTGACGGGGGCCTGGAGAAATGGAAGGAAGAGAAACGGCCCGTGACCCGGGAATTTGCCGTTGCCAAACCCTCCTCGTTCACGGTGAACCTCCAGAAGGACTTTTACGTGGACTACCATGAGTTCCTCCGCCTCAAGGACAAGGCCGGCACGGTCCTCCTCGATGCCCGGCCATCGCCGGTCTATGAAGGCCAGGGCCCGTGGATCAAGCCCGGCCATATCCCGGGAGCCGTAAGCCTTCCCTGGAAGAGCCTGATGGACGACAAGAACAAGAAGGTGATGAAGCCCGACGAACAGATAGCATCGCTCGTGGCAGCGGCCGGGGCGAATCCCGATAAGACCATCATCTGTTCCTGCGGCACGGGAAGGGAAGCGACCAACGAGTTCCTGCTCTTCAAATATTATCTCGGGTACAAGAACGTGCTCCTCTATGAGGGCGGGTTTACCGAGTGGACTTCCTTCAGGGATAACCCGGTCGTGACCGGTAAATCCCCGCGGTAATTTTTTTGCTCAAAGTTTCACTCAAGCGGAAATCAGAAATAGGGTCACCATCAAGCCTTGTACCATGAACCATGTCGTTATTCTGGTGCTCTCGGTCATAACCCTCTCCTGCCTGCTCGCTGCCGGGTGTACCACCCCGGCACCGGTCACCCCGGTCACAACAGCGCCGGTGACCATCCTGCCGACAACCGAATCTTCGGCCCTCACCGTACCACCGACCGTGCCAACTACCGAGCCTGTCCAGGCGCTCCCGCCGGAACGTCAGGTCAACCTTGTGCTCACCAAGGACCGCCCCACTTCNGATATCCACCTGCTCTACCAGGGCGGTCCCGGACAGATCTATGTTACGAAGATCCTGATGCGGGTCTATGCAGAGAATGGGAGCTACAAGGAATACGTGATGAGCAATGCCCAGAAGCCCCTGCCCGGTGACGAGATTGTTGCCCCGGGGACCCGCAACCCGGACCGGTGCGAAGTGTTCGTGATCTCGTCGGGCACGCGGTACAAGGTCATTGACGGGCCGGCGATCGGCGGCGGGTATTACTGANAAGGTATACTTTTTTTATCACATGCTCTTGACAATGGATTAATCGGAAAAATGGCTGTTAAGGTCTTCAATCCTGACATTTAAACCAAAATAATTGCAATAAGGTCAGAGTATCTTCTTCCCGGCATCGGCGCCGGGCTTCACGTGATAGGCCTCGGCGATCTTCATGACGACCGCGGACTTCGCTGCAAGGTGAGGCCTGACTTCCTTCATCCACGCNACATCCTGCCGGAAGATCTCGTCATCTGTGTGGATGGTCACCGGCCCCTTGATCTGGAAGCCGCCCTTCTCTCCCCACCAGGAGAGGGCAACCACCGGGTTCTCAACCATATTCTGGAGGGTCTTCTGGAAGTACTGGTCCGATATCAGCAGGGTTTCATTGTCGAGGAGCTTGAATGCCCCGATCGGGACTACGTTTGGTACGCGGTTCTTCGATGATGTCGCCAGGAACACAATCTTTGTCCCGGTCAGCGACTCCCTGATCTCCGTTGTCAGTGCGACCATTCCTTTCTTCTCCGGAAAAGAATTACCCGACAAAGGAGATTAAGGATTGCTGTATTCTTTTTAAAAATTAACCGGATACTTCTGGATAACCTGTTTTACCTTTTTTAAAATGACGTCGGGAAAAATCTCTGAAAAATTAATTACTTTTTTTTTGGAATTCCCCCCCTTTTCCCCCCAATCCCGGCTACGTAACTTAGTTTCATGCTCTTTATTTGCAGAACGCCAAAATACACTTAAAGGCGGTGAATCATGAACCCCATTCTCAGCCAGTTCCGAACCGAGATCCGGCAATTCTTTCTGGTATCGCTCCTCAACCTCGTCTTTGCAGCCATTGCCATCGCGATTGGCGTGCAGTACGTGGTTACCGCCATTCTCAGTCAGACCATAGATCCGTTCATCCCCGGGTTTCCTGTGATCCCCGGGTTACGGATCTTCGCCGGGGCGATAGCCTTGATCTGTTTCGGGCTCGGTATCCGCTGGATACTCTCAACGGTCAGGATCTATGAGGGGATCGTCACCATCAAAGATGATCTCGAAAAAGCTGGCGATGCAATCACGGACGATCGCCTTACCTGCCTGATCGTGCGGATGCTGGCCCATTACCGGGACAACCGCAGGACTATCCGGACCATGATTCTTGTCTGCACGCTGGGCGGGGGG
>JGI20214J51088_10001364_pt1 | contig 16691 bp, 9 predicted proteins | sample WetSurMetagenome_FD_51088 | JGI IMG/M metagenome (IMG submission 51088) | reverse complement strand
AGCAGATTTTCTTTTGTGTAAAGTGAACCGGTTGGATTATTTGGGTTGATAAGTATTATCGCTTTTGTCTTATCGTTTATTTTTAATTTTATATCTTCAATATCCGGTAACCAGTTGTTCGATTCATCAAGGTAATACGGATTTTCCATCATTTGAAGTTTGCTTGCAATTGCTGTATAAAGCGGGTAACCCGGAGTTGGTGTTAAGACATTTTCTCCATCATTTACAAGAGCCGTTAAACAAATCTCAATTGCTTCACTGGCACCTGTTGTAACAAAAATATCGTGAACATTTGTTATGCCTTTTCGTTCTGCTTCTCTTTCAATTGCTTTTACAGCTTCATTTATTCCTGATGAAGGAGCGTAACCATTTAAGTTTTTTAACATAGCCTGATAAGTTGCATCAACAAGATGTTTAGGTGGAGCGAAGTCATAAAGATTTGGGTCGCCGATATTTAAGTACAACATTTCTTTGCCGGTTTTTGCAACCTGGTTTGCAAGAACAATAATATCTCTAACTGCGTAAGTGATGTTTTCTGTTCTAACTGCGGGAATTATTTTATTGATCATTTTGAACTCCGTAAAAAGTAAATTCAATTTTCACTTCAAACTTAAAAAAAATTGGGATGATATTCAGATGTAAATATTAAAAGATTGAAAGATTGAAAGATTAGAAAGATTAGAAAGATTGCGGTATCGGATTTAATAAGTTAAACGCAGGACGACAGTCCTGCGCTGCAAATATATTTTTTTATTGCAAAACCGTTTGATGAATATGTTTATTTATCATTTGGTTTGTCTCAGGATAAGTTAGTACACCTTCTCCGTGTTGGCTTAAATCAAGCCCAATTAATTCCTGTTCTTCAGAAACACGAAGCGGAATTATTAAATCTGTTATTTTATATAACAGAAATGATCCACCTAAAGAAAAAATACTAACTCCAATTAAAGCCGCTATATGAACCATAAATGTATTTGTCGTTCCATAAATCAACCCAACTTCATTTGCAAAAACTCCGGTGAAAAACATTCCAACAATTCCACCTAAACCGTGGCAGGGAAAAACATCTAATGTATCATCGATTGTAGATTTTGATTTCCAATTAACAGCCAGATTACTGACAAGAGAAGCTACAGTTCCAATAAATATACTTTGACCAATTGTAACAAATCCTGCAGCTGGTGTAACAGCAACTAACCCAACAACTGCACCAACAGCGGCCCCGAGTGCTGAAGGTTTTTTACCACGCATAGCATCAAAAAATACCCAGGCAATTGCAGCAGCAGCAGATGCTGTGTTTGTAGTTGCAAATGCCAGTACCGCAAGAGCATTCGCACCCAACGCAGAACCAGCATTAAATCCAAACCAACCAAACCATAATAATCCGGTACCAAGTAAAACATATGGTACATTTGCAGGATGATGTTTTTCATTATTTAAATGGATTTTTCTTCTGCCAAGAATTATTGCTCCGGCAAGTGCAGCAAATCCAGCAGACATATGAACCACTGTTCCGCCAGCAAAATCAAGAACTCCCATTTTTCTTAATATTCCATCCGGGTGCCATGTCATATGTGCTAATGGTGCATAGATAAAAATGCTGAACAACACAATAAATAATAAGTAAGATGAAAATCGAACTCGTTCCGCAAAAGAACCAGTAATTAGTGCTGGAGTAATTATTGCAAATTTTAATTGAAACATTGCAAATAACATTAATGGAATTGTTGGCGATAAAGTTGGATGAGTTTCACTGCCAACTCCATTAAACATAAAATACGTAAATGGATTTCCAAAAAATCCACCGACGCTTTCTCCAAATGCAAGACTGAATCCAACTACTACCCAAAATATGCTTATTACTCCCATTGCAATAAAACTCTGAAGCATTGTGGAGATTATGTTTTTTGAACTTACCATTCCACCATAGAAATAAGATAAGCCGGGCGTCATTAATAAAACCAAACCGGTAGCAGTTAACATCCATGCAATATCTGCCGGGTAAGCTGGTGCCCCGGTAATGACTTGGGTTGTGTGGGGCCAGAAAGTTCCTAGAAGTGAGACTATAAATAAAATCCCAAATGAGATAGTCCAAAATATTTTCATAGCGTTCCTTTTTTGGGGGGGAACTTATAATTTATTAGGCAATTTGTCAAGAGTTTCTTAATTATTTAGGAAATTATTGTATAATTATAATAATATTAAGAATAATTGAAAATTTTCAATAATTTATAAAACTTTGAAGAGGTAATAAGGGAATAGTAAATATCTCAATGTAAAAATTATTAATGATTAGGAATTTTTGGTATTACAGAGGTTAGATAATCTAAAAAAGATTGAAAAAAATAATTTGAATATTTTGGGTGATTTTACCTGATAAAAAATAAAATCAGCTATTTCTTTTAAGTACAATTAGTGTAAAATCATCATTATAGAAATCAGATGAACTGAATTCTTTGGTTGAAGAAATAATCTTTTTAATAATTTCAGTCGGGGAATTATAAGTACTGGAATTAAATATATCCATTAACCTATCTAAACCAAATTGTTTTTTATCTTTACTAAAAACCTCAATCACTCCATCAGTATAAAAAAGTAACAGCTCATTATGTCCTAATTTTAATTCAGATGTTTTAAACTGAGCATCTCTTATAAGATTTAAAGACGGACCTCCGCCTTCTAAAAATTTTGTACCAGCTGAAGTAAAATATAGTGTGGGATTATGTCCGCAATTACAATAACTAAAAGAGTGATCATTATAATTAAGAATACCATAAAAAATTGAAATGAAATCCCGCTTACGCATAAACTCAGAAACATGTTCATTCATAAGCTGCATCAGTCCAGCAGGATTTGAAAAAAGTTTTGCATTATATCGAAGCAACGCACGGAACGCTGCCATTATTAATGCGGCGGCGACACCGTCGCCTGAGACATCTGCGATAACAATTGCAATTCTGTTTTCATCAATCGAAATATAATCGAAGTAATCACCGCCAATTTCATAAGTTGGAATACAAACACTTGCAAATGAATATCCCGGCACTTCAGGTTCGGAGCATGGAAGTAAGCTGAGCTGAACATCTTTGGCAAGTTTAATCTGTTCTTCAATTTTTTTCTTTTCCAGAATCTGATAATGTAATAATGCTTTCTCAATTGAAATTGCTGAAGCCTCAGCAAAAAAGTTTAGCACTTCAATATCGCCACTATCAAATGCACCTATTATATCACTTTCAAGATTTAGCGCCCCGATTGTTTTTCCATCACGCATTATTGGAGCAGTTATTTCAGATTTAGATTCTTTTCTCCCGGCAATATAACGTTCGTCTTTAGTTACATCATCAAGGATAATGCTTTTACCAGATTTAATAGTCTGCCCAATTATCCCTTTACCTTCCATAAGCATTGCGTCGGATTCCAGCGGTAAGTCTCCAAATCCGCGCTGCACCATACTTGCAATTTTTTGTTTAGTTTGATGATAACCTGGATGATTAATGTCTTCACTTAGAATAAAAATTCCGGCTGAATCGTAATCGATTATGTTTGCCAATAAATCCAATAGCAGGTTAAGTATTTTATCAAGATCCAGAGTGCCCCGGATTTTATGAGATATATTCCGAAGGAGCTTGTACTTGATTTCTGCAGTAAGCTCTATTTTTTCTTTCATCGTTAGAAATTATTAATTACTTAAAAACTTACGCAACAATTTAAATAAAACTACAGGTTCTTCTACTTGTGGGTTATGACCGCTGTATTCAAACATAACGAATGTAGCTTGTGGACAGTACTCTTTAAATTTTACTATCATCCATGGTACAGCAACACGGTCATATCGTCCGCCGTAAATTAGGATTGGCATTTTTAAATCTTTCAATTGTTTTCTGAAATCAAAATTGCCGATATCATTACCTACTATAAAGTCCCCGTCTTTTCCTACCATTTGATAATACAATTTTGTGTTATTTGAATTTGGATAAGGTTTTTTTCCGCTTCCTTTAAAATTCTCAGGATTGTAGGCATATAAAAATCCATAAGGCACTCGACTATAAATATCCTGGTGAATTTGATCACTTGAAATTGCGCCTTGCTCTCTTACTTTCATCAAGTCGTCCCAAACCTCCGGATAGTTTGTTCTTATTTCGTGATTGGAATTATCATCATTTTCCTGCCACATAAGAAAACTGTGAAAAGTGTTTGGCAAAATTAAGTGTGAAACATTATCCGGATAAGCAATTGTATACCCTTGTGCAACTAATCCACCGTAAGAATGTCCTAAAATATTAATGGATGAAAATCCCATGGCTTTCCTCAACCCTTCAAGATCTTCAATGTCTCTTTGTAAAGAATACTCAGTTACATTTTTAGCAGTATCCGATTTTCCCCGACCAAATGCATCAAAATAAACTAACGTATTGGTAGTTGATAGTGAATCGAAACTTCTTAAATAATAATGTGCATTCCCTGGACCGCCAGCAATAAGGAATAGTGGATCACCTTCTCCAAAACTAACTGTCCAAATTTTCGCTCCGTTAACATTATAATATTTGCCATCGGTTTCACTGTCAGGAAAATTTTGTGCTAAGACAGCAACGGTTAGAATTAAAAAAAGGAAAGAATTTGAAAAGACTTTCATAAAACACCATAGATAATTAAAGTATGAATTTAGTTTAATAGATTTCTTTGTCAATCTAAAGTTAAAAAACCCTCAGTATTTTCATACTGAGGGTAGGTCTTAATAAAAGGAATGATATTAACGTTAACCATCATCTCCTGAAATTTACTTCAACAAAAGCATCTTTCTTGTCTGAATAAAATCTCCAGATTTAAGTTGATAGAAATAAATTCCGCTTGATAATTTGGATGCGTTCCAATCAATTTTATAAACGCCTGCACGTTTTTCTTCGTTAACCAAAGTTGTTATTTCACTGCCCAGAATATCATAAATCTTTAATGTGGTCTTACTGATTTTGGGTACTGAATATTCAATCATTGTTGCAGGATTAAATGGATTGGGATAATTCTGATAAAGCACATAGTCAGTAACTAAAATATTCTCATCATCAACATCCGTCGCTCCGCCAAGTAATTTGATTGCATCCACGGCCACTATATCTCCGTCATTCCCGACATATTGCCATGCCAGTTTTAAATTTTGTTTGTTTGCATAAGCCGTAATATCTATAATTCTATTTCGCCAAGACCAATCTTGACCATCATTTTCTGCAATCCATAGCTGAGTCCAATTTACACCACCATTTGTAGAAATATGCAACTTAATAGTGGCAGCGCTTAGCCATTGTGTACTGTATCCAACGTAGAATTCGATCGAAGCGCTTCCATTTCCTAAGGTAAACGGTGGAGTTATCAACCACTCATCCTGGTTCTCGGCTACCCACGGACAAATAGCTGAATATTGACTTGTTGGATCAATCTGATTAAAATTATGATCTGTAACATTGCCTTGCACCCACGTTTTGTTAGTGTTAGTAATCTGTTGGGTCCAGCCAGAGGGAAGAAAACTTCCTTCAAAAGCTTCCTGAAGTACTGTTATTTGTGTTCCTCCTCCTCCCGATGTATTCACAAATGCATTATATGCATCTAGTTTTCCATTACCATAAATATTATTTGGCGAAGTGCCTGTATAGGAATCTTTCTTAGTTGTATTTTTAAGGATTGTTACCGTCTGATCATAATTCAGACTTCCGTTCTTTTCAAGCATCAATGCAACTACACCGGTAACATGCGGAGATGCCATACTTGTTCCCTGCATTTTCTGATACTTCCCGCCTAGAAGAATATTTTCAGGAGGAGTTTGTGTGAGAAAACTTGAATACGCAGCAACAATAACTTCACCAGGGGCAACAAAATCGGGTTTGAGTCTTCCATCGCGAGTTGGCCCAATACTGCTGAAACTTGAAATAGCACCTATGGTTGGATTTCCAGGCTGATACTGTGTAACACCATTAATATCAACCCAATGATCTTTTGTTACATAAGAACCAACACAAATAACTTTACTTGAAGATCCCGGGGATCCGATGGTTTTTTCACTATCTCCTGGTTTAAACCAGCTTTGACCACTGTATGTTGAAAAAATTCCTCCTGAAACAGCCCAGGCATCAAAAGTTCCGGAACCAAAAGTATATAATGACCACCAAACATTACCTATATTAACCTGACCATTGTGGCCATCTATTAATACCAAAACCTCGTTAGAGTTATTATTTGGATTATTAACTCCTGTTGCATCAATTGTTATATAACCGTAAGTAGTAGAGTTTACGGTAAAAGCCACATCTTCAATTTTTTGGCCCGGTGGTATTCCATTTGTATATCCAATAAGACTTCCATCTGAAGGATTATAAGCAGCAAGACCTACAGAAATATTCCCACCAGTATACCACATATCTGCAAGAAGAATAGGTGTTCCATCAAATAATTCAAAAAAAGTTTCAAAAGCATCATTGTAGGAACTGCCTGCTGCTGAATAACTTAAATGTATTGTTGAACTGCCTTCGTTTCCTGCCGCTGCCACAATTATTTTCCCATTACCGGTAAGATTACTTAAGGCTTGTTCATATAAAGTAGTTCCGTCATGTGGCCCAAAATGTCCGCCAAGGCTTAAGTTTATTACTGATGGTTTTCCAAACTGCTGTGCTTTTTGGAATATATAATTACATCCATTGACTACATCTGTGTTCGCAAAACCTGGACTGTTTCTGAACCCTTTAACAAAAACGATATCAGATTCAGGAGCCATTCCGATATAGTTTGATAATGCGCTTCCATTTCCCGCAGCGGTTCCTGAAACATGAGTCCCGTGACCATGTCCATCATCAGCATCAATTTCCTGGCATTGGTTCGCATCAAGCTGAGCTTTTGTATATTCTGTTCCATAGTCATAACCCGAAGGCGGATTACTACTTCCTGACATATCCCATAAGTATTTTATTCGGCTGCCACCTGTGTTTTTAAAGTCAGAGTGTGTCCAATCAATTCCAGAATCCAAAACTCCAACTACAACTCCATTTCCTTTGTATGGTCTGGAAATGCCGCTGCCATTATGAAGAAGATCAACTTTGGCCTCAAGCCTGCTAACATCAATTTTCAATTCTGATATTGTACTTGCATCTACATAAATAATCTCTGGTGACAGGGCAATTTCTTTTACTGATGTAACCGGAACATCCGCAGTAATTATATCACCTGTAACAGTTTCAATTTTTCCGTTATAAGTTGTAATAATATTTATAGCGGAAGTAACTGAGTTTGTCCTTACGAATATTGGGACTTTGAGATCATTAAGTTCATTTTGGTAAAAGTAAATTACTTTTTTAAATGTGCTAAAAGATTCAGGCAGCTTAACTTTTACACCTCCCTCAAGAGTAATTTTGTTCAGAAAAATATTCAGCAAAGGACTAATTTTATTACTTGTTTGATCAGTGTATTGAGTTACTCCTTGAACTATTTTACTTAGATCTTGTTTGGATTTGGCATTAACCCTAAATCCCTGAGTGTTTTGCTGTGAAAAAATATTAAGCGAAAAAACAGCAGCGATTATTAATATTGTAATTAAATTTTTCATTTTAGCTCCATGATTAAAGATTATTTAATTTCAAGGTTTTTAACTAGTTCGAGATAAACTATATAATCCAGAAGTGATATTTCTTTTATACTTTTTACAGTTCCGTTAGCTGTAAAAATATCGCTTACAATTGTTTCGATTTTTATTCCCTTATCTTGAATTTCTTTTTTCATCTGATCATTAATCACTACACTGGTTTTACCAGTAAACTGGATAATTATATTTGGATCTTCTTTTTCGAGAGAAAGAATTTTTTGATTGAGTGAAGCATCCATTTTTGTTGAGTTATATTTAGCAGAGGATGAGCAGGTAGTTAGAAATATTAGTATTCCTGTTAAGGTTGCAAAAGCAAAAAGATAAGGGAACGATTGATTGATAAGAACCATAAGATTTTTCATTTACAAATTACCTCCTGAATCGTTTAATAATATTTTGTGAATTAGTAATTATTATTTCATTGAAATCATTTTTCGTTTCTGATTAAATGAACCATCTTGCAACCTGTAGAAATAGATAGGACTAAACTCTTTCTTCAAGAAAGAAGTTTATTAATTAAATTTATGCTCGGTTGAAATGAAAGAAATTAATTTTTAAATTGCAACTAAATTTGATGTTAGGCGATAGTTGGTAATCATTAATGATTTGCTCCGATTAGATATAATCTAATAGTTTTAACTATCCGATATAGCGGGGGAATAAAAATTAAAGACTACTACTAATTTTTACTTTCCATTATTTTCTTTTTCATTTGGTCCAGATCATTTTTCAAATTATTCATTAAAAACTTAAAACGAGAATCGCTTTTAATATTTTCCAGTAGCGGGTCAGCCATTGTAAACAAATAGTATTTCCAACCATTCATTATTGCAATTTTTAATGCATCGATAGTTTGATCTTTCTTATTAAGAATCGAATATATCCTTGCCAGCTCATAAGGATAATTATGATTTTCCATTCCTTTGTTAATTTCGGATTCATCAATTTTAATTAACATATCAAATATCTTTTGAGCGTCTTTATACTTTTTTTCTTTAAATAAAACAAAACCGTACTCAATAGCAGGCCCATACTCAACAGCTGTTATTGAAATTACCTTCTGAATATATTTTTTTGCTTCTGATAAATCTCCTTCAAACATTCTAACTTCACCCAGACAGAATAACACTCTGAGATTTTCTGGATCTTTCTTTAAAATATTTAATAATAACGAATCAGCTTTTTCATATTGCTTTGTAACAATATACAATTCAGTTAAATCTTTCAGTACATAAGTATGCTCTGGCATCAATTCTAATACTTTAAAGAATAATTTTTCAGCTTCATCAAATCTACCGAGACTATAATAAGTGAATCCCAGATTTCTATATCCCATCCATCTTGTAGGATCTATCCCGATAGCTTTCTTCAGCCAGGGAATTGCTTCAACATAATTTCCTAAAAGGTAGTAAACCTGTCCAACATCCACCACAGCAATAGAATTTGGATTGAGTTCGACAGCTTTAAGATATTGTTTAAGTGCTAACCGAAGTTTACCCGAATAAAATAAATTAAGACCAAGCGCTATATGAGGTTCTGCAATATCCGGATCGAGATTGATTGCCTTTTCACTCATCAATCTTGAAGAATCAGACCATTCATCCCCCATACTGAATGCCCTGAACTTCTGAGCGTATGCTTCTCCAAGTCCAGCATACGCTAATGAATAATTTGAATCAATAGCCAATGCTTTCTTGAAGAATCCCACAGCTACATCAACATCATCGGGAGTTAATCTATTCAGATATTCGCGTCCCTTTAAATAATATGTATATGCATCAATACTATTTGTATGTCTTTTTTCAATTCTATCTTTTTCATTTTTTGTAAGAGTAACCATCAAAGCATCAGTTATTTTTTTGGCAACTTCACTTTGGATTTCAAAAATGTCTTTTATTTCTCTATCATAAGTTTCCGCCCAAATATGTTTATCAGACTGTGCATCAATAAGCTGACCGACTATCCTAACACGTCCGTTTGATCTTCTTATACTTCCTTCAAGAATTGATTCGACTCCAAGTTCTTTTGCAATTTCCTTGATGTTCTTTTTTGAATCCTTATATTTCATAACAGAGGTTCGGGATATAACTTTGAGAGAATGCACGTTTGAAAGTTGGGTGAGAATATCTTCAGTAACTCCGTCAGAAAAATATTCATCTTCTTTAGAATCGCTGAAATTTTTAAAAGGAAGAACAGCTATAGATTTTTCCTCAACGTAGACTACGTTTTCTGATGATAGAAAAAGGATGTTGATTATTAAGAAAAACATAATAACACATATTGCGGCATAAAATATAATTTCACCGCTTTTAAATTTTATATTTTGATGAGAAGCGTGATACCATACAAATACAAGTGTAATTGGTAATCCGCATAAAGCGATAATAACAGCAATATCAAAAATTTCCGGTGGAAAATTATACTTGGATCCGATTAGATTAATTGCACCGATAATTGTTAGAGAGGTACTGAGATGAATTGTAATCCACTTTGGGATTTTACGAGATTTAATTTCCTTTAATAGTTTTTTTGGCATAAACTTTCATCACAAAATCCACAACAAAATTAGCTAAAAATATTTACTAATATATAATTGTTTAATAAAATGTTTTTGATGATTTGGTGTACTTCATTTAAAAATACGTTAAATAAAAAGGCGAGTCACAGACTCGCCTAGGCTTCTGAAATATATATTAGAAAATTATTTTAACAGCAACATCTTTTTACCTTCAACAAACTCACCAACTTTAAGTTGATAGAAATAAATCCCAGATGTTGGATTCTTCATACTTGATGCTAGATTGAATTCTACTTCATAGCTGCCTGCATCTCTATATTCATCAACCAGAGTTGCTACTTCTCTTCCTAATACATCAAATACTTTTAAGATTTGCCAACTGCCAATTGGAGACTGCCAACTGATTTTTGTACTTGGGTTAAAAGGGTTTGGGTAGTTTTGGTACAATGTAAAATCTGATAATAGATTATTATTGCTTTCGGAAATTCTACTGGGAGAACCACCTGCATTAATCCAGGCTGTATAAATTACACAGGTTAATCGATAGGAAGCTTTTTTGAATAACCCTATTGTAAAGTTTTTTGATAACTCCCAAAACTTATTGTAATAGCTAGTGCTATTAGTGTTGCCGGCAAATGCTTTTGCCGCAGCATCAGCACCTAAAACAGAATCGACATATAAATAATTATCATAAATCATATTAAAAACGTAATCTGATAGATTATCAATGTACTGAAGGCTATCGCCGCCATAAATAATTTGATCCTGAAATCTTTGAATCAAACCTGACTCGTATCGTGAATGAACTCCGTACTGATCTGTGTACTGACCGTTATAATTCCTGGTTATGTGCAAAGGCATATGTGAATCTCCAATATAATGACCAAGATCAGCCGCTAATAACATCGCTTTATGCAAGTTATTGTTTTCAAACGCTGTTTGAAGTGAATCGGCGGTATTTAATATTGCCCACGGAAGAATACCCTGATCAATTACAAATGAATAGCCGTGCAATGCAACTATTGAATCGAAGTTTTGGGGAATAGTTCCGGTAGAAAGGAATTCTGGATAATTATCTATATCGATATAATGTTTTGGCCCTTCATCGGGATCGATTGATTTTCTGTCATCTGCATCCGAGCCATGTGCTGCAAGTGAATCTGCCCAGTATTCAAAGAAACTCATTTCGGGCAGAGCAGTAAGAATTGTGTTATAGTTTATTATTGAATGCCCAATGTACCCCCATCCTAAAAAAAAGAAGGTAATAATAGGAAGGAGAATTAAGAGTATTTTGGATTTTAATAAACGTATAATTTTATCGGGCATTGAACATCCTTTATAAATAAATTATTGCTTCAAACATAGGCACTCCAGATGATTTACCCAATATAAAACATTTTTCGGGTATTACTTTATCAGGATCATTTTTTTCATTTCGACAAAAGCACCAGCTTTAAGTTGATAGAAATATACACCGCTTGGAAGACTACCTGAATTGAATGCAACCTTATGAAATCCTTTGTCTTGCTCTCCATTCACAAGTATAGAAACCTCTTCACCAATTGCATTAAGCAATATTAATTCTGCTATAGTCTTTTCCTTAAGAACATATCCAATGGTTGTAACAGGATTGAAAGGATTGGGAAAGTTTTGTTCAAGAGCATAGTTATCAAGACTTCTCACATCAACTTCGATGACATTCGAATATTCATAACTTCCATCATAATCAATTTGTTTTAGTCGATAGAAATATTTTCCAGCAGTCAGTTCTTTATCGATGTAGGAATAATCTCTTTGGTTTGTTGTTGTTCCTTCACCTCTAACGAAACCAACACTTGCAAAGTCAGTTTCAACTGATTTGCGTTGAATCTCAAAACCATTATTGTTTAGTTCTGTGGCAGTTGACCACCTTAGAACTACTTCTTTATCACTTGAAGTTGCTGTGAATGAAATGAGTTCAACTGGGGAAATAACACTATTTAATGTATGGACAATTACACCATACAGGCCAACGGCCCAACCATTATATAAATCAGAAAATACAATGTTATTTAATTGCCAGTTCACACCACTATACTGTTCAATCCAGTTTAGTCCACCATTAATCGTATTCATAATCATACCTTCAGAACCAACGATCCAGCCATTATTATTATCTACAAATTCGATATTAAAAAAATTATGTAATAATCCAACTGATTGTGGAATCCAAGTTGATCCTCCATTAAAAGTTCTTAAGACAGTATGATTCCATCCAAGAACCCAACCATTTGAAATATCAGTAAAACAAACATCTGATAGAACGTCAGACGATCCACTTTGTTGTGCTGTCCAACTTAATCCCCCATCTGTGGTTCGCAATATTGTTCCTTCAGTTCCAACAATCCAGCCGTCATTTGTACCAATAAACGTAATGGTTTGTAAACTTGATGTGGTTCCAACTGAGACTAATTCCCAACTTGTACCTCCATTAGTTGTTTTTAGAACTACACCATTCTCTCCTACGATCCAACCAACATTTGGATCTGTAAAGAATATGTCGTCATAATAATCTGATGATCCATTTGATTGTGAAATCCAATCCACTCCCCCATTTGTTGTCTTTAAAAGAGTTCCATACCAACCAACAACCCAGCCATTATCAACATCAGTAAAGAAAACACTTGTCAATAAATTATTAGTCCCACTTGTTTGTTTGGTCCAATTTATACCTCCGTTTGTAGTCCGTAGAATTGTACCCTCACCCCCAACAATTATTCCAGAATCTTCATTAAAGAAGAATGAATTATATAAGCTGCTATTTGTAACAGATAATTTAGGAATCCATGTTATTCCACCATCAGTTGTTAAATAGATTTGATCAAAACTACCAACCACTATACCGCGCATTGAGTCTAAAATATAAACATCACTTAGATGGAGATATCCAGACTGATTTGACCAAGATAATCCACCATCTGTCGAATTAAATATTTTACCATTCCAACTGACTGCCGTTGCATTATTTGTATCAACATAGTATACACTTTGAAGAAAATCATAAGTCCCACAAGATCCAATAATCCAGGTTAAACCGCCATTTGTAGTTTTCATAATTTTACCAAGTTCACCAGCTATAAGTCCATTATTCAAGTCACAAAAAGAGATTGATGTCCAACTATTTGGATTAAAATCCACATAATTCCAGTTTATTCCTCCGTCAGTTGTATTATAATAACTACCTCCAACAACAAATCCATTATTTAAATCTTTGAAGTAAATATCTTCGAAAAGAATACCTTGGAGATATAATTGTGTAATCCAGTTTAATCCACCATCTGTTGTATTTAAAATAAGTGAATATCCAGCTATCCAGCCATTGTTCGAATCGATAAAGAAAACACTTGAAAAATATTCATAAAATGCACTGTTTTGTACTATCCAAGTATTCCCACCATCGATAGATTTAAGTATTGTTCCATTAGAACCAACGACAAATAAATTATTTGCATCAATACAAGAAATGTCTGTAAGTGTTTCTGCCGTACCACTAATCTGTTTAATCCAGGAAGCTCCGCCATCTGTTGTTTTCAAAATAGTACCCTCAGCACCGACTGTCCAACCTATTTCATCGGAACAAAAAGTTACAGAATTCAAATCAACATAGGGAAATAATTGTGGGTTTTGCAGCACCCAACCTTGTTGAGCAAACAGAATTGAAATTTGAGATATAAAAAAACAGATAATTATAAAAAACTTCTTCATAAAATTCTCCTAACAAAACTATTTTAAATAGATCATTTTTTTAGTTTCAACAAACTCACCAGCTTGCAAACGATAGAAGTATATTCCTGTGCTTAAATTGTTCATTGAAAATTGAACATTGTACATTCCCGCAGGCTTGTATTCATCAACCAATGTTGCAACTTCTCTTCCCAACACATCAAATACTTTTAAAGTTTGCCAACTGCCCACTGGAGATTGCCAACTTATTTTTGTACTTGGATTAAATGGGTTTGGGTAGTTTTGCTCTAATTTAAATTCTGTTGGGATTGGACTTTGTTCTTCATCAACATCAACAGTTGGATTATATATTAAATTATAAAAACCAGAATCAGGCGAATATGAGTATTCAGAAACGAGACCCATATCATTGACTATTATTTTATAATAAAATTCATAATCCGAATTTATAAATGACGTATCCAGGTTGAAAATAATTGACGATGTTTTGGCTTCTTCTATCCAAACACCTGAAATCGGAAAATTAAATACTGTATCACTTCCTTTTTTATAAAAACTGTTCATATATACAGAATCAATAAAACGTCCCCCACCCATAATCATATTTTGGTAGGAATGGGATGTTCCAATTACAAAAGAGTTATGAATTGATGGAGTAATTAATATTGGGTTAAAAGAGATAACAGGTTTTACATGATCACTGAATTTAACCGTATCTTCACCATAAATTAATTTGGCTCTTATTATTTCATATTTTAATCCAGTACCACCACCTGGCCAAGTAGAACTATAGTCAGTTATGCCAATGCCCTCATAATAGGTCTCGAAAGTATACCTAAAAGAACCCTCATCATAAAATATTGTCCAATACAATTTTGTAGAATCAAAAATTGAAGCCGATCCATAATCAACTACATCTGCTCCAGTAGTGACTCCATTTAATCCTGTTCTTAAAAAAGATTCATTAGATCTTTTAGTATAATCAAAATGAACATAATCACTATCATTTAATCGTATGTATAATTTAAAATCATCCGGATCATATCTGAGCCATTTACCCTTATAACCATAATATTTTTTATTATTAATCGTAGTATCAGAGTGAATACCTACAGTAAATTTGGTAAACCCATATTCTCTGAAATATTGCCAAACATTTCCTTTATTAAGTGGAAAATGGTTAGAACCATAATAGGGAGTATAGTTTGGGTCATACCTGAATAATCCTGTTTCGTCTGCAATTAAAATATAAGGCAACAAAAAATAAGTTTTCCAGGTACCATAGAAATTACCCAATAATTCTAAAGCACTACCATTTTCGGATCCTCTATAAAGGTCTGCAAAAGTATATGGAAAACCCTGTATCATGAAGAGTGTTGTGTCTATTTTGACCAGATGGTAGGCCCCTAATCCTATATTGTCATATAATATACTCCATGTTAAACCTAGATTAATGGATTTCATTAACTTTCTAGAATATTCTTGATCACCTACACAAAAGATATTATCATTCTCATCAATAATAACGACCCTCCAGCCAGGAATTTGCAGAATATTATCCCATGTAATACCTCCATCACTAGACAAGTAAATACCATTATTACCGGAACAAATTACTCCCTTTGAAGAATTAAAATTTAGTGAATAAGCATAAATATTTAATGAATCCCAGTTTAATCCTTGATTTGTTGTTTTATATAGTTTATTTCCATCACCAACCCATAAAGTATTGTTTGAATCTACTTCCAATACTTCTGAAGAAACATTTAAAGACGTTAATTCCCAATTCACTCCCTCATCACTTGAAATATAAATACCTGCAGAATTCCAGTGAGATGCAAAGAAAATTCCATTTTTATCAATTACAAAGTTAGATAAAGAGAAATCTTCAAAATCAAAAACAAGATTCCAGGTTTTGCCACTATCATTTGAAGTTTTGAAACCCTCGATATCCATTAAGTATAATTTATTATTGTAAAATTCTATATCGGTAGTTTTCTTACTAGATATAATTTCCCAATGCTGTTGCTGCGTATAAAGTTGTATAGTTTCTAAAAGAAACAAAATAATGACTAGAAATATTTTCATAAATAAATCCTTTTACTTTTTTAAAAATTAAAATCATTTTATTAAAATCATTTTTTTTGTTTCGATAAATGAACCCGCATTTAGCTGATAGAAATAAATTCCTGAACTCAATTGTAAATTGTGCATTGTAAATTGTACATTATACGAACCTGCATCTCTGTATTCATCAACAAGCGTTGCAACTTCCCGCCCAAGAATGTCAAACACTTTTAATGTTTGCCAACTGCCCACTGGAGACTGCCAACTAATTTTTGTACTTGGATTAAATGGGTTTGGGTAGTTTTGCTCTAGTTTATATTCTGTCGGAAGAAAATTCTGCTCGTCTTCTACATCTGTGAAAGTGGTATCGCCGTATACTGTTCCATCTACCACGCATCCCTTTAAGGCTCTAACATGTCCTCCAAACTCACAAAAACTGTCTGCATAATAACCAATACCTTTTACTAACGAATAAGGTGGAGGAAGAAACCATAACGCTATAAAATTTCTGACTAATCTATTTGTACCAAAAATATTTTCAGTTTCTTCGTTCACTAAGATAAATCCACCATAAGGGTCGATTGGATCGAATAATATTGTATCCCCAACTTCCATCAAAAAATTATATAAAGTTGCTTCGGCTGAATCTGAATAAACAGGAATGGTTTTTAGTTTGCCTTCTGTCGAATCAATTCTTATAAATTCATATTCATTAATCAAAGGTGGCTCAAACTTAAAATAGGTGTACCCATTGATAACCGT
>JGI20214J51088_10001363_pt1 | contig 16701 bp, 16 predicted proteins | sample WetSurMetagenome_FD_51088 | JGI IMG/M metagenome (IMG submission 51088) | reverse complement strand
TGGACCGTGCGGTGTTCCGCAGCCTGGCCAAAGGAAACAACTGGTTTATTGATTATCGTATGGATGGCACGACCGATAAACAGGACAAGTTCGGCCAGGTGGGCGACATTCCGCTCATCGCCGATTTCAACAAGGACAGTGTGATGGATCGTGGGGTGTTCCGCGGTGTGACGCGGGGGAACAACTGGTTCGTTGACTACGGAATGGATGGTTCGATCGATGTGCAGGACCGATTCGGCCAGGTTGGAGATCTTCCCCTGGTTGGAGACTTCAACCGCGATGGCGTGATGGACCGTGCGGTGTTCCGTGGCGTGACCAGCGGGAACAACTGGTTCGTTGATTACGGTATGGATGGTACTATTGATGTGCAGGACCGATTCGGCCAGGTCGGGGATCTTCCCCTGGCCGGGGACTTCAACCATGACGGCGTGATGGACCGTGCAGTGTTCCGCAGTCTGGCCAAAGGGAACAACTGGTTTATTGATTATCGTATGGATGGCACGACCGATAATCAGGACAGGTTCGGCCAGGCAGGCGATATACCCCTCGTGTGGAACCTGTAAACCCGCATTCATTTTCTCTTCCGAAAAGTCTGGTCATTTGTTCAAGGGTCTGATGCCCTTTTTTCAGGAAACACTGGTGATTCGGCCGCATAACTGAAAGGGTCTTTTCCCTGTCCCCCGAGCTGATCAGCGCACAGATCATCACGGAGACACAAGGGGTACCTGCGCCGTCATTCGTTGGAGTCCCATGAGATGAGCCCGGGATTCAACTGCACTTCACAACATTAATATTTTACCATGAGAATATTCACACAATCGACAGTCAGGTTTTTCCATGACCCTGTTGCAGCTTTCCGGATCTGCAGTTCCGGATATTGACCTGTTAAAAAAGAGGGGAGATATCCCCGCAATCATACGCCTGCTTGGGCATACGGATCCAAAAATCCAGTGGAAGGCGGCAGAAGTATTGGGAACGATCGGGGAGAAGGCAACGCTCCTCCTGATTGATGCACTGCATTCTCCCAAGGGAACCGTCCGCCTCGGTGCGGTGGAAGCACTCGGTGTCATTAAAGACGTCCGGGCTGTTGGACCGCTGATCAGGATTCTCAACCGGGATCCCCTCATAGAATTGAAATGGGCAGCGGCTCTTGCCCTGGGCGAGACCGGTTCTTCGGATGCAATCCCCCCGCTCGTCTGTTCGCTGAGAGATGATAACCGTTATACCCGGTACGGTTCTGCCAAAGCGCTGGGAAACCTGGGCTGGCGGCCGGATACCGGACCGGATCAAATCTACTATCTGATCGCTCTCCAGGAATGGGAACAGGTACGGGCCTGTGGTCCGGCGGCAACGGGGCCGCTTATGGACATTTTCCGGGACCATGATCCGGCTACCCGATCGGCCATCGTCACCCTCATGGGTGAAATCGGGGATACCCACTCCCACATTGCGTGCCCCACTGCCCTGCGGGACCAGGACCCTTCCGTGCGCTGGAAAGCTGTGCTTGCGTCCATGAATTGCGGGGTATCATCGAACAAGCTCCCCCTCATGCTTGCGGGACGCCAGCGAAGCGGACCGAATCCCGCCGGGGCGGCACTTCTGAATTTCCTGTTCCTTGGCCAGGGGTACAATTATCTGGGCAAATGGTGGGGCACACTCGTCTTCATGACATATATGTCCATTATTGTCCTTGCCCAGCTCGAGATGGGACCGTTCCTTCCATTTCTGATCGCCTACCCCTTCACAGCAGTCGTCGGGGTACACACGTACTACCTGGCACAGAGGATGAACGATTTAACGTAGGTACCTGAAAATGTTCCTTGATCGGTTCTCCCGGAAAAAACCTGACACCGATCTCCTGGTCCGGAAAAAGGATATCAGGGGCCTCATCAGCCTTCTCTCTTCGCAGAATCCGGAGGACCAGGCTTCCGCGGTACATGCGCTGGGGACCATCGGGCCCGATGCCACCGGACCCCTCGTCCTTGCGCTTAAGAAAAAAAACCGGAACCTCAGGTTGGGAGTAATCGGTGCTCTTGCGGAGATCAGGGATCCCACTGCGGTCTCTTCTCTCGTTGCCACGATCCATGATACCAGCAGCGAGGTCCGCTGGCAGGCAGCAATTGCTCTCGGGGAGATGGGCGATCCAGCCGCTCTTCCAGCGGTCCTTGGGGCACTCAGGGATGCCGACAAATACGTGCGGTACGGGGCAGCGGTCTCGCTCGTGAAACTTGGCCATAAACCTGCTGACGAAGCGGAGTGGGCATGGTACTTTGCGGGCATGCAGGAATGGAAAAAACTTGCAGAGATCGGCACGTCTGCTGTTATACCCCTCGAAAATCTCCTGCTGGACAAGGACAGCGAAGTGCGAATCAGGGCGGTAAAGACACTCGGGGAAATCGGTGACCGGAGAGCAGGGCCGGCACTTATCCGTTCTCTCGGCGATGAAAACCGGCAGGTGCGCTGGGAAGCGGTTCTGGCATCGCAAAAATGCGGGGTTGACCCCCTGTATCTCCCACGCGGATTATCCCGGAGACCCCGCCTGAAAAAAAATCCTCTGATTGCAGGTCTTCTCAATTTCCTGCTCCCCGGCCTTGGTTACGGGTATCTTGGCAAATGGTGGGGGGTGATGATCTTCCAGGTCGATATTACCTTCACGGTCTGGCTCTACAAATTTTCCGGCGAGGGAAATACGTACAGTGTCCTTTTCCCCATCTATCTTCTGCTGGGGCTTCATGCCTGGTATATTACAAATCAGATGCCTGAGGACCCCCCGTGAGGGATCAATAACCGATAAAATTATCGTTAATCATAAAACGGTTTCTCCGGCCGGCGTCAGCCCTTGGACTAAAAAGGGGTGCCGGGGGAAATTTCTAAAAAAAAATCTCTTGTGGTATTTATTCCGCCTAGTACGGCGTCTTTTTCCGCAGGTACAATGTCAGGACCAGCGAGATCGTCCCCAGGACCAGGAGCCCTATACCTTCGGCTGCACGAAAGTAGCAGGTAATGTCGTGGGTAGTATCCGGACGTCTCATGCAAGCTGCCGTACCTTGTATTCGATGGTATTGTTGTTGACCTTGTGCATGATGAAGGTCATGACCTCTTTCTGGGTCAGGGTTGGCGGATAGAAATTATCGTGCATGGTTGTCTCGATCTGTCGGATGACATCGGTAATAGTAGTCATTATGTTTCCACCTCTGGTACACCATTGANGTAAGAAGTAATAAATTACCGAAATACCGGAGGTTGAAGCGGGGAACCTGCTGGTTCGTTGATTGAACCGTACGGTTATGCATTCAACCAGGAAAAAAAGATTGAGTCAGGTCGGCTTTCAGGCAAACATCCGTGCTTCCAGCTCGCCAGGACCCCGGTTGAAATCAAGGCCGACCTTCGCAATCGCGGCAATAAAGTCCTCGTTATTGATCGCCGGGCGGTCCTTGCGGATTGCAAACATGCCCGCTTCCATACAGATAGCCCTGAGGTCCGCCCCATTCTTCCCTTCTGTCTGACGGGCCACCGCTGCAAGGTCGACATCGTCGTTGATCGTCAGGGTGCGGCAGTGCACCTTCAGGATCGAGAGACGCCCGGCCTCGCTCGGGAGAGGGATCTCGATGATGCGGTCGAAGCGGCCGGGCCGGAGGAGGGCTTTGTCGAGGATATCGATTCGGTTGGTTGCACCGATGATCTTCACGTCCCCCCGGTTCTCGAACCCGTCCATGCCTGCCAGCAGCTGCATAAGCGTCCGCTGAACTTCCCGGTCACCGGACGTATTTGCCTCGGTCCGCGACGCCCCCACCGCATCTATTTCGTCGATAAAGATGATGGTCGGGGCCTTCTTCTTGGCAAGGTCGAAGAGCTCCCGCACAAGCCGTGCTCCCTCACCGATATATTTCTGGACCAGTTCGGAGCCGACAACCCGCATGAAGTGGGCATTGGTCTCGTGGGCAACGGCCTTTGCGAGCAGGGTCTTACCGGTACCGGGTGGTCCGTGCAGCAGCACCCCCTTCGGCGGGTCGATGCCGATCCGCAGGAAAAGGTCCGGCCGCTTGAGCGGAAGCTCCACGGCTTCCTTAATCTCGTTGATCTGGGCTTCCAGTCCTCCGATATCCCCGTAGGTCTCCTGGGGAGAGTCCACCAGTTCCATCCCGTAGACCTGGGAATCGAACGAACTGGGAAGGACCTCGACAATCGCGAGGGACTGCTGGTTGAGCGTGCACCTGACCCCCGGCTTAAGGTCATCTGCACTGATGGACGATGAGCTCCGGACCAGGAACCGTGGCCCGGCACTGCTCCTGACAATGACCCGTGTCGGGTCAACGACATCCGTTATCGTACCGATAATAAGCGGCGGGCTCCGGAGCTGCTCGCTCTCGCTCTTGAGCTTCCGTACCTCGCGCTCGTAGCGGATCTTCTGCGTCTCGATGTAGCGCTTATCCGCCTCGACCTGCCGGAGCTGTTCGCGGAGTTCAAGGTTGCGGGACTCAAGGCTGCCGACCCGGTCCATCATCTGGACTTCCAGCTCGTGCTTGTCGTTCTCAATCTGGTGGAGCTGGTCACGGAGTTGTTCTGATAATGCACGATATAACCGGTACAGCTCCTCAGGAGTCTGGGGATCCGGTGACTGATGGAGGGTGTCGCTCATCTCGTGCCTCTGATTAGCTATAGGGGAAACTGCGTATAAAGTGTTTGTGAGAGGGCAAGCGAAAAAAAGCCCGTCTTGAGTGGCGTGAAAATTTATACTCGCACCACGCTATTTCTTTGTACGATTATGCAGTGCGAAATGTGCGGAGAGCCAATACGGGGCACCCCGAAACTGGTCCGGGTTGAGGGGGCTGAGCTGCAGGTCTGCAGCAAGTGCGAGAAGTTCGGCACGGAAGTGCAGCAGGTCCGGCGGACCGATATAAGGGCCCCGGCAAAGAGTGCGGGTGCCCGACCCTCCTCTGCGCCGGCAGGAGGAGCAGGAGCGGTACGGCACAAAAGGGATATGTTTGACTTCATGGAAGGGGAGATCGTGGATGATTACGCTGCCCGGATCAAACATGCCCGCATGGAGAAAGGGATGTCCCAGAAGGACCTCGCCATGATGATGAAGGAGAAGGAGCACCTCGTCCGGAAGATCGAGAACAGTGAACTTATCCCGGAAGAGGACGTCCGGAAGAAGCTCGAGAAGGTCCTTGGTATCCGGCTGATCGATGCGCCGTCAGATGAAGCGGAGAAGAAGGTGCAGAACAAGCTCGCTCCGACGCTTGGCGACCTCACGATAATCCGGAAGACCAAAAAATAACCCCCCCCTTTTTTCTTCACCGGTAGATCCTGCGGGGATCTTTTACCGGGGAACCTGCCGATCGCACCGGTTGTCCGGAAACGGGTCAGGTGATAACCCACAGAATAATTTCTCCCGGTGGTTTCTCATCAACCTGATACCGCCCAGCCACGCCACAACTGTCATCCCCGTATTATTGAGTTCTGCCGCTCTCCTCTTCCCTCAGGGAGCAGAACGGATCGTCGCCATAAAAGTTCCCGGTAGCTGCAAATGCCCGCACGCGGCACCCACCCCCGCAGAGGGCCTGATGCCGGCACCGGCCGCAGGCACCGGTGAGCGGTACCGGCCGGTTTCGGAAAAGGGCGAGCACGGGATGGGACGAATCGGCCCAGAGTTCTGAAAAGGGCTGTTCCCTGATGTTACCGATGAGAAACTCCGGAGATCGTGCGAACTGGCAGGGGTAGACGTTTCCCTGCGGATCGATATTTGCAACCCGGTTGCCGGCACTGCACCCGCCGTTCGAGGACGTGATGAGCGTGCGGGCATCATTCAGGTCAGGGGACTGCTCCTGTTCCATATACCGGAGGAGGCGGATAGCATCCTGCGGGGCATCAACCGTGAGGAACTCCATCACCCCCTTTTCAGTCTCCCGGGCTTTCCGGTGGAGCAGGTCGAGGGCTGCGGTTACTGTATCCGGCCCGAGCTGCAGTCTTTCGTAACCGTCCCGCCCCCTTCCTGCCGGCACCAGCCAGTACAGGCAGAATCGGCTGGCGCCGATCAATTTCGCAAGGTCGATGAGGGCACCGAGTTCTCCGCAGTTTTCCCTGGTCAGGGTGATCCGCACCCCGCACCGTACTCCGGCTTCACGACAATGGGAGAATGCCGCGATGGAACGGTCAAACGCACCAGGTGAATTCCTGAAACGATCGTGGGTTGCCGCAACCGCACCGTCAAGGGAGATCCCGGCATACTCGATCCCGTTCTCGCTGATCTGCCGGGCAGTAGCTGAAGAAATAAGGGTGCCATTCGTGCTGAGAGCCATTTTAATCCCCCGGGATGCAGCATGGCGGGCAAGTTCCCAGATATCCTCCCGAAGCAGGGGTTCTCCCCCGGAGAACAGGATCAGGGGGACACCCATGGTGGCGAAGTCATCGATAAGGGCACGTGCTTCGCTCGTTGTTAATTCCGCCGCGGTGTCCTGGCCCGGGCCCGACCTGCTGTAACAGTGGGAACATGCAAGGTTGCAGCGATCGGTCAGGTTCCAGAATACCACCGGGCGGAGGACCCCCGTATAGGCGAGATAGTTGCTTGGTACCTGGTCCGGGCGGGAATGACGGTGCTGCAACACTTCACTGACCGTCCCCCGCCCGTGCAGGCACTGGGTAATCCTGTTCATGACTGACCCCCCCCGTTCTCGCTCACACGGACTGCAGGGACACGCTTGAGCTCTTCCGTGCTGAAGATCAGGCAGTAATCGTCAAAGCCCGTCAGTTCCGCACATTGTTCTACTTCGGCGGTCACAGCTTCGCGACTGCAGCCGTGGTGAACGGTATAATGCGTGTACTCCCAACGCCCCGGCACCGCCCGGCGCTTGTAACAATGGGTGACGCCCGGGAAGAGGGCGAGTTGCCTGCCTGCTTCGTCCGATTGTTCTCCGGGAATATGCCATGCGACGAGGGCGTTGGCCACGATCCCCAGTTTCCGCTGGTCGATCCGGGCTTTGAACCGCCGGATCACTCCCTGGTCTTTCATCCGTTTCAGCCGGTTAAATACTTCAGTTTCGGGAATACCCAGTGTCTTCCCGACCTCAGCAAATGGCTCTGGTGTAAGAGGAAGCCCCTTCTCAAGTGCCGCCAAAAGGTTGCGATCAGTCGTGTCCATTACCCACCTCCATGGGCCTTTTGCCGGGGAACGAGAAGCGGACATCGATCTTGAACCGCCGGACCGTCGGCAGTTCGAGAATATCGTCTTCCTTTAGCCCAGCCACGTTCCGGATCCCTTCAACAATTTCCCGGATCCGTAATTCATCCTTCGCCGCGATGGTAAACCAGAGCGAATAGCGGTGATCCCGCCGGTAGTTGTGTGACACTTCCGGGCAGGCATTGATCACCCGTGCAACAGCCGGGATCCTCGCTTCAGGTACCCGGAGTGCAACAAGCGTTGAGGCAGCAAGCCCTATGTGCCGTGACTCAAGGACCGGGGAAAGCCCACGGACGACACCCTGTTTTTGCAGGGCTTCAAGTCTTTTAATCACTTCGGGTTCTGGTATTCCCACCCGTCTGCCAATCGCGTCGTAAGGATGGGAGACGAGCGGGATATCGTCCTGAAGAGCATCAAGCAGCGCAAGATCAGCGGGATCCAGGTAAATCCGTGGTATGTCGCGGGAATTTCCCGCCGCTTCATACCTGCACCAGGGGTCCTCACCACACAGATCACCTCCTGGATATTCCGGGCGTGCGATCCCTCCGCACAGGTCTGTAACCGACCGGCCTCTCTCGTAAGACCTGGCCCGGCATCCTCCGCAGATCTCCCGATACCCGCACCTCCCGCATTTCCCCGTGAGCAGCGCCGGGTCGCGGAGCTTTGCGAAGATCGGCGATTCGCTCCAGATCTTCTTCAGCGGATACTCCCGTACGTTACCAGCCCGCGCCGGCAGGTACGGGCATGGGGTTACGTCACCGTTGGCAAAGATCCGGCAGTAGCTGATACCTGCGATACATCCCCGACCCCAGTGAGGGTTGCTGATCCCGAGGGTGTCGGCAATCCTCCGGAACTGGGGCGCACAGGTGGGACGGATATTCACCTCCGACCCCGCGTACGTTTCAAGCACGCTGCCGATAAGGTCTTCATACACCTGCGGGGTAAGCCACGGTCGGTCGGTCCCCCGCCCGGTCGGGACCGGGAAAAAGACCTGGTAATCCCTCACATCAAGGGATGTACCGAGGGACACCACATCATCGATTGCCTGGCTTACGGGAGCGAGAACCGTCGTATTGATCTGGACTCCGATGCCCTCTTCACGGCAATGCCGTATACCCTGCACTGCCCGTTCCCAGGCCCCCGGAAGACCGCGAAAGGCGTTGTGCGTTTCCGGGTCTGCCGAATCGATGCTGATCGCGACCTTGCGGATCCCAGCCATTTTGATGTTCCGGGCAACCGTTTCATCGATCATGATGCCGCTCGTTCCCATGACCATCTTCAGGCCCTTATCTGTCCCATACCGGGCGATCGCAAAAATATCCTCTCGCAGGAGAGGTTCACCCCCGCTCAGAACGACAACCGGCTTCCCCAGCTCCCTGATCTGGTCGATAACGCCGTACGCCTCTTTGGTCGAGAGCACCCCTTCAGCCTCATTCTCCCCCGCATTTACGTAACAATGGGCGCACCGGAGCGGGCACCGGAGCGTGATATTCCAGGAAATGAGACGCGGGTGCTGAAGAAGAGTTTCTGCCGTCACGATGCTCCCCCCAATGCGATTTGGCCGGAATAACCATGGTTTGCGGGTCTCATCGGAACAAAAATTGACGGGGTTGCTATAAGAAAATGCTGATTGTGCGACTGGTATGGCAAGGTGAAACTCCACGAGGGTTTTTTCAGGTACGGGATACGGCAAGGGCAAGCACGACGAGGGCGACTGCCGGAAGCAGGGAGATAATGGCGAGGCTGGCGGGGTCAGGGGATACTGGTGAAAATGCAGTATACGGGAGGAACGGGGCCACCATAGTCCTGATGACCGCGAGGGGAATCAGCAGTCCCGCTGTGAGTATCGCCCCAAGGTGGGCTTCGGATAATCCCCGGGCCGCAAACCCTGCCAGGGTCCCGAGCGTGACGGCGAGCAGGGTTCCCAGGAGGACAGGGATGATCGACCATGGACCGGCCAGGATTACGACAACGGCAATGGCGGGCATCAGCGGAAGAATTACTGCGATGACCCAGAGCCAGGTAAAATAAAGGAAGAAACGGGGTTTTGCAGCCGGGCTCACGATGATCCGGTCATAGGTCCCCTCCATCTTCATGGTCGCGAGGCGTATTGTCGGACCGGTAACCCCGGTGAAGATCACCAGGATTGCAAGGACGGGACCTTCGCGGGAGACCATGGCCGCAATAACGATCACAAGGAGGGATAGTACACCTTTCGCTGCAACCCGTAACGGCGTCTGGCCGGCAAGAGCCCGGAAATCTGCCTGTACCGTCACCGCTGCTCAAACCTCCCTTTTACTTCGTCAACCACATCGGGCGTGATCCTTCTGCATCCATGGTCCCGGGCGTATCGTTCGACAAGGGAGCGGATCATATCATGGAGGAACGGCGGTGCACGCCGCACTTTCTCTTCGGCCTCGTTTGTCCAGTACGGCGATCCAGACACCTTCATCTCCCCAATCTCGATCTTCCGGGGGACACCGAGGGAGAGAACTTTCCTGATGAGCTGCGGGAGCTCGTCGATTGACGGTATGTACTCGACCAGTTCCCGATCGTCAAGCGTGATGGCAACCTTCGTCATCCTGGCAACGAGCGCCTCGACCGATGCCGCAGGGCGCAGGGTTCCCTGGTCCAGCAGGAGAATCCGATCGGATGAGCCTGCGTCCCCGACCCGGTTTGTCCCGATGAGGACACACGAACCCGCCGAAGCTGCCTCCCGGACGAGTTCAAAGAACACCGAACACATCCCCGTATCAAGCCCAAGGGTGGGCTCGTCGAAGATAAGGACTTCCCTCCGGGATACGAAAGCTTCGGCAAGCAGAAGCTTTCTCTTCATGCCCAGTGAATACGCGCCGGCCAGCTTGTCGAGGTCCAGGTCGAACCGCGTAGCGTAATGGTCCAGCATTTCATCGTGCTCCATCCCGTACAGGGAACCGAAGAAGCGGGCATTCTCCCTGCCGGTCAGGTGATTGAAGTGAGCGGTTTCATCAAAGACCGGAAAAATGTTCCTGCGCACCGATTCCCGCTCCCGGGAAACCTCATACCCTCCAACAGAATATGAGCCTGCCTGTGGAGAGATCCGTGTCGAGAGTACCTTCAGCAGCGTAGTTTTTCCTGCACCATTCCATCCAAAAAGACAGACAACCTCTCCCGCGCCGGCTTCAAACGAGATGTCGGTAACTCCCCTGCCCCCGGGATACCGGTACCCGAGGCCGCGGACTTCCACCGTGGGATTCATCCGCCGATTTTCTCCCGGGCTGCTCTCATGACTTCAGGAGTGATCGTCGTAATCCTCTGCTCTTTTGCATAGCGCTCGATGGCCATGATCGCCATCGGCCGGGCAAAGGCGGGGACGTTCTCCAGGCGTTTTCTCGCCTCATCCTCCCAGAAAAATACTGCCGGGCTCGCAGATGAAGTTCCTGCGTCCCCGGCAGGTTGTGGTACCTCCTTCTCTTTCTTTCCAGCTGCCTCTTCCGGGCGGTCCCGCACGACGAGTACATTGGTTTTTGCCAGCTCTGCGACACGTTCTGTCGTCGAACCGATGTCGCTGTACCTGCTCCGGTGCATCCCGCTATGACCGACAACCACCAGGTCCGAACTAAGCTCCTCTGCCAGATTACAGAGGGCATGAAAGGGTTTGCCCTGCACCAGCCGGGTTGCCGCAGGAACACCATGCTCGCCCGCTATCGCGGCTGCGTGTTCAAGGTAGCGGGAATAGAGATCGGCCAGGCTCTTGTCGATGATATCGTTATGGAGTTTCTCCTGGTCGGCGAACCTGAACGTCGTTCCTGCTTCTTTCGAGAGCGTTCCTGCAAGGGAGCCAAAAACCGTGCGGTGCAGGCCGGGATCGTATGCTGCAGCAATCGTAAGTGAAATTCCGAGGGAGCGGGCCAGATCGGCTGCTTTTCCGACCATCCTGAATGCGTCCTGGCTGCCATCAACCCCGGCGAGGATTGAATTCAGCCTCCCCTCTTTTTTTGCGATCAGGAGATCCCCGGACCCCCACCGGAGGGTCCTGCGGGTTGTGCTGCCAAGACCCGTGACTCCTTCGGTCCGGCCAAGACCCTCTGCCCCGGTAACCGTAAGCCCCTGCCTACCGGTAACGCTGATGACAACATCAGCATTTTTGCCGTCGACAATCTTTTCGGTGAACGGGATTTCCCGTTCACGGCATGCGTCGCCCAGCCTTCTCATGTATTCAAGGGAGATGAGTTCAAGCCCCCTTCCGATAAGGACCGAGTGGATCTCCCGCTGGTGGGTGAGTGCCTCTTCTCCCTGGTACCGGGCAGGAAGGTGTCGTTCGAGTGCCCGGAAGCGGGTCTGGTGGAACGTTCCGGTATAGGCATGAACCCCTGTAACCGGGATCTTTCCGGGGAGAGCGATCTGCAGGGCGATGTTCTCAGCATATCCCGACCATGTCGAATTGTCAAGTGCAACTGCAATAGAGGTATACATCTCCTGCTCCCATATTCCTGAAGTTCGCCGGTATGGTAATTTGCTTCAGCGTTCAGGCCTTCCTCATGGCCGGAACATCCTGCACCTCACAACCCGGGTTTCCAATCCCCCCGGCATATATCGGCGCATTTTGGCTCCCTTTCAGGTCAATCGATCAACCGGGAGAGAAAAGCCCACTTAAGTATATGCGCATATTTCAAATTTTGAAAAGAACGTTCCTCCTCCATGTGCAAACGCCCGGACCCGAGCAGCGGTGACCAAAAAATATCAGGTATCGTTATCGGGCCTGATCTGCGGCGGTAACGTCCTTGGTGAGCTCATGGCCCTGATTATTGGCATACTATCACACATTACGACGCCCTGACTGCGTTTTCCGGAATCCTCCCCGCTTCATTTATTGTACCGCTGGATCTTCTGTTTTTTGAGGTTCACGCAAAATATTATTAAGGCTTTTNACGGTACTTCCGGCCTATGACACGTTTCTTCGATGCCTCATCGGTGATCCTTTTCATCGTCATTTCTCTCGCCGTCATCATTGCCGGTTGTTCCTCCCCCGCCCCGGCTTCGCCCGCACCAACGGCGAGTCCGACACCGGTACCAGCTGCTACGACCAGCGGATCGACACCGGTGATGACCATGGTAAATCAGGTAACGACTGCGATGACAACGCCTCAGGCAACAAGTCCCCCGTCGTCATCAGGAGGAGGGCAGTCAGCTGCCGTGACCCTGACCGCGGAGAATTTCCTCTTCGATCAAAAAACGATAACGGTTCCCGCAGGCTCAACGGTCATCATGACGTTTATCAACAAGGACGCCGGTGTACCCCATAACTTTGCTCTTTACACCGATACTTCAGCGACAAAGAAGATCTTTTCGGGAGAGATTATCAATGGAGTGAAGACGGTGACCTATACGTTCACAGCCCCATCGACGCCGGGGAATTATTTCTTCCGTTGCGATGTCCACCCGACAATTATGTTCGGCACCTTTGCGGTGACGTAACCTCTCGCCTTTTTCCCGGCTATCTTTCGGGAACCGACAAATAATGCAGGTAACCCAAAAATATGAGCAACGTCTGCAGCAGGAAATAGACCGGGTATGAAAAAAATCCTTGGGCTGATGATCGCCCTCATCGTATTTCTCGTCGTCCTTGCATTTGTCATCGTCCCCCAGCAGGGAGGACTCATCCCTTCGACAACCCTGAGATCCGGGGAGCTCCAGAAGGCAGATGCGGTTTACAATGAAACCCTCCCGATTCAGGACGTACCTCTGGGTGCGCAGGGCCGTTCGATTATTATTGCGGTGGTCATGCTCACGCATGTTATGTTCGCGAACCTCCACCTCGGCGGGGCATGGGTCGCTGCTATAACGGAGTCGGTCAGCCTGCGGCCCCGGTCAGCCGACCGGCGGTATGACCGCACTGCCCGCTCGATTACGCTCTTCAATGTGATCCTCTTCTCTGCAGGGGCAACGTTTGCCGTTGCCGGCATGCTATTTTTTATCTCCCTGTATCCGCTTTTCTCGTTGAACATCTTCCATATTTACTGGTGGCCCCTGCTCGCGGAAGGGATATTGTTTGGCATCGAGATCTTCTTCCTGTATAGTTACTGGTTCACCTGGGAAAAGATCAGTGCCAGGTACCACCAGGTACTTGGTTACGGGTATGCAGTATCCGTCTTCTTCCAGACCCTGATGATTGATACGGTTGCAAGCGGGATGCTCTCGCCCGGCGGAAATGCGATCACCTTTGGCCAGTCCGGGCTCCTGACCTTGGATCCGGCAACCCTCATCAGCTGGTGGTTCAACCCTACCCTGTGGCCGCTCCAGTTCCACCGCCTGTTTGCCGCGCTCTCCTTCTTTGGCTTTCTGCTTGCTATGCTTGCGATGTTCCATTACCTCGACCGCCCCGAACCCGCAGCAAAAAAATACTGGGACTGGGTAGGTTCCTATGGACTCAGCTGGGGGCTCCTTGGGCTCATCGTGCAGCCTCTCCTCGGCATCTGGTATATGCACCAGATCTTCACCTTCCAGCGGATCTCCTTCGTTATGATTATGCTGTCCGGGCGGGCATGGGAGATGCTCCTCATGACGGGTCTGCTGTCAGCACTATTCATCTCCGTAATCATCTACGTGATTGACCGCAGGGAACGGATCCTTGCCATGGAGGAGAACCAGCGTATTAACAGCATTTTCCGGATCTTCCTTGTCGTCGCGGTGATCGCGGCCCTTATCCTCGTCCAGCCGGCAACCCTTAGTTCCGGGGTAAACCCGCTCGGGTACATGAGTTATAAATTCGTCGCGCTCTTCGCGCTCATCCTGGTGGGGGCACTCGCGCTTGGCATTGATGTTATCTCGCTGGGGAAGTACCAGGACAGCGAATGGGGCAACCTGACCGCATCTTCGCGGACGGCCCTCCTGGTATCCGGGATCCTGGGTATGTGGATTGTCGTGGTGATGGGATATGTACGGGAGTCCGCACGTGCCCCCTTTTTAATTAACTCGATCATCCCGGTACCCGGTGGTTCAGCGTACCCCACACCGATAAGTATCGGCACGATCTTCGGCGTCTGGGTCGTGATAACGGCGGGCGCACTCCTGATCTTCTGGTTTGTTTCAAGAGTCACTGCCTACCATCCGGAACAGGCAGAGGAGATCTGACCCATGAAGAACAGGACGAGAACCGGAATCCCCTCCGGTTGCCCGAACCGGATTGCCCTGAAAGTGTTCCGTTCCCTGAGCGGCTCAACAAGGAAGCCTGGTCCGGAAAACATGAGGAATGATCCCGGCACCGGGTCGGAGATTTCATCATGAAAACGATCTTTTCAGGCCTCCCCCGCTGGTTACAACTGGCCTGGGCGTTGATCGCGGTCTACCTCGTCGTTGTCCTGATCTTTTTCTGGTTGTGGGGCTGGAGCGTGCTGCCATTCCCCCTGTGAGTACCTGATAATTTTCTGAAGATCATGTCGTAAAGGGTTCCCGGCCATGCTGACCTCCATCTCCTCTGTGAGTTTCATTTTTTGTCTCATGATTTGCCCGTCAGCCAAAGCCTCATATCACGTTCATACCCAGTGCATGCAACGGCCTGATGAGATCTCTTCGGAGCATTGCTTCTGATAGTTAGGGTTTCCCGCGTCCATTCATCCGGTTTTCCGGGAGGTTTCAAAAAAAAGTGGGCCGCCAGAAGGAATAATCATGAACCATTCGAAGTTAGCAGTGTGTCTTATTATCCTCGCGCTCCTGAACCTGCCCGCGCTGGTATCGGCGACGGACTGGCCGCTTGTCGCGTACGACTCGTCATATTCGAGAAACAGCCCTCAGACCGTGATAAGTGCAAGCAATGTGAACCAGCTCGCGCCGAAGTGGATCTTTAACACAAATTATGCGGTAGAAGACCCCCCATTGATTATCGGGAACACCGTCTATATTCAGAACAATGCCCTGCAGGTATTTGCCGTCGACCTCAACACCGGGCTTAACAAGTGGTTGTGGGATCCCAATGTCCCCAAGACCGGTTCGAACCTCCCGCGGGCTTCGTCGACCCATGGGATGACCTATAATAATGGAGTTATCTACGCACCGACCGGTTCCAACGGGACAGTTGTTGCCCTAAATGCCCAGAACGGGCAGAAGATATGGGAAACCGCCGTGTTCGACAACGGCCCTGCCTTCCGTAACTCCGCTCCGCCGGTCTTCTGGAACGGTATCATTGTCGCCGGGTCTGCCCTCGGGGATGAACCTCCCTTCGGGGTTGCCCAGAAAGGAACAGTGACCGGTGTTGACATGGCGACTGGTAAGAAGCTCTGGCAGACTGTCCTCGCTGTTGGTCCCTGGGTAACCACCGCCCCGAATGCCAGCCAGAACGGCGGTGCGACAACATGGACCGGCGGTGCGATTGACACGGACCGGGGGGTTGTCTTTCTCCCGATCGGGAACCCGTCTCCTGATTTCCAGCCCGCTGTCAGGGCACCCGCTTCGGCCGAAGAATATTCGAACCGGGTAATCGCCCTTAATATAACAGACGGTAAGATTCTCTGGTCGACCCCGTTCATTGCACAGGGGTCCGTCCTCCCTGATGTCATCCCCCTCGATGGTCATGACTGGGACTGCTCGTGGGGAACGAACCTCGTCTCCGTTGATTTCGGCCAGGGGGTTCAGAAAGTGGTGATCGGCCATGACAAGCGCGGCGATGTGATGGCGATGGATGCCATGACCGGCAAGCCGATCTGGTGGGTCACGCTGACTATCACCAAGAACGTAAACCAGAACCCAACCCCGCAGGGAACCGATGTCGTCATGCCCGGGCCGGGCGCCGGTATTGAGGCCTTCACCGCGACTGACGGTGCAAAGGTCTATGCAGCGGTAAGCAATACCGCAGGCCGCTACTACAGCGAACAGCCGCCATTCCTCGCCGGGACAGGCACGCTCCTTGATGGAGGCTTTGTGCCGGACTTCACCGTATTCCCCAACGGGTATGCCAACGGGTCGATAACGGCGGTTGATCTCAAGACCGGTAAAGTCGCATGGAACCACCCGACCGAATACGGTACGTTTGTATCCCCGCTGGTAACGAACGGCGTTGTCTTTTCCGGCCAGCTGACCGACCAGGGAAAACCCTACACGTACTCCGATTTCGGCGGCCCGGTTAACACGCCCCTGATGCCCTCTGGAATGATCATGGCGCTCGATGCGAACAATGGCAACCTGCTCTGGCAGTACAATGTCGGATCGCAGGTCGCCGTCGGCGGACCGTCCATCGGGAACGGCTACCTGCTCGTCCCGACCGGGGGCATTCAGGCGAATAACAACGGCGGGTACGTGATCGCTTTCGCTCTGCCAGGCACCGGATCGGGATCAGCTGCTCCTACAAGCACGCCGACTTCGGGTATGTGGCTTCCGGCCATCAGCGTTCTTGCTGTCGTCTGCACGGTGTTGCTGATGAGACTGAAAAGACCCTGATCAATTTTTTTTTCATTCGGAACATATCTGGTCTTTCCCTGCAGATTATTAAGCGAAATCCCTGAAAAGTTCTGTCACGGAACCAACAGGATATTCGTTATGAGCCGGGG
>JGI20214J51088_10001362_pt1 | contig 16703 bp, 14 predicted proteins | sample WetSurMetagenome_FD_51088 | JGI IMG/M metagenome (IMG submission 51088) | reverse complement strand
AGGGGGTGAATATATAATGGCAACAGCAAAAAAGGCTCCTGCAAAAAAGGCTCCTGCAAAGAAAGCAGCTGCAAAGAAGCCGGCGAAGAAGAAATAAGGAAAATTTCTGAAGAAGTCAACAGGAATTGGGGGAATACCCTAAATACAGTTTGGTAAGACCGCTGGAGGGTTCAAACTGTGGGTATTCCCTCTCCTTATTTTTAAGGTTATACGTAGTTTAATACTTGTCTTGTCGCGTGGTCAACTTCAGAAGACACAACACGGTAGGAATTTGCGGACGCAAGCAGCTTTTTAAGGAAGTTTGAATTTGCGGTATGTCCGGACCTCTCCATCATTATATGCCCTTCAATAGGCATCCCTATCAGCGAAAGATCTCCAACGGCGTCCAATACCTTGTGGCGCACAAACTCGTCATCGAATCTGAGACCGGAAGGGTTCAGGACACCCTCATCACCAACTATGATAGCGTTATCAAGAGAGCCGCCCTTGGCAAGCCCGTTTGCCTGCAGCTTCTCTATATCCTTATAAAAGCCGAATGTGCGCGCAGGAGCTATCTCACGCGCAAAGCTCATCTCGTCGAACTCCAGAGACAAATCCTGGTCTCCCAACACCTTGTGATTAAAGCTCATATGGTATGTTATGGCCCTTCCCTCATAAGGAAGCGCGCTGATTACGCAATGCGCATCCTCATAAACAACCGGGGCTATAATCTTGAGATATGGTATCTTTTTTGTAAGCTTGGCTATACCGGCTTCAAGCAGAATGCCGACCAGCTCTGTTGCGCTGCCGTCAAGGATAGGCACCTCAGGCCCGTTAATATCGATAAAGAGGTTATCAATGCCGAGGCCCGCTGCGGCAGCCATAAGATGCTCTATTGTCCTTATCTTTACCCCATTATATCCGATGGTTGTGGCAAAGGCAGTGTCTATTACAGCGTTTACTCCGGCCTTGATGATCGTGTCTTTGTCGGAGCGGTAAAAAACTATGCCGGTGTCGCGCGGCGCAGGCTTCAGTTTTACTGTCGCATGCGTGCCGGTGTGAAGACCTACACCCTGAAAAGAAACCTCTTTTTTTATCGTCCGCTGTAATCTCATGGCAGGATATAGTGCAATAACCATACCTGCTGTTAAATCGCGTTAAATCAATAAGATAATAATCGAGAGTGTTGATTTATTGCGATAGTGTGTCTATTTTGCAACATTATGCTTTAACCTCTCCGCCCACAACGATCTCTTTTATCCTGAGAGTCGGCAGCGCATCCGAAACCGGAGCTCCCTGACCGTCCTTTCCGCAGGTGCCGATCGAAAACCCGAGATCTGAACCGACCAGATCTATTGAATTCAGGACTTCGGGCCCGCATCCTACCAGGGTAGCTCCCCTGACTAATTCACCCTCCTGCCCGTCCTCTATCAAATACCCTTCCTGGACATCGAACACAAAGTCACCTGTGACGGTATTCACCTGTCCGCCGCCCATCTTCTTCACCAGAAGTCCGTTATGCACCGAAGAGACTATCTCTGCGGGATCGGTCAGGCCTGGCGCGATCAAGGTATTAGTCATCCTCGGTATGGGCCTGCATGAATAAGACTCCCTGCGTCCGTTGCCGGTCGATTCAACACCATCAATCATAGCGGTCGCCCTGTCATACATATAGCCCATCAGGATACCGTCTCTGACCAGCACATTCCTTCGGGACATGAACCCTTCATCATCAAAGGCAAATGACCCCCTCTTTCCGGGAAGGGTCGCGTCATCCATCACCGTGATGATCGGCGCAGCGACCCTCTGCCCGATCTTTCCGGAATAAACAGAAAGGCCGTTTTGGGCAAGGTCCGCCTCAAGTCCATGCCCGATTGCCTCATGGATCATGGTGCCTCCTGCGCTCGAAGATATAACAACAGGCATGCGGCCTCCCGGAGCCCTCCGCGCGTCGAGCATCCTGACCGCCCTTTCGGCGGCCTTATAAGCGATATCGCTGAACGGCCTTTTTTCAAACACTTCAAGGCCCGTCAGTCCGCCCTCGCTCTCATACCCGGACTGGATAATACCGTCTCTTGCAGCGACAACTTGAGCCATTGCAGTAGTGTATATGCGTTCATCTTCGGAGATAAAACCTTCCGATGAAATGATCCTGACCCGCTGCGCTGAATCCCTGTAGATAAGATTCACCTGACGGACGGAGTCTCCGGCCTTACGCGCGGCATCGTCGCCCTCGCGCAACATGGCAATCCTGACAGGCAAAGGCACGGATGCAGGAAATATCCTGATATCAGGCCTGAACTCCGGGCGTCTCTTGCTGAGATTAAACATCATATCGGCTCTGCCGTCGCCCTCAACCCGACTGAAGGCGGCCCTGACCGTGTCCGCCAATTCATTAAGGGCCGATTCGGAGAAATCATTGCTGCATGCGTATGCGCTCCGGCGTCCCCTGATCAGCCTGACGCCTATACCGGACACAAAACCACTGACCGCCTTTTCGATGCGTCCCGCTTCAAGCTGGATAAATGAGCTTCTTCTCTCTTCTATAAATATATCCGCGTAATCGCCCCCTTCTCTGAGGGCGCGCTTTAATATGCGCTCCAAAATGATATCGTCCGTCACATGGACCTCCACCCTGTTTTCTTCATGATACCACACAATATTCGATAATTGACCCTCAAACAATATGTCCAGGCGACTGCTAAACAAACCTCATGGCGACCGGGCGCGCCGTTGTGTTTATATCCCGGACGAATTTAACCGGGGCCTTCCGTACATGCGTTTGCGGGGAGCCTTTTCAACTTTGGCGAGCCAAGAGGCGGTTGTCCATGAGGTCCGGAAAAATAGAATATTAAGTCCCTTGTTATTTGCGAATCCGGCAATCCTTTCTCTTGTTGTCCGCGTTATAAATATATACAATGGATACATGGCAATAGGACTTATAGGCGCCTGCGGACTTTGTGAACTGGACGGACTGGAGATATCAAAAGAGGTCTCCGTCTCAACCCCCTATGGAGATCCTTCATGCCCTTACAAAATCGGTTCCTTCGGCAACTCCGAGGTAATATTCCTTTCACGTCATGGGGCCCCTCACTCAATCCCCCCCCATCTGGTCAATTACAGGGCAAACATCTGGGGATTCAAGACTCTTGGAGTTGACCAAATCATATCCGTTAACGCAGCCGGGGCCATTAAACCCGATATCAAAACCGGCAGCCTTGTCCTGCAGAACCAGATAATCGATATGACCGCCGGGGCCCGGCAACATACCTTCTGTGAAACCGGAAAGATAACTTATATTGACTTTGCCAATCCCTACTGTGTCGAGATGAGAAAGCGCTGCATATCCGCCGCAGCGGAAATCGGTATGCCCGTCGGACAAACAGGCGTATATATTTGCGTCAACGGCCCCCGGCTCGAAACAGCAATGGAGATACGCCACTTTGCGATGATCGGAGCGGACATCGTCGGCATGACGGCAATGCCGGAGGCGGCGCTTACGCGCGAACTCGGGATATGCCTGCTCGGAATATCCGCAATCACAAACTGCGCTGCCGGACTTTCCGATAAAATATTGACCGCTACAGAAGTAATAGAAAACATGCGGACCTCGAACAGCATGATAAACAGACTGCTCGGGGCCGTTATCCCCCGACTTTCAGGCGTCCGTAACTGCTCATGCGACAACCGCCTGAATGACGCGCAATTATAACCCGGGTCCAGACCTCAAAACCGTCACATTGACAGATTAAACCCCGCCTAATTATCATAAATACTGTTTTTTTCGCTTGTTTGGCTCTGAATCTTAATCTATAAACGGTCACCGGAGGATTGCAATGTCAGGACATTCAAAATGGTCCCAAATCAAACATAAAAAAGCCAACACCGACGCAAAGCGCGGCAAGGCGTTCACTAAACTGGTTAAAGAGATAACGGTGGCTGCCAAGTCCGGGGGCGGAGACCCTGACGGAAATCCCAGACTGCGACTCGCCATCGACAAGGCAAAAGAAGTGAATATGCCTGCTGAAAACATCAAGAAGGCAGTCATGAAGGGCACAGGGGAACTGCCGGGCGTAAACTATGAAGAAGTTATTTATGAAGGATACGGGCCGGGCGGAGCCGCCATACTGATGGATGTGCTGACTGACAACAAGAACAGGACGGTAGGTGAAATCCGCCATGTGCTCGCAAAAAACGGAGGCAACCTCGGTGAGACGGGCTGTGTCGGCTGGTTATTCGACAAGAAGGGCTATATCCTCGTCGACAAGACAAAGATCGATGAGGACAGTCTGATGACTGTTGTGCTTGACGCCGGAGCTGATGATATGAAGAACGATCCTGAAGAGGAAAACTATGAGATAACTATGGCTCCGGAATCCCTTGATGCCGTAAAGAACGCTCTCACGTCCGCCAAAATAGAAATAGCCATGGCAGAGATAACCAGGCTGCCTAAAAACTATGTTGCCCTGGAAGGCTCCGCCGCAGAGCAGATGATTCGCCTGATAGACGCGCTTGAAGACCATGATGATATCCAGAATGTATATGCCAACTTCGATGTTCCGGATGAAGACCTGAAATCCTGATGAGCAGCCTTATCCGCGCCTGACGGCAAAGACAGGACTGGGAGAACGAACTATATATGTTTAAGCCCATACGTGTCACATTCAAGCGCAAATTCCTGGCCGGGCTTTTTGTCACAATCCCTGCCGTGATCACCATCTTCGTGCTGGCAAGCCTTTTCACGTTTATCGACAGCATATTCGGCCGGGTCTTCGACTATTTCCTCGGCAGACATGTTGCAGGTCTCGGATTTATCTCGGCCGTGCTGATTATCTTCGCAATCGGGATCGTAGCCACCAATGTCTTCGGCAAGAAGATACTCGCGTTTGTCGAGCGGCTGCTGCTGCAAATACCGATATTCAGGATCATTTACCTGTCCATAAAACAGCTGGTGGACGCCTTTGCGCCGGACAGCAAGAGCGCTTTCAAACAGTTCGTTATTGCGGAATATCCGCGCAAGGGCAGCTATTCGTTCGGGTTCCTTACAAATGAATGCGCCGTGCAGTGCGAAGACGGCAGGCTCAGCCTGAATTCGGTATTTATTCCCACAAACAACCTCTATCTCGGAGATGTTGTCCTGCTCGACAGCAGCAGTATAATATATACACGGATACCCATTGAAGAAGGCATAAAGATCATCCTTTCCGGTGGTATAACCATCCCCGGATTAATCGTAGCGTCAAAGGAGAAATCGTAATGGCTCTTGCTGCAGTGATTCTCGCGGCCGGACTCGGCACAAGGATGAAGTCCGATATCCCCAAAGTGCTTCACATGCTGAACGGCAAGCCCGTCATCCGCCATGTCGTGGACACCGCTGTTGCAATGAACCCGGACAAAATCACAGCGGCGCTGGGCCCTTCCGGAGACGCCGTACAAAATGCGCTTAAAGGATGCGGCATAACCTTTGCGGCGCAGAAATCGCCGGACGGCACGGCAGGCGCGCTCAGGGCCGCCATGGGAAGACTCGGCAATTTCAGGGGGACAGTCCTGGTGCTCAGCGGCGACGCCCCCCTTGTCGGAGTCGCGACACTTAAAAAGTTTCTTGCAGCCCACAAACGCAGGAAAGAGGACCTTTCCATACTCTCTTTTATGGCGGGCAGCGGACATTCCTACGGCAGGATAATCAGGAAGGGTGACCGGGTTGCCGGGATAGTCGAAGACAGGGACGCAGACCCCGAACAGAAAAAAATCGCCGAGGTGAACAGCGGCATATACGCCATAGAACCTTCAGCCCTCAAATTAGTGAAAAACATAAAGCTCAATCCGCGCAAAAAAGAGTATTACCTGACCGACCTCGCCGGCATCGCCGCCTCCGAAGGGCTTCGGGTCGGAGCTCATATCCTCGGCGACGAGACCGAGCTGACAGGGATAAACACCCGCAGGGAACTCTGCATGGCCGGGCTGTATCTGCGGGACAGAATCGTTTCCGGCCTGCTCGAAAACGGGGTCTCGTTCATCGACGCAAAAACGGTATTCATCTCCCCTGAGGCGCGGATAGGAATGGATACGATAATTTACCCGAATGTGATTATCGAAGGCGGCTCGGAAATCGGCCGGGGTTGCGTGGTTTATCCGAACAGCCGGATAATAAACAGCCTGATAAGCGACAATGTAACAATAAAAGATTCATCTTTAATCGAATCATCAACAATAAAAGACGGCGCCTCGATAGGTCCCTTCGCCCACATCAGGCCCGGTTCGATAATCGGCTCATTTGCCAAAATAGGCAACTTCGTCGAGATAAAAAAGTCCGCCATCGGCGACAACAGCAAGGCGTCGCATTTGAGCTACATAGGCGACTCCGAAGTCGGCAGCGGCGTCAACATCGGGGCCGGTACGATAACCTGCAACTATGACGGGAAAAACAAACATAAAACGGTCATAGAAGACAACTCCTTCATAGGCAGCGACACCCAGCTTGTTGCGCCTGTAAAAGTCGGAAAAGGCGCGTATGTCGGCTCCGGCTCAACAGTGACCGCTGATGTGCCTCCCGGCGCGCTGGCGCTGTCGCGCACGCCCCAGATCAATATCGAAGGCTGGGTCCAAAGAAAATTTGCGAAAAATAAAAAAAGAGATACAGGAAAATAATCTTGAGCTGCTGACAGGAGGCGCATATGTGCGGCATTATCGGCTATATCGGAAGCAGAAACGCGATCCCCATTGTCATGGACGGACTGAAGAGGCTTGAATACAGGGGTTATGACTCTGCCGGCATAGCCTTCTTCAGGGGCAATGAGATCGAGATAAAACGCTGCAAGGGCAAGATACAGCAGCTCGAGTCCATTATAGACACACAGAAGTTCGAAAGCACGGCGGCCATCGGCCACACACGGTGGGCCACACACGGAAAGCCTTCTGATGAAAATGCCCATCCTCACAGGTCCGGCGGGATAGCGCTTGTCCATAACGGCATCATAGAGAATTATGTCGATCTTAAACGCAGGCTGGAAGCAGAAGGATATGTCTTCAAGTCCGACACCGACACCGAGGTGCTTTGCCACCTGATCAATAAATATTCAGCCGGCGTCCCGCTCGAAGACGCGGTGAGAAAGGCCACCGGAGAAGTCCGGGGGGCCTATGCCTTTGCCGTAATCAGCGACAGGGAACCGGACAAGATAGTGGCTGTAAGGAAAGAGAGCCCGCTTGTGCTCGGACTTGGTGAAAACGAATATTTTCTCGCCTCTGATGTGCCTGCCTTCCTCAGCCATACGAGAAAGGTCATTCATCTCGAAAATAACGAAATGGCCGTCATGCACAGGGACGGCGTTATAATTACGGACCTCAACGGCGCGCCCGTGAACCAGAACGTGGTGACCATATCCTGGAACTCTTCCATGGCCGAAAAAGGCGGCTACCGGCACTTCATGCTGAAAGAGATATATGAACAGCCCCGTTCCATAGCCGATACGATCAGGGGCAGGGTATTCCCTGAGCGGGGCGAGGTGGCCATCGAGGAATTCGGGCTCAACGACAAGGCGCTTAACGGTATGGAAAAAATACTGATAGTCGCCTGCGGAACATCATATCACGCTGCGATCATAGGCAAGTACATGATCGAAGAATTGTCGAGGATACCTGTCGAGGTGGATATTGCGTCCGAATTCAGATACAGGAGGCCGATACTCGACGACAAGACGCTCTTTATATCCATAACCCAGTCCGGAGAAACGGCGGACACCCTCGCTGCCATGCGGGAAGCCAAAAGACTCGGGGCGCCGCTCCTCACAATCTGCAATGTGATCGGGAGTTCGGCTGCGCGCGAATCGGATTATATTTTTTATACCCACTCGGGACCCGAAATCGGAGTCGCCTCTACAAAGGCGTTTACGGCCCAGATAGTGGCCTTGTATCTGCTTGCGGTCGCGCTCGGCAAAAACAGGTCCTGTATCGATGACGCTGCCGCGTCAAAGCTGATAGATGATGTCCTGCGGCTGCCGGGGCAGATAGAGTCGGCCCTTGAACTGGACGGCGAGATACAGACCATCGCAAAAGAGCTCTTCAGGTCGACCGATTTCCTGTACCTCGGCAGGGGCATACAATATCCCGTGGCCCTTGAAGGCGCGCTCAAGCTGAAAGAGATATCCTATATCCACGCCGAAGGATATCCTGCCGGCGAGATGAAACATGGCCCAATAGCCCTTATAGATGAAAATCTGCCTGTGCTGATACTGGCCCCGTCGGGGCCGCTGTTCGAAAAGGTGCTCGCAAACATGGAAGAAGTGAACAGCCGGGGCGGCATCCTCTTCACCATCGCGACAAAAAAACATGAGGCCATCAGGAAACTGTCCCGGTACTCCATCAATATCGAGGAGAACAACGAATATCTCGACACAGTCCTTTTTTCGGTCCCGCTGCAGCTGCTTGCCTATCACATAGCTGCTCTCAGGGGTTGTGATGTCGATCAGCCGAGGAACCTCGCCAAGAGCGTAACGGTAGAGTAAACGGCGCCGTGCCGATATTTTTCGCTGTATTTTTGTAGGGGGCTGTGTGGTATAATTAGTATGACGAACATGGCTAAAGAAGTCTCATTAGATGATCTTACCCCCCTGCAGAGAGAGGCAGCTCTTTATTCCGGCGGACCGGTTTTGGTGCTTTCCGGAGCTGGAAGCGGAAAAACCATAGTTGTGACCTGTCGCTACTCCAACCTTGTAAAAAAGAAAAAAATGCCTACTTCTTCCATTTTTACAGTCACTTTTTCGAACCGGGCGGCCGACGAAATGAAGGAGCGAATCTCGAATTGCACGGGTTGCGACCTCAGGCAGAACTGGATCGGGACCCTGCATTCACATTGCAGCCGAATCCTGAGAAAAGACATCGGAGCTCTCGGCTTCAAACCCAATTTTATCGTATACGACGAGGACGACCAGAGTTCCCTCATAAGAAACATTCTGAAGGAGTTCAATATATATGAGGCCCTTTACAAGGGCGTCGCATCGCGAATAAGCATGCTCAAGGCGGCCCTTATCAGCCCCGAGAATTTTCTCTCCCAGGGTGACGGGTTCAGTTTTGATGAAAAGCTCGGAAGGGTCTATCTGCGTTATCAGGACGAACTCAGGCGCTGCAATTCTCTCGACTATGACGACCTTATATTAATGACCGTTAAGCTTTTCGGGCAGTCGCCCGAGACACTCAATAAATATCAGAAGATGTTCCCTGCCATACTGGTCGATGAATTCCAGGACACTACCCGCGCCCAGTACCGTCTGCTTCAACTGCTTGCAGGCAATAAAAAGAACATCTGCGCCGTCGGCGATGATAACCAGAGCATATACAAATACAAGGGCGCGGACCAGAGCAATATCTCGGATTTCGAAAAGGACTTTCCCGGCGCCCGGATAATCAGGATATCCCGGAATTTCCGTTCAACCCCGAATATACTGAATGTATCGGGCTCCGTCATTGCGTGCAGTAGTCCCTCCGGGCCCAAAACCGTCAAGACCGATGACGCCTGCGGAGAAAAGGTATTTTATCGGGGCCTGAATACCGAGGATGAAGAGGCAAAATTTGTTGCGCGCTCCATCAAGGACCTATACCTCAAAAGCCACTATAACTACGATAAATTCGCCGTGCTTTACAGGGCAAACCTTCAGACCAGGGCCATTGAGGACGCCCTCAGGGAAGAGGACATACCGTACCATATGATGGGAGTCCCGACGCTATACCACAAAAAAGAGATCAAGGATATAATTTCGTACATGCGGCTGGCCCTGAACTGCAATGACAATGTCAGCCTGAGAAGGATCATAAACAGCCCTCCCAGGGGAATAGGCGCCACCACGATAAACAAGATTGAACAGGAGGCGAGGAAAAATTCCGCAAGTCTCTTCAAGACCATGAAGGTCATGCTGCAGAATAACGGAATAGCGCCGTCTTTCAAGGACAAACTCGGGATATTTGTAAAGACCATGGACCGCCTTTCCACGCACACTTACAAGAACGCGCCTGAAATGATAAAGGATATAATCGAAAAAACGGGGTATCTTGCCGATCTTGAGGAAGACCGTGTGCGGAATGTGATGGAACTGGCGGCGTCTGCGGAAAACGTTTCGCCCATGGAGTTTCTCGACCGTATTTCGCTGCCTTCGTCCGGCGACGGGCCCGCCCCTGAAAAATCCGTGTCCCTGCTGCCCCTGCAAGGCGCCAAGGGCCTCGAATTCCAGGTGGTCTTTATAATCGGGATCGAAGAGGGGATACTCCCGTATTTCAAGGCATTCGACAGCGCCCCCGAGATGCAGGAAGAACGCCGTCTGTTCTATGTAGGCATGACGCGGGCTTGTGAGGTGCTGTCTCTCAGCAGCGCAAAAAGAAGAAGGTTATATTCAAAGATACAGGAGCATGAGCCTTCCAGGTTCCTTGCCGACATACCGCGCGAATGTTGCACGTGGGTCGAAAGGGCCGCCCCGAAAGAGAAAAAAACAATAGACAAGTCACTGCTCGCATCGCACAAAAAATTGCCTTCATTTATCGTAGGCGCAAGGGTCAAACACCCCTCCTGGGGAGAAGGCATCGTAAGAGACTGCAGCGGTGACGGCGAAGAGGCCAAGGTTACCGTGAATTTCCCCGGCGTCGGGATAAAGCGGCTGGCGGCAAAACTCGCCAATCTCGAGAGGATCTGACATTGAAACTTTCAAACGAAGAAGTAATACATATTGCAAAACTCTCCCGCCTCGCGCTGCCTGAAGATGAGGTTGGGGAATACGCCTCCCAGCTCAGCCGGATAATAGAGTATGTGGAACAACTGGACCGCATAGACACTACCGATGTAGAGCCCACTTCGCACATAATGCGTATCAGCAACGTTATGGCCGAAGACATCCCCGGCAGGTCTCTGCCGCGTGAAGAAGCGCTGCAAAATGCCCCGGACACGGACGGGAAATTCTACAGGGTGCCGAAGATAATCGAATAACGGATCAAGCCTGCGCACAACCGGATATTAAGGAGATATTATTATGTACCGCTGTTTTTTGAGATCGAAGATACATCTTGCCGCAGTCACTGAAGCAAACCTCGCCTATGAGGGAAGCATTACCATAGACAGCGATTACATGGACATGGTCGGGATACTCCCTTACGAACAGGTGACCATCAGCAACATGAACAACGGCGAGCGTTTCGAGACCTATGCGATACCGGGCAAGCCGGGATCAAAGGTATTCTGCCTTAACGGACCTACGGCCAGAAAGGGAGCGGTCGGCGACAGGATCATCGTGTTCAGTTATTTCTTCATAGACAACAGCGAGATCAAGAAGGATTTCAAGCCGGTCATCATAAAGTTGGACGCCGATAATAATCTGAAATAGCAGACATCCCGTCTCAATCCGTCTGCCTCCGCACACTAACCCACTATCTGTGGCGCATGCCGGATTGAGGAGAGAAGAGCCTGGGTTATCAGGCACGGCGTATGTGTCACAGAAACAAAATATCCATATCTGAAAGAATTTACCGAATAAAACCGGCGTAATAATCTCTTCTCCCGAAAGCCGGTGTGCGCCGCAGAGCATAATATAATATAACTTTGGCGGGCCAAGAGGCGGTTGTCCATGAGGTATGGCGCTATAAAAAATCGTGCGGTTTGATGCGCCCGGCGAGTTTGGCGTCAATGTTCTCTATCGTAATCTCTCCGATATACGGCAGCTCCGCCATCACAGGCACAGGGCAGAACGCAGCCAGCGTCTGCATGTTCGTCTCCTCCGCCACACTGCCCTGCGGCGGCCCGCTGTGGCACACTATTACGCCCCGCACAGCTATCCCCTCACCAAGCAGCCTCTCCACCGTAAGCAGTGTATGATTAACTGTCCCGAGCAGCGGCCTCGCAACCACCACTGCGTCCAGCCTCAGGTCCCTGATAAGATCCAACATAAAATAACCGCCGGCCCCCTCTCCCGGTCTTTTCATAATCGGGACCATAACGCCGCCTGCGCCCTCGACCACCATGAACCCATATCTCCGCGAAAGCCTCTCGTATGAATTGAAGACGGCGTCAAGATCAACAGGTATGCCCTCCCTGACGGACGCCGCATAGGCCGCCAGCGGCAGTTCGAAACGCACAGGGGTTACAAGTTCCGGCAAATCATCCATGCACGCCGCCTCGCGCAGAAAAGAGCCGTCGCCGGGCACAAGCTTGCGCCCTTCCCTAACCAGCCCCGACTCTATCGGCTTCATGGCCCCGACAGAGACCCCTGCCCGTTTCAGGGCGCGGATTATCGCGGCAGAAACGACGGTTTTACCGACGCCTGTATCAGTAGCAGTTACAAATATTCCCTTTGACAATGTTAATCTCCTTTAATCGTTCGGCTGTCGGCTTTAAGCTTTTGGCTTACGTCCCTGCGTCCCATGTTACCCGTGTTCACTATGGTATATCCACTGATTTGGCAGGACAGGACGTGGCTGCGCATGCCCGCCCCAGTCCCCTCAATGCGATCGGACCCGCCGTCAATGATCCGTGGTATAATTCATTATATTTTGACGCAGATGGAGGAGCAATGACAAGATTTGAAGAAGCTCAGATGAAGATTGCCGAATCTTCAAAGAATTTTCTGGATGTCTATAACATACAGGTGTTTATCGAGCAGTTTTCACTTTCGAGGGAGAGCAGGTTTTCGGTAACCATCCCCGGAATGGAAGATCCCTACCCGGTGTCCGCCTCGGTCTCATTCTTCTATGATGTGTTCCAGACCGGCATGTCCATGTGTGAAGACCTGAAACAGGACGATGAGGCGGCCCTGACCGACAATATGCTCGAACTCGATATACTCGTCAGGCTGCCGATGATCGAGGGATATCCCGACATTGAGGGACTGCTGCGCGAGATCGAAACCCTTTATCCGGATTCGGAACCCGTCCTCATTGTCAAGGATTTAATCGGAGCAGGCGAGTCTTCAAAGGAGTATGAGATTTCATACGGTTACGATCTCGATGTCATGGAATCGCTCCAGACCGATCTGCTCGACGGCATATTCGAAGAGCTGCGCAACATCCTGGACCTGGTCTATCAGAAGACCAGATACCATATAGACGAGTCCTGGTATAAAGGCGAGGATGATGATCCCCCTAAAGGATATTAAATATGTCCTGCTCGACATGGACGGCACCCTGCTGGACCAGTACTTCGACGACTATTTCTGGGAGCATCTCATGCCCGAAAAATACGCAGAAAGGCATCACATCTCTTTCGGCAGCGCCAGAGACGAGCTCCTCTCGAAATACAGGGCGCACGCGGGCACGCTGAACTGGACCGACATAGATTTCTGGTCAAGAGAGCTTAAATTCGACATCCCCGCGCTCAAAGAGCAGATCAGGCATCTAATAGACGTCCATCCCCATGTCGTCGATTTCCTCGGCAGCCTGAAAAGGCACAGGAAAAAGGTCTACATGGTCACCAACGCCCATTACAAGGTGCTCGACATGAAGCTGGACAAGACCGAAATAGGCAGGTATTTCGACAGATGCGTGACCTCCGGCGAGATGGGATATCCCAAGGAAAGGCCCGAGTTCTGGAAGAAGCTCGAAAAGACCATTCACTTTGAGAAGGAAAAGACCCTTTTTATCGACGACGTGGTTGATATACTGAAAGTAGCGCAGGACTACGGGATAGCGTATCTGCTGCACAAGGTAAGGACCAGCTCCAGAAAAAAAGACACACCTCACAGCGGGTTCCCGGTAATCAGGGACTTCGGGGAACTTCTGGGATTATTTTAGGGGCCTGCGCCGGTTTTTGGGGACCCGGTTTTAATCCGGTTTAAATTTCCAGTCAAAGATACGGGGCAGCCTATGTCATGGAGCCGAAAAGAGGTTGACGCCGTCATAAGCGAACTGCATTCCTCCGGGGACGGCCTTTCTTCCGGAGAGGCGCGCAACCGGCTGCTGCAATACGGGCCGAACGAATTCAGGGAACTAAAAAAGAAGACCCTGCCGGGGATGTTCCTCGAACAGTTCCGGGACTTCATGATCATCGTCCTCATCGCCGCAGCGATTATCTCCGGATTTATCGGAGAACCCGCCGACACCGTAACAATACTTGTTATAGTTGTATTAAATGCGATTGTGGGGTTCATACAGGAATTCAGGGCCGAAAAGGCGATGGAGGCCCTGAAGAAGATCGCCGCCCCGTGCGCAACCGTCATAAGGAACGGGGCCCCGGAAAGCATACACACTTCCCTGCTCGTGCCCGGAGATATGGTCCTGCTGGAGGCAGGGAATATCGTGCCTGCGGATATGCGGCTGGTCGGGACCGCCTGTCTGTCGGTTGAAGAGGCCGCTCTCACAGGTGAATCCGTACCCGTAGAAAAAACCACGGACGCGCTCCCGGACCGAGACATGCCTTTGGGCGACAGAAAGAACCTTGCATACAAGGGCACATGTGTGACCTACGGTCGCGGGACAGGCATAGTTTACGCAACAGGCATTAAGACGGAACTCGGCAGGATAGCAGAGATGCTCCAGGCAGAAGCAAAAGTCAGGACGCCGCTCCAGAAAAGACTGGCCGTTTTCGGGAAGAAACTCGCCATTGCCATATTCGCAGTCTGCGCAATAGTCTTTTTGGCAGGCGTCTTCAGGGGAGAACCACTGATGCTGACGCTCCTCACCGCCATATGCCTTGCGGTCGCAGCCATACCCGAGGCCCTCCCCGCGGTAATAACCATATCCTTTGCCCTCGGCGCAAAAAAGCTGATCGGACAACACGCCCTCATACGACGCCTGCCTGCGGTCGAGACCCTCGGGTCCGTTACATGCATATGTTCGGACAAGACAGGCACACTGACGATGAACAGGATGACGGTGGAGGAAATTTATACGGATGGGGCCTTTATGGACCTCAAGGCCTGCGAAGCCTTTGAAACCCCGGGCAGTTGCCCGCAACGGCTGCTCTTTGCAGCCCTGGCCGTAAGCAACGACGCAAGGACAACCCCCGACGGCGCGATCAAAGGGGACCCCACTGAAACAGCGCTCCTCGAAATTGCATCCGCAAAGGGGTTCAGGAAGATGGAGCTCGAAGCGGAACTCCCGAGGGTAGCGGAGATCCCGTTCGACTCGAACAGAAAATGCATGACCACCTTTCATGCAATGCCCGAAGGCGGGTTTATCTCATTCACAAAAGGCGCTCCCGAGATCATAGCCGGCATGGCGGACAATATCCTGACATCCGAAGGCCTGAAGCCCATAGACATCACGGATATCCACAGGGTGAACGACCGCATGGCGACGAATGGACTGAGGGCGCTCTGCGTTGCGATGAGACGCTGGGACAGCCTGCCCATATGTATTTCGGCTCAGAACGTGGAAAGCGGGCTTACCATTCTCGGACTCGTCGGCATGATGGACCCTCCGAGGGAAGAGGCCCGCGAGGCGGTCGCGACATGCAAAAAGGCGGGGATACGGATTATCATGATCACCGGAGACCATCCCGTCACCGCAAGGGTGATAGCAGAGAGACTGGGCATACTGGAGACCGGACCCGAATCCGTCATCACGGGAAGGGAACTCGAAAAATTGTCCGCAGAAGAATTCGCAGAAAAGGTAGAAGACATAAGGGTATATGCGCGGGTGGCCCCTGAGCAGAAACTGAAGATAGTAAAAGCCCTTCAGGACAGGGGCCGGTCGGTCGCCATGACCGGAGACGGCGTGAATGACGCTCCTGCCCTTAAAAGGGCGGACATCGGAGTTGCCATGGGGATCACAGGCACGGATGTGTCGAAGGAAGCCTCGGACATGATACTTCTGGACGACAATTTCGCCACCATAGTAAAAGCGGTGCGGGAAGGAAGAAAGATATACGACAACATCAGGAAATTCATCAAATACCTGCTCACAACGAACTCCGGAGAGATATGGATACTCCTCCTTGCTCCCTTGATGGGCATGCCTATATCGCTGCTGCCCATACAGCTGCTATGGGTAAACCTTGTGACGGACGGACTCCCTGCCCTTGCCCTGTCCGCTGAACCGGCTGAAAAGCATATCATGAACAGGCCGCCGAGACCGCCGGATGAAAGCATATTTGCGCACGGCCTCGGACTGCACGTAATATGGGTTGGCCTCCTGATGGCCGGGATAGTCCTCTTTCTGCAGGCCTGGGCTATAAATACCGGAGACACCCACTGGCAGACAATGGTATTCACTTCAATTTGTATGACACAACTGGGCCATGCAATGGCCGTAAGATCCGAAAGAGAGTCCCTGTTTACAATCGGCATATTATCCAATAAATTCATGACCGGAGCGGTCGCGTTTACCTTTGTCCTGCAGATGGCGACCATATATATTCCCGCCCTCAACCACATATTCAAAACCGCGCCTCTGACCTTCGGAGAGTTGGCGCTCACCATCGCCCTCTCCTCTTTGGTCTTCGCTGCCGTCGAGATAGAGAAGTTAGTGAAACGCCGCCGGGCGTAAAAAATATCTTCACAACTGCCGCGCAAAGCGCTATAATTGGAACAGTGGGAATAAGTGCATGCATTGAATGCAAACGGCTGTTCCCGAAAGTCTGTTTAAATGAATTGCGACAAAAAGGTACAATTAATAATGAGTCAACGCAAACCGGACCCTGCAGGGATTATAACCGCACTTGAACTCCTTGAGTTAAGCCTTGTTCTTAAAAAGGAGGTGGCGGACAAATGCCGGTACTCGAAGACTTCTCAAAAGCCCTGCGCTTCTTCGACACACTT
>JGI20214J51088_10001360_pt1 | contig 16706 bp, 8 predicted proteins | sample WetSurMetagenome_FD_51088 | JGI IMG/M metagenome (IMG submission 51088) | reverse complement strand
GTGTGTAGGAATTTCTGGCCAGGTATTGTATGCACTTAATATATAGTTTTTAATTGTCTCGGGGTTGTTACCTGTAGCGCCAATCTCACTGAATTTTGTAACAATGATTTCGGTGCCTGTTTTCTGCTTCCAGTTTTGATAAATTTGAAAAGTATTAGCAAAAGCATCCGGCATTATGCATAGCATTTTATCATGTCCTTCAAGTTTGCTGTTATACCTTCTTTGCATTACTTCATCATAGTTGAAAATGATACTTTTATAGATCTTTGCAAATGAGGGAGCTATTTTTCTTTGGGAACTAATTTTATTATTTATACCATTACCAAACCCATAATTCACACGTACTGTAATAGATGAGAGTGCTTCAATTTCATTTCGCTCCGGAGAGTATCTGATGGGATAAATTGATACTCTTGCGATCCTGAAATCGCGAAAGATAACTGGATCCTCAATCCTGGCAAGTGTGCTTGGGTAAATATTACCTTTACTATAAAAATCAAAATTTTCAATATATCGTGATTCAGGTTTTCCTTCCTGCCAACTTTCGCGAGAAGGGTTGACTGTTATTCCCTTAACAATATTTACTGATCCTGTTTCTAAAACTTCAACGCTGATACTTCCGTAATCAGGAATTGCAAGTATTTTTGCGATATGTGGTATTTCGGGAAGACCTGTTTCAGTTGTAATTGCTTCATCACCTATACTTAGTGTAGAGTATGTTTTCCCTTCCGCCTCAAAGTGATTTATGCGATAACCTGGTAAATCAACTCTAATTACTGTACTGCTACCATCATCACTTAATATTTTAACTGTTGGATTTGAATCAGGAAGTGAGTTTTTAATAATTGGAATCCATTGTGAGTAACACAAAGAATTTAGAATGACAAAAAAAACAATACTAAGTGTTGATACGAGCTTTTTCATAAATCTCCCGCTGCAATAATATTTGGAATGGAACTAAAGTCTGCGATTTAGCATCAAATTTAGATCTCAGTTCATCAAAGATAAATAATAAACAAAATTTAGTTTTTACAATGAAAAATTAAGTGATAATTTTTTTAATTCAAATAAAAAGATCGAATCACTCACTTTTTGATAGTTAATAAATTTTAGATTACAAAAGTAATTGACTCTATTATTAGTGATCAAAAAGTCGTTTTTTATAAAGTTTGATTGACAATTCCTCAAATTCTAATTATTAAAGTCTTTTTCCCAATTATCACTTGAGTGTTACCTTTTATGGGTCATTCTGTTTAACTAATTATATTAATCAAAAAAAAGCCCCGGATATTTTCCAGGGCTTTTGTTTTAAATAATTAATTTATTTTAAGTGGAGTTTTTTCCGGATCTCAATCGGGATTTTATTACGCTGCCTCTTTTCAATTTGTGAACCTGTAATACGTCTGATAACCGAAAATTGTCCATCCGATATAGTAACACTGCCTGTACCGCCAAAAAACTGAACGAGTGTTCCACTAAACGTTCCCTCAATCAGTCCACCAATACCACTATAGTTTGAAACGTTAGCTGTTGCTGTCGTATTTGGAATTCCTGCGGTAGCCAAATAGTAGGCGCTGTTGATGTAAAGATACATTGTTATATCTGTTGGTGTGCCCAAACCTGTCCCTTTAAATGTAAACCAGAACCAAATTGTATCCGGGGCAAATTGTTGCCACATCCAGATAACTGTAAGACTATCAGATGGGTCAAAATATCCATAAACCTGTGCCACCGTACTATCTGTGGAGAATGTAAATGTTCTATTATTAAATCCGCCGCCATTAATTGTAAGTTTATTATCGCCGGTTACACCCGCGTCACAAACTTCAATAACACCAAGATCAAGAATATCGCCAGGATTAGTTGGAGTGGTAATGTTCATAGTCTTGTATTTGCCATCAAATGTATAAATTGAAACCTCGGCATCTTTACCCGCAGCGGTTGGAAGATTAAATTTTCCATCAGTCTCAGTGTACTGGGAGTTATAACCACCAGCCCAGCTAATAACTACCTGACCATATTTTATATCGGCACCGCATTTAATTTGACCTTTAACATAAACCGGGCATTGTACAGTTAATGTTCCAGCATCATAATCAGTTCCTTCAGCTAAAGGTGGAACAGACACAATTTGGCTAGTTAAACCAAAATTTCTAGCTCCAAGAACCTGAACATCAAACGCAGTATTTGCTGGAACTCGTCTTTCAAATTTACCATCAGAACCGGTACTAGCACTCGCCTGTCCGATTTTAACATTTATACCTGGTACAGGAAGACCATTACAGTCAACAACTAAACCATGCACTTTTGCTGTACCTTCTGGTGTATCACAATTCCATTCTGAAAAATGAGCAACGGTTCCAACATATTTATCTCCCTGTTTTGTTGCCGTACCTTCTTCTTTCCACAATCCTGTTGCATCATCATAATACCATAGCGGTATTGTTGCAGGAGAAGATGCTTCCATAGATGGTGGAATATCAACAGTAATTTCGGATGTGTAACCGGTTTTAATTTTCAAATCGGCTCCGGCATCATCCTTCATATCTACTCTAATTATGCCATAAGAGTAAAGGGTTGTCTGAGTATTATTTGTCGTTGTAGCCTGTAAATCTCCACCCGGAATAAGATTTGAAAAATTTTCTGAAGTAGGATCAAGATATCCAACACTCAAATTAACATTACCGGTGTAGGAAGAACCATCAGATTTTGTTACTGAATTAGCCACAAGTTTTACTTTACTGCCATTTAGTAATGCTGCTTCACCACCTGTTCCAGCATCAACAGTTTGAGTTACTCCAGCAGTCATTAGATAGACTTTAATATCGCTTGTACCATTTGCTTTAGGTGCATCTGCAAATGAGCCATCAAAATATCCGGTTTTGGCTACATTAACAACGAACCTGCTTTTAGGAACTTTAATGCTTGAAAAAATAAATCCTCCGCTGGCATTTGTGTTTACCGGAGTTTGTCCTGCAATTTTAATCTCAGCACCAACAATAGGAGCATTTGATTCATCGAACACTGTACCGGAAATTGTAGTAGTCACAGTTTCTGTATCTGGAGGAACTGATTCTGTACCACTATCGCTGCAACTGACGTATATGATCAATGATGAAATGATAAATAATAAAAAGAAGAGAACATAACTTTTTTTCATGTGTTGATTCCTTTATTTGTGAAACATTAATTTCTTATGAATAATAATCAGAAAATAATCACAATACAAATGTTTTACACCTGCAACTTTGGACAAAATTTTAGCTTAAATCTAAAATAAAAAACCCTGACACCGAAGTATCAGGGTCCGCTCTAGCAGAAGGCCTGGGGGTAAAGCCTTAACCACTAGCCGCTTATTTTAATAAAATCATTTTTTTATGCTCAACAAAATTACCACTTTGTAATTTATAAACATACATCCCACTTGTTAACTCAGATGCATCAAAATTTATACTATGGTTTCCCGCTTCAATATCTTCACTAAGTAGAGTTACTATTTCATTCCCAAGAATATCATAAACTTTCAGTATTACAAATTGCCTACTGCCTATTGCATACTGAATAATAGTACTCGGATTAAAAGGATTTGGATAATTCTGTTCCAGAACAAATGCTGTCGGATATTCAATTTCGGCAGGTTCAATACCTGTTGGTTCTCCAATCATATTTTGATTCATCCAGTTTAATCGAAGATTAATCCAGTTTTTTAAATAATTAATTTCTTGTTCATAAGTTTGTCCGACATAATAATTTGGCCATACCCAAACACCAAGCACAGGCCAGCGTATAAAGTTTCTTGTTTTGGATTCATCAAGCAATAGTGTCAATGAATCAATATAGTTTGTTATGTGTGTGGAGTTCAAAATATTTGTTTTTAAGTTCTGCCAACGGGAATAAACTTTATTTCGAAAATCATTATCATCAAAAAGTTTTCTCCACCATAAAGGGGTAAGAAATGGTTCATAGGACGGAATGTTTTGATAATTCGTAAGATACAGTAACTCCCATCCGGTTGTTATCCAACCATCGTAATAATCGGCATTTCCAAATCCAAGATTAAAATCCCAAACAGGTCCTGCAAATATTTTTGGATTTCTGCTGTCGCGGTCTTTATATAAATAAGTACTCAACCTGTATGCATCAACATTTTTAGCAACTTCATTAAGTAAAACAAAATCAATAAAAGAATCTATATCTAAAAATTTAGGATAACCTGTTGCAGTATCAGAAATATTCAAACTAAATGTCATCATCGTTTCAAACTGAAATATTTTATTTTGTATATAGTCCTCTTGCTGCTGAACGATCTCACCAGGTTTTGGATAGTGATATTGATAAAAAATTGGATATGAGGCTTGCGGGAACGGAAGATAAGTAGAATTCCATCCCTCGTTGTTTTCACCATCTGTCTTATCAATTTTTATTATGTAACCTCCGGTCAATGCATCACCGCTAATATCCGTTTGATCAAGTTTTTTTATGTTTACCCTGTTTGCATCACGTTTGACCTTTTCAAGAAGAACATAAATACCAATGTAATCTCCATTTAAAACTACTTCACAAAATTTTGAACGGCTTGCATAACGACCTGCATCATTTGCAAGTTTATAGACAAGAACATCCCGAATCAGACTTTTATCATTATAAGGGGCAAACAATACCCAATCGCTTTCTTCTGGAAATCCTAATAATGAAACAGAAGAATCATTCCCAGCCAAATCACGTGTTTCAAATGCATATTGTTTTTTGGGAAACGACTGTGATGATGATCCACGTACCTCAATTCCTATATTACCGTTATAATTATTGTATGGATCTGTAAGATAATTCCTGAGCCCACCAGCATTATAAATAATTCCCATATCAGCAGTTATTTTATAATCATTTGGGATTTCCTGTCCCTCAGTATTAATTACAACTATAGGTAAGTTTGATGAAGTAAAATCAACTAAAGAGTTAACTGTATTAGAATTTAAATTAACTTTTACTGTTTGTGCGATTGAGTCATCGCACGAGAATAATATGAGCAGGATGAAACAAAAATTTTTCATTTTAAAAGAATTAATTTTTTCGTATCACTAAAATCTCCTGATTCTATCCTGTATATATATACTCCGCTTGAAAGATTAGAAGCATTAAACATTACATTATAAAATCCGGGTTGATGAAAATCGTTTACCAATGTTCTAACCTCATTTCCCAAAATATCGTAAATCTTAATTTTAACATTAGAGGCTTTGACAATGGAGTATTTAATATTTGTTACCGGATTAAAAGGATTCGGATAATTTTGCATTAATGAATATTCGCTTGGCAATAAATTTTCTTTTTCATCTACGGGAACATATACATCATTAATTTTTCCGGGTGTACCATATCCAAATGATGGAGCCCAATTTTGAGGTAAATGATTTTCTAAATTTGGATTTAGCAAAGATAAAGTCGGTCCATGTCCATCAGCTTCCGGAGGCCATGGTTCCTGATCATCATAGGTTAATGAATCGATTACGTTTAAGTTTTTATCAAGCAGCATTAATAGTTCACCGCCGCCGCTTATTCCAAAGTTAACGTTACCAATATAATTTTGTACATCGGGAAACAATGGATGGAAAAGTGTATCGTCGGTGCACAAAACAATATACCCTCTTGCTCCAAGAATTGTACCTTCGGGAATTGTGTAGATATGAATATCTTCGGAATCTCTGAATATCCAACCTGAAATATTTACAGATGAATCGCTGTTGTTATAAAATTCAATCCAATCCTGTGGATTAAAATTAATTGATGAGTTATAGTTTATTTCATTAATTACAATTTTTGGAATACTAAAATTTGAATCGATTTCAAACACTGCGTTTAAAGTTGTAGAGCCGCTTAATGTAATTGATAATGAATCATCAGTGGATATTACTGAACCTTCCCACCTTACAAAACGAAATCCTTTCTTAGGTTGTGCTGTAATATTTATTGGTATACCTAAAAAATAAGTGCCTGCCCATGTCGGAATTTTAATATCCAATGAATTTAATTTTATACTTCCCATTGCAGTATCAGAAATAAAAAGATTAATATTAGATGTTCCTGTCAGGCTAAACGTTTGAATAAAATGTGCCCTGAGATAATCCAAACGATGGCTGGCAAAATATCTCATGTTTTGTACGTTTGTTAGCCATTGATCGTATGTAAACTGATTCCAGCGTGATGAATGCCTCGAAATTTCAGGCAGAATAACTGATGCCATTGAATTTATTTTATTTACCACTGTTACCGATTTGAAGATTGTATTAGAAAGATCAGCAAAGCAATTAATAAAATCATTCTTGAATGATTCATTCAATAATAATTTTCTTAAAAACAATGTTGACCATGGTGGATTTGGCCAGCCTGGTCCGTTTGGTTCTAATGCAAATTGAAGAGTGTTATTCTGATAAGCATTAGGATCCCATATTCCAAATCCAAAATCAGTATCAAACATAATCCAACGCCATTTTCCATTATTATGTTTTTGCCAATATTTTATATTGCTTCCGGGCCAATCCTGATTATCAAAATAGATTTGTGAGACGAAGTAGTTTATAAAATTATCAACTTCCATTTGTGTCTTTACATATTCATAATTAGCAGGTAATGTAAAATCATTGTTTTCTATAAAAGAATGCAAGGCAAGATAATCTGTGTTATCACCATGAACAACCTCTCCAAAATATTCAAGTATGTCCACGCTATCGGGATCAACATTGTGATGCTGTGCTAAGAAATGCTCATTAACTTTTTCTCTTATGTTTTGAATACCCCAATACTCTCCGTTAATAAATAAAACAGCGGGACGATAATCTTGTTTATCTATATCAGTATCATCAACCAAGCTTGTCATCAAAGCATCTCTAAACATAGTTGAACCCCAATCGTTACCTGAGTTTCGCAGAACGAGAGATTCATATTCTGTATATGGAAGCTCATCAAACAATTTATAGTTTAAAGTATTGTTACCATATTGTCCCCGAGCAAATAACGCAAAAGATTTTTGTGCGTTACCTCTGCTCCATCCACCAAATATTTTTACGCCCATATCAATATCAAATCCTTTTGAGCCATTCGTTTCAAATAATTCAACATGTATTGGTCTTTCCCAATCCTTCCAGAAGTTTGCGCCAAAATATGGGAATGCTGTTTCTGCGCTATCACCCAAAGCATAGATTCCATATTCTTCATCAAATAAATTGCCCGGGTCTGTTGATAGTGAAACAACTGTGAGAGCTGTAGAAAAATTTATAAAATACGTATTTGTGATGGTTTTACTTGGTAATGATCCTGTGCTGAAAGTTTTAGCTCTTAAGACTTGGGTGGAATTAATTAAAATCGATGCTGTATAAATTTGTGATGTTTCTTTTGGTTCTGAGCCATCAAGTGTATAATAAATATTATCATTAACTGAAGCAGGAGTTATAGTAACAGAAACTGGAGCAGAATAAAATCCACCTGAAATTGAAACTGTGGGATCATCGGTAATTTCCGTATATCCTTGTGTAAGATTACTGTCTTCCGGAGTTGCTTCATTAAATAAGAACCAGGAATCGCTTCCATCTGGTTGTCTACCATAAGAAATATCCTGTCCAATACTGCCAAAACTTATCTGATCGATGGTAACAGATTGAGGATTAGTTAAAAATAGATCTTCGCCTGATGAGCTTAATTTAAAATTAGTATGAAGAAATTTATTCGGAAGATCTAACAAAGGATGTGTTCCATTTGGATTAGGAGGAATCGAACCCATACCCAAAGATAAAAAAGGAATGAGCGTGAGATCAGATGATCCGGTTCCATAGTTGTGAACTTGTATTGCCAGAACATTATCGCCATTCTGTAAAAGAGTTTGATAATTTTGAATGATGTAAGTCCCCGGTTTTCCACCATAAACGATAAGCGGCTCTGTATAACTTGTTGCTGATTCATCAAAAGCTGGAGGAACATTAACAGTTCCAATATTTGCACGGGCTATTTCCACTCCATTTAGATAAGCTACAAATCCATCATCGTAATCAACATGAAGAACAGCCATTTTAATATCATTTACATCATCGACATTAAAAACTTTTCTTACATAAACAGAAAAAGTATTATTCGGAACGATTGTAGAATCATCATCATCTCCATAACCAAATCCGCTTGGTCCGGAACTCCATGTTTGGTCGTCGAAACCTAAATTTTTCCATTCCACCGGCGGCTCGCTTGTTCCAAGCTTATACTTCCAAACATCACCCCAATTGATTATAGTTTCCCAATGCTTAATATATTCAGTTCTGTTTTTATCACTTGCAAAAACTAACAGATGATCATTTGCTTCGAGTGTAACAGATGGCATTACCCATTTAAATGGCACAGTTGAATCATCAGATAAACCATATCCTGTAAGATCAATATTCGATTGTTCAGAATTATAAAGTTCAATCCAGTCTGAATAATCTCCATCTTCATCAGGAATAGTTATTCCGTTTGATGACATCACTTCATTTAGAACAACTTGCTGTGCAAATATTTGGCTAAACTCAAGATAAAATCCTAAAACAACAACTAGTAAAAAATATTTTTTCATGCTGCCTTTTGAATAATTAAAAGTACTCTTCATCAAAAAAGAGATTTACATTATTTACACCTTTTGAGTTTTTTAACTGATTAATAAACTCGGTGATAAATTTTTGATCTTTAAGTACAATATGATAAGACAATTCGATTGAATCACTTTCCATCATAGCTTTTGTGTTAATAAGTTTACTGCTCTTACAATATTTTTGGAATACACTAAGAAACGGAGCTTCTTCATATCCACCATTTGCCTGTGAAGTAAATTGTAGAAGGAAGTCTTTTTTAGCCGGACCAGCAGCATTAGATTTTGTAAGAACAAATAAAATCAAACCAATAAAAACCGTGCTTGCTAAGGCTAATGCATGCAGTCCAACACCGCTTGCCATTCCGATTGCGAGAGCAAAGAAAATAAAGATAATATCCTGCGTTTCTTTAATAGCCGTTCTAAACCGAATGATTGACATTGCACCAACTAATCCAAAAGCACGTGCAAGGTTATTGCCAATAACCATTATTACTACGGAAGTGATTAGTGAAAGCACAATTAAAGAATTAATAAACGAATAGGACATACCGGGACCACGATAAGTCAATCTGTAAAACAAAGAAATAAGTAGTCCACAGATAAGGGATACAATTAAGTTTTCAAAAACTTCGCCAATAGATAGAGAGACACTTAAAACATTTTGAAAATCATCCAACATTTTTAATTACTTCTTTCCAATTATGATTATTTGATCCTGCAATAAATGAGGGGATCAGCAAATCCTTTTTGTTCACAAATCTTTTTAATTCTATATGATTATCAACACAGGTTGTATATTTAGAGACAGCCTGTCTTTTAAGTTCAAATCTTCTAACAATTCTCTGCAGCCAGGATGGAAACCCACTAAAAAATTTTATTTCTAAAATAAAATTACCCGGCATTGCATATTTCAGATCTGCTTCACCAAATAAACTTGCTGTTTGCGGCAATGGTTTTGATCTTAAGTTTTTATCAAATGTTAATCTAAGTGTTGAGTCGTGCTTGGAGTAATATGCTTCTCTGTCATAAGTGATGAGCGCAACAGGTGAGCAATTTTTTATTTTTAATAAGTAAAAGAATTTGGTCGCATCGTTTTTTGCATCTAAAAAATTCTTTCTCTTTAAAAGATATCTTTCGCAATCAGCGGAGTTTAACATTAGATCTAAGTTGTTAAAAAGAACCGGGGCGCGATTTTTGGAAATATAATTTTCATATTTTCTTTTTACCTCCAGAAAAGCTACACTCTCATCATTTTTTTCGTTGTAACCTCTAATGCGAAGTTTTTTTCTGATTTTTATTCCTGCAAGTTTATCCCGGTAATCATCAAGTCTCATTGTATCATAATAAATACTTCTCACAGTATATTCTTTATTTTTTTCCAGTGCAGCATATTCATCCATAAAAACGAAAGGACGAACGGCTTCACGCAGTTCATCAACTCTGTTTGTAGGGACAAGAAATTTATATTCAAGACGCATCGGATTCATTTCAGTTCACCATTCTATTCCAAACTCTAAATAGATATTGCAAGGGGCTCAGGCTTCCGGTATGAATGTAACAATCAACCATTAACGAAGGAGATAACTCTTTACTGTCTCCTTTTATTTTTGATGTAACTGTAACAACCTGTATCCCATTTATTATCTGCACGCTGTTATCTATCTCATAAACTTTCGCTTTAATTTTCCCTCCGGTTTGATTTATTAAAACATCAACCTGCGCTGAATCAGAAATGAATTTTTTATCGTTTACTTTAACCGGATTGAGTAAAATAAATTCTGAAACATCACTTATAATCATCAAGGTATCGCTATTAGTTTTTCTGCTGATAGTTCCATTTATAGGAGATGTAATTGTAAATCCTTTAAATCTTTTTTGCATTACATCAAGCTCTTTTTCCAAAAAGATTATCTGTGATTTAATTAACCCTATTTCCTCTTTCTTAACACCGGTTTCAACGGCTTCTAATCTTGCCTTAGAAATTGCAATATTAATTTCGTTAAGATCATAACTACCTTTTACAATATCGTATTCTTGCTGCGATACTAAACCTTTGTTATACAATGCTTCAGTTCTGTCCAATATTTTTTTCTGTTCATCAGTTTGTCTTATTGCGTACTCAAGATTTTTCTTTTCCTGTTTAATGATAGACTCTTTTTCTCCAGTTGTATTCAATACTAAAGATGCTTTTGCAGAAACTACTTCGCCTTTAAGGTTTTCAATTTGTCTTTCAATTTCGTTTGAATAAAGAACTGCTATTGTATCATTAACATTTATCCGGGCGCCGGAGCGAAGATCACTATCAAAAGTAAACTTCATCGCATCGCCGCGATCAAAAAGAGTGACGTCATAAGATTGATTTATACCGGTTTTATAATTTGTTAGAAGCGAAGTTAATCTGCCGTCAGTTCCCTTGTAAATTATCCACTCTTTACCAGGCAGTATTTTCCCCTTAACGTAAAGAGTATAATTCAGTTTTATTGGGAGTATCAGCAAAAGAACAATAACGGATATAACAACTATCCATATAATTAATGATTTACGAGAAGTTAGAGTTAACATTATAGAAAGTATTTCTAATCATTTTTCCTTCGACAAAAGAAATGATTTGCTTAAATAAAAAAGGAAGACGCAGCAATTTGCATTGCGTAATCTTCCCTCAAAGATATTAAACTGAATTTTTTGTTAGACGTTTAATAAGTAAATGTTCTTGCTTACTATTTAACAAATTCTACTTCCCCAACAACTATCAGTTTTACTTTGTAAAAATCCACAATTCCCGTGTCTATTTCAAACTAAAAGTTGTGGTATGGTTTGCAATACTAATTTTAAATTCACCGGGCTCAATAATCCTTTTTTTTTCCTGACCAATAAATGAAAGGTGCTCTTTATTAATTTTAAATGTTACGGTCTTAGTTTCACCGGGATTTAATAAAATTTTCTCAAATCCTTTTAATTGCTTATTTGGCCTTGTAACAGAACCATACAAATCAGTTAAATAAAGCTGTACAACTTCTTTGCCAGCCTTATTTCCTGTGTTTTTTACATCAATGCTAACTATAAGTTCATCATTAGTGGTAATTTCTGATGAGCTTGCTCTCAAATTTACATAATCAAACGTAGTATAGCTTAATCCATAACCAAATGGCCATAATGGGTCATAATTATTTGTATCAAATTTTTCAATTGGCTTATAATCATACAAAGTAATTCCGTTTGGATTTCTAGGATAAGTTATAGGAAGTTTACCGCTTGGATTAACATCACCAAACAAAACATCAGCAATTGCATTTCCACCTTCCATTCCAGGCAAAAATCCAATCAAAATACCTTTAGCCTTTGGTTCGATATCCGTAATTAATCTTGCTCTTCCTTCAAGCATAACAAGGATAACAGGTTTTCCAGTTTTAATCATACTGTTTGCTAACTCCAATTGAGCTTGATTTAAAGTAAGATCAAAAATATTTCCGGGTGTTTCGCAATAAGCAGGCTCACCAAGACATACAACAATAACATCAAAGTATTTTGCTTCACTTACAGCTCTGTCTCTATTAATATCTTTATCAAAACTACAGCCTTCAACATAGTTTACATTGCCTGTACCAATTTTATTTTGTATTGCTTCGAGTACAGTATTTTTTTCCGTCGGATAAAGTGATTCCTCATTTCCCTGCCACGTAATTGTCCAGCCGCTATTCATAACAGAAAGCATATTAGCGGTCGGTCCGGTTACCAAAACTTTTAATGTTTTGGATAATGGTAAAATATTGTTTTCATTTTTTGTAAGAATTATTGATTCTCTCGCAGCATTAAGGTTTGCATTTGTAAAGTCTTCACTTCCAAATTTTTTAAGAAGTTCTTTATTGGGATATGGATTTTCAAAAATACCAAGCTGCATTTTTACAGCAAGTATTCTGCTAACCGCTTCATCGATCCTCCACATCGGAACTGTACCTTCTTTTGTAAGTTCTAACAGATAATTGTAAAAACTAAAATCGTATGGAACCATGCTCATATCAATACCAGCCATTACTGCAATGCGTACGGCTTCTTTTGGAGTTTCAGCAACTTTGTCTCTGGTATGAAGCCTTATAATATCTTCCCAATCTGAAACTACTAATCCTTTAAAGTTTAATTCATTTCTCAAAATTTCCGTTAGCAAATGATAATTTGCATGTCCGGGTATTCCATCAACTTCAGCGGAATTAACCATAACCGTTGGTGCACCTGCAAGAATTCCTGCTTCAAAAGTTGGAAGGAAATATTCACGCAATATTCTTTCGGAAATCCAGGCTGGCGTTCTATCTAATCCGTTAATTGGAAAACTGTAGCCAACATAATGTTTCAAACAAGTTGCAAGTTTATCAGGGGCACCAATATCATTACCTTGCGCACCTTTGATGTACGATGAACCCATTTGCGATGCGAGATAAACATCTTCACCAAAAGTTTCCCATAGCCGCGACCAAAGTGGTTGTCTTCCTAAATCCATAACAGGATAAAAATTCCAACTGATTCCTGATGCCTTTGTTTCAAAAGATGTAATCTCTCCGCTCTGTTTTGCAATATCAGTATTCCATGTTGCAGCCATACTTATTGCCTGAGGAAAAAGTGTTGATCCTTTTGTATAAGTTGCACCATGAATCGCGTCAATACCATAAAGAACAGGAATTCCAAGTCTTGTTTCTTTCGTAGCAATATTCTGAATTTTAGTTATGATTTCATGCCAGTACTCTACACTATGCGCAGCATCATATACATTTATAATGGAGCCAATGTGATAATTTTTTATTGCGTCTTCAAGCTTTGCATCATCAATCTGGTGCATTTGGAATTTTGTACCCTGAGTTTTAGAAACTGCCTGAATAGTAACTTGCGTCATCTGTCCAACTTTTTCTTCAAGAGTCATCTTTGATAAAAGTTCTTTTACGCGGCCATCTACTTTTGTTGTGGTATAAATCTGTGGAAATAGATTTACACTCATCATTAAAGTAAGAAGTGTCATTATAGAAAAGTGTTTGATAATAAATTTCATTTTTATTCCTGGGTGTTATACTGAGTTAATTTAAATAGATGTTAAAGATTTTCTTTCTATCTGATTGTGATGAAATATTAAATACAGAAAGAATAGGACAGTGATGATTTGATATTACGAAAAAGATCAACCGGTTATTTAGCATAACTAATACTAATTAAGCAAAACAAATTTTCTTGCTTCTTGTTTTTTGGATCCGGTAAATGAATAAATATACACACCTGAAGGGAGTGGATTTTCCAACATTGAAATTGTATCAATATTTAATTGATACCTGCCGGATTGAATATAGCCAAGATCTTTAAAAAAAATTTGTTCACCAAGAATGTTATGAATTCTAAAGCTTAGATTATCCGGTGAAGACAAAGAATATTTTATAATTGTTTTTCCGTTAAACGGATTAGGAAAATTCTGCTCGACTTTAAAATCATCTAATCCAATATTTTCTTCATCTATCAATCCGGTTGTTGAAGGTGTTATTACAATTCCGTTTATTAAAGCATTATCAATTTTTTCTGCAAATTGGATATCCAAAACTCCATCACTTACTTCAATATCTGTAAACTCTTTGATGCACGCTGCATTTTTTCCAACTTGAGAGTAAATATCAAGATTTGCAAACACTGTGTTTTGTTCAAGGTAAACATCAAATATTCTGCTGCCAGCGGAGTTAAAATAGTTTTCTGCAAACATCAACTTAACATTATAACTGCCATTTGGCACTCTCACTTTGTACGTAACCATTCCATATTTGTCTGATTGGAAAATCACATCTTCATCTGTTCCACTTATTTGTAATGATGACGGATAATTGGATGAGGTTCCGTCAAGGAATCCAAACTCAGTATCTTTTGTCCATCCGACATCTGCTAAATAATCTAATGCTGCGGGACCAGCGCAATTTATTTTTATAGGAAATGTTAAAACCTGCGGCATTATTATAGGGGTAGCTTTTGCGCTCATAGTATTTGGAACAGTTGCATCATCTTTCATTGACATCACAACAAGGGTTTTGGTGGAAGGAATAATCAAACCAGAAACAGAAAGTTCCACACTTTTCAAATCTATTTGTAATGTTCCACTATTTATTGTCACACCTGAAATTACATAATTAGAAATATCTTCAGCCGCAGTTTGATCCAATTCTTCAGAAAACATTATCCGAACTTTGTCCGTAGAGGCGCGGGCCCAGATTAATGTGGGGGGTTGTAAATCAACGTAACCAATATTAGTGCTGTTTGTTAAACACAAAACAAGTTTGCCATCACTAAAAACAGCGTTAGCATGAATAAAATCGCAGCCATTTGAATCCCAGGTATGTGTTGCTTTATCCCAGCGACTTGTATCCCACGAATCAAAATTATCGGTCCAGTCATGGGTAAAATTATTTCCAGTTCCATAATTTCCGGTTCCAGGTGTGTAAGTGTAATAGCTCACCCAATCATAGTATGCAAATGCAGGTAATGCTTCCGGGTTAAATACGCCGGCCCAATTTTCATAAAGAGGATTCCAGATATTCATCATTATCTTCTGAGGCAAATTCAGAGTTTGAATATGTGAACCTGTTTGTTTCAATACTTCAACATCATCAATAAACCAGGCAACATACTGAGGTGTCCATTCAAATGCATAGGTATGATAATCTAAATGAGGAGAAGTTAACATTGGTTTGTGACTGACATGATTTGTCTGATTAGGAGTAATTGTGTTGAACTGTACATTGTCAAAATATCTACCCATAATTTCAATATCAATTTCATTCCAATTTCCTACCCCGCCGCCGCCATCATAATAAGTAAAGAACGATGAAAGCATTCCTTCACGGTAAGAAGCTTTCATTCTTACTTCAAAGCGGCCGTAAGTGTAAGAAAGTTTTGTTCTATATTCTGCCCCTTTATAAACTTTGGCTAAAAGATTATTCTGAGAGGAGAATAGAAGAAGGAGAAATAATATTTGAATTTTTGTTTTCATATTTACAAATCCTTTTTTAAAGTTAAGCCCTCTTCAAAAAAAGGAGAAAAAGAAGAGGGCCTTGTTATGATCAAAAAGAAATAGATAGCGTGAACTTTTGAATATCCGAAAATCTACCAAAATCCTGGTATGCGTAATCAATTTTAAGTGCAACATTATCCATTAGCAATTGCTTTACACCAAATCCAAAAGAAAATGTTTCTTCCGATGTTTCAAGAAACAATGATTTAAACCCTCCGCGTATAAATACAAAATCATTATAGGCATATTCAGTTCCAAGATTTATACTTTCATAATTATCACTTGGATGCATTGCATCAACAGCAACCGTAAGTCTATGTTCATCTGTTTGCACAGGATTATATGCAATACCAACTCTAAATGTTAAAGGTAAAGCCCAGGAATTGGTTTCAAGGTAGGCTGGAACATCCCCATTGTTTCCACTGTTTACGGGATCAAGATCGTGCAGCACAAGATTTGAGTTACCTAATAACTGCATTGATGATCCGAAGTTTGAGACAGACATAGCTAATATTGCATCATCGAACGGTGTTACATATTGTACACCAAGATCCAGTGCAAATGCAGAGGCGCTCATTCTCCAGATACTTTCATAAATAAACTTGGGACCGAATCCTATTGAAAAATTATCAGTTAATTGAATTGCATAAGCTAAACTAAATGCTGCTTGTGTTGAACTAAAAGTTTCACCTGTACCTTCGGGTTGTGAAATTGTGGTAACATTCATTTCGCCAATATCAGAACCTGTATAACTAAACCCAATCGTGCCCATATCACCCAGATTATAACTGGCTGCTAAATAATTGTACTTAATATCAGCTATCCATAATGTATGATCAAAAGTGACATTAACACCTTGTGCTTTTGTTAAACCTGCAGGATTCCAGTAAATTGAACTTACATCATTTACAACACCAACAAAAGCACTGCCCATTCCAATTGCGCGAGCACTTTGTCCAATCGATAAAAATGGTGCTGCTGTAGTTCCTTTTTTAGATACATCTGATATGAAGCTTAATTGCGCAAATGTCTGCGGAAGTATCCAACCAATAAAGATAAAAGTTATTAATA
>JGI20214J51088_10001359_pt1 | contig 16708 bp, 14 predicted proteins | sample WetSurMetagenome_FD_51088 | JGI IMG/M metagenome (IMG submission 51088) | reverse complement strand
TTGATCGGGAGTTTTGCTTTATCTATCACCCCGCCGCCGGTCGGTTCCAGTATCGTAACCATCCAATCATCGGGCAAAGCTTTGAGTGATTTTGCCGGAACAAGGACAATTGTCACTCGCTTGGCTAAGCCGTCGCTGGCTAAATTTTCCGTAGCTTCCAATAATAACATACGTTTTGGCGAAGGCACGGTGGTTTCCGGTCCAATCCATTCCAATGGCGGCATTCGTTTTGACGGCACTGCCGAAAATATTATAACCAGCGCTTTGGATAAATACGATGACCCTGATCATACCGGCGACAAGGAATTTGGCGTTCATACTCACGCCAATCCGCCGCCCGGAAGCGGTGTTAACGATAGTTTTCGCTCACTGGAAGCTCCGCCCAACACTCCTGCTGCTCGCACTGATGTTTTTAATGCTGGACGGCAATTTCCAGTGCCGGTAATAGACTTTTCCGGGTTCACAGCTGATATTTCTCAAATGAGAACCGATTCGATCGCTAATGGTTTTCATCGTGATGGTTCGGGAGCGCTTGGGTATCATGTTGTTCTGCGAACAGATGATACGTTTGATATTTATCAGGTTACTTCCTTGGCAGCCGTTCCTTCCGGTTGTACCGATGACGCGACCGGATGGGGCAGTTGGAGTGTTGGAGCCCAAACTCTTATTGGTAATTATCCCTTTCCCGCCAATGGCTTGATATTTTTGGAAGACAATATTTTTATTAACGGTAAAATTGATGTTGCCCGTTTAACGGTCGTCGCCGCGGTTTTTCCAGACAACGCTTCCTCGCGCAAAAACATTACTGTTGATGATAATTTGCTCTATACCAAGCGTGATGGCCGGGACGTTATCTCGTTGATCGCGCAAAACAATCTTAACGTCGGACTGTATAGTCCTGATAACTTGGAAATAGATGCGGCGCTGATAGCACAGAATGGAAGGGTCGGCCGCTACTATTATCGCTCTGGCTCTAGCCGCTGCGGTTCTAATTCTACAAAACAATCGATAACTCTCTATGGCATGATAGCCAGCAATCAGCGCTATGGTTTTGCTTACACCGATGGTACTGGTTACCAGGACAGAAATATTGAATACGACAGTAATTTGCTTTATGCGCCGCCGCCGAGCTTTCCACAGACTGCCGAGCAATATTCTATCCTGTCTTGGGAGGAAAAAAACTGACATGTTTTAGGAAAAACAAGTCTGATTGTGCTATAATAATTATAAGGAGGCTGTAGTAGTTATTTGAATAATAATTAACATGTCTTTTCTTAACAGTTTTTTAAACGGTGTCGCAAGTCCCCTTGGGTTGGATATTTCCGAATTGTCGGTAAAATTCGTCCAACTTGAGAATACGGGCAAAAAAATAAACATCCGAGCCTTGGGCAAGATCAATCTTCCCAAGGGTCTTTGGGAAAACGGAGAAATAAAGGATAAAAAAGAAATAGCCAAAGCAATAAGAAAGCTTATTAGTCATCCTGACTATGGAAAAGTTAATACTCATGAAGCTGTTATTTGTCTGCCGGAAGGAAAAACCTTTTTAAAAATAATAGAAGTTGAAAAAGAAGGCGATCAAAAACATTTGATCGAATCAGAGTTGCAAAAGAATGTCCCTCTGCCCTTGGAAGATTTGTATTATGATTGGCAGAAAATAGGCGAATCAGGGAAATCTAATCTAATATTGGCTGGTGCAGCCCCGCAAAAGATAGTGGAAGAGCAAATTGAATTACTAAACGAAGCTCGACTTTCTGCCGCGGCAATTGAAACTGAACCGATTTCTGTTTGTCGTTGTTTGCTCAAAGAAGAAAATCCCAACTATAAGGCAACTGATCATAAAAATTATGCCATTATTGATATTGGAGCCACCGACTCGAGCCTGACTGTTTATTCGAGAAATACAATTATTTTTTCGATGAGCATGCCGGTTTCCGGTGAAGAGCTTGATGCGCAAATAGCAAAAACCCTGAACATCGATCACGTTCAGGCGGAAAAAGTGAAAATTCTTTATGGACTGGACGAACACAATGACCAGCCGGCGGTTAAGAAGATTATTGCGGAAATGGTGAAGAATTTAATTGAACGAAGCAAAGAAGCGATAAATTTTTTTAATCATCATTTTATTTCTTGGGGGCCGATCGAAAAAATAATACTTTGCGGAGGCGGCGCCAGTATAAAGAATTTGGACAAAATGATCGCCCGCGAAATCGGCATTGAAACCGAACTGGGGTATGTTTTTGTTAATTTTCAAGGAAATAAAAATAATTTTTTTAGCCGTTTTCGCAAGACTTTTGGTTTGAACACTGATTTTTTGACTGATGAGTCGGGCAAGAAGATAAGAGTCAAGCAAAGTTTGACCTTAAAAATTTCCCACGACACCAGCCTGTGTTATGCCACCGCTATTGGGCTGGCTTTGCGCGGAATATTTATAGACGAATAAAATATGCTGAACATAAATTTGTTAGCCGAAAACTCAAAACAAAGAATAAAAAATCAAAGATTGTTTTATCTATTGCTTGAGGCGGAAATTTATATATTTTTAATAATAGCTGGCGTGGGCTTGAGTTTTTTTATGGCTGAAAAAATTCTTTCTGACGCAAAAAATAAGCCCGGACAGGAAACATCAGTCGCTATCAGAGAAAGCGGAGTTGATAACAATTCAAGAGTCAAAGATATTAACGCTAGGCTGGCGGCAGTGGCGCAAATTCAAGCGGAATTCGTGCCCTACTCCCGTTATGTTGAAGATATCACCAATCTGATACCCGCCGGAGTAATCTTATCCCGTTTGTATATAAATGATTCAAGTAAGACAGTAGGGATGATAGGGTTGGCGCTTAAGCAGAGTGATTTACAGAGGTTGAAAAAAAATCTTAAAGAGGCTCCATTTTTGACTGATGTTAATATTCCAGTGCAGCAAGAAATCAAGAAAGACAATATTGAAATTGATATTCAAATGAAATTTGACCCGACTAAGTTACCTTCTTTTTAGATTATGAAATTAAGTTACCAGAGTAAAATTTTTTTAAGCGCTTTGTTTTTTTTGCTTGCTTCGGGTTGCCTGATTGTTTTTTTAATCATGCCGGCGGCGGATAATATCCGAAATATTGAACAAAAAACAGCAGATCAGACTGCCCAAGTGGAGAAGGATTATGCGGAGGGACAGAGTCTTAAAAAAGTGGCCGATAACCTAAAAATCATCGAACCGCGTTTGGGTGAATTGGAAAAAGCGCTGATCAAAAAAGATAAAGTGTCGGATTTTGCCAGTTCGCTGGAAGAAACCGCCTTGAAAAACGGAGTGACTCTTGAAGACACTACATTAGGCGCGGAAACGCCCTTTAGTGATTATTATTTCAAAATTCCTTTGACTTTAAGAAGCAATGGTAATTTTAAAAGTCAAATTGATTTTTTAATCGGGCTGGAATCTCTTGGCTATTATATTAATTTTAAAACATTAGAATTAACAACTGCGGCGCCCGGGCAAGTTCCGTCTTCCGGCGTTGGAAAAATTTTGACAATGCGCGTTCTAGCCGATACTTATTGGCAAAATTGATTTACCAGAGTTTAATTTTTAATTTTATGAAGATTACGGCTAAAAAGATAAGGCCATACATTAAAATAATGCTTATTCTTGTTTTTGGCAGCGCAGTTGTTTTCACTTTTTTGTTTTTAAAATATTATTTTTATCCGGCTCTTACCGGCGCTCGGGTGATTTACGTTTTACAGAAAGACATGGCTGTCAGCCCGATCAATCTAAATCAGTTTGAAGCACTTGTTAATAATATTGATAAAAAGAATTCTTCCTCTACGGCAAATGAAACTATTATTAATGATCCGTTTAAATAATAAATTGGGAGTTAATTTAGAAAAGTACTTGTTAAATTAAAAAAATACGACGGCTTCTGAAAAAAGTCGTCGTATTTTTTATCTTTAAGTTGATTGTTTACCATTAAACTTTTATTACTACCGGCAGAACCATTGGTCGGCGTTTAGTCTTCATGAAGAGAAATTGGCCGACCTCATCGCGGATGCGGTTTTTAATATGATCAATATCGGCGGAAGTGCGCGAATCATGCGACTCGACCATTTTTTTCACTTTCATTCTGGTCGCTTCAATCAACTCTCGGCTGTCTTTCATGTAAACAAAGCCGCGGGAAATAATGTCCGGATTGCCGATTGTTTTGCCGTGCTCGGAATCGATTGTTGCGATGATCACGATCATGCCGTCTTCGGCCATGACGCGGCGATCACGCAAAACAATATTGGAAACATCGCCCACGCCCAAGCCGTCAACCATGACATAATCGGTGATAACTTTTTCTTTGGTCAATTTGCCGACTGTCACGCCCGTTTCATTTTTAACGAACTCCGCGATCTGGCCGTTATCGGCGATAAAAATTTTTTCCTTGGGAATGCCGACCGCCCGCGCCAAATCGCCGTGCGCTTTTAACATATAATGATTACCGTGAATTGGCATTAAATATTCCGGTTTTAATAAACGCATCATCAATTTTAAATCTTCCTGTTTGGCATGGCCGCCGGCATGCACGTCCATCATTTCATAATGAATTACATCAGCGCCTTGGCGAGTCATCATATCTTTTAAGCTTTGGATCGTGCGCTCATTGCCCGGCACGACCGAGGAAGAAAAGATCACCGTGTCACCTTCTTTAAGATGAATGGTTTTATGCTCATGCGAAACTACGCGCTGAAGAAAAGCATTTGATTCGCCTTGTGAACCGGTGCCTAAAACTAAAATTTTGTTATCCGGAATTCTTTCTAATTCGTTGTCATTAACAAGAATGCGCGGATTAAATTTCATGTAGCCGATTTGATGAGCGATCTCCACATTATCGTTCATGCTGCGGCCTTGCAGATAAATCCGGCGGCCGTGTTTTTCCGCCAAGTCGAATAATTTTTGCACGCGGGCCAATTGCGAAGCAAAAGTGCCGACAATGATGCGGCCTTCGATTTTCTCAAAAATTTTATCCATTTCGTTGCCGATGGCGGATTCGGAGATTTGATAACCGGGATGAGTTGATTCGGTTGACTCGGACATTAAAAGCAAAACTCCTTCCGAGCCGATTTGGGCGATACGCTGCAGATCGGCCGGCTTGTCGTTGACTGGCGAATAATCGATTTTAAAATCGCCGGTATGGACGATGCGGCCAAGCGGCGTGTCAACGATTACTGCAAAACAATCAGGGATTGAATGGTTGACGCGCAAAAAACCGACACGAAAAGATTGGCCTAAACGCAAAACCAAATCCTCGTCAATAAGTTTGTCGTTTAATTTTGGGCAATTTCGGTATTCAGCGCATTTCTTTTTAACTAATCCGGCGGTGAGTTTGCTCATGAAGATCGGCGGATTGCCGATTTCGCCCATGATATGCTGGATGCCGCCGATATGATCGTAATGGCCATGCGTAATAATCACGCCCTTGATCCATTCCGCTTTGTCCTTCAGATAAGAAATGTTGGGAATGATATAATCAATGCCGAGCATGTCCTCTTCCGGGAATTGCAAACCCATGTCGATAATAATTATTTCCCGTTCGTATTCGATAAGTGTCATGTTGCGGCCGACTTCTTCCAGTCCGCCCAAAACGATTACTTTTAATTTTCCTTCGGCGCTTTCAATTATTTTTTCCATCGGCGGATTTACCGCCACCGGATGATTGGCTTGAACGCCGCGAAACGCTGAAAACGGTCTTCTTTTTTCTCCGCCCGCCCCGTGCGGCCGGCCGGAAATTCTTGGTTTGTACTTTGTCATCATAAATTAGAAGCAACTTCAATTAATATTTTAAAGAGTCCAAATATTAAATCAGATTGCTTAGATTAAAATTATTTTATTATTAAATAGTTGTATTATTAGTTGGCCAAAAAGATTTTTGATTAAATTTATCTATAATTTTTCGGTTGTCAAAAAAATATTATATTTTCAGTAAACAAATTCGTAAAAAATAGATCCCTCGCGCGGCGCTCGGGATGACAAAATGAAATAGCGATGTTCTAAAATTTCAAATTTCTTCTCGTTACCATTCCAGTCTCTCCCCTGTCTTCATATACCAACTTGAAACATCGGTAAAGCGGTCAGCCGGTTGAGCTAAACTTTTGACCCCGAAGCCTTTGATCTTTTTATTTTGCACGTAAAGATAATTGGGGGAATAAAGGAAAATTGCCGGCGCGTCATTACTAATTAGTTCCTGAAATTTTTTATAATCAGCGATTCGCTCATCATTGTTAGATGTTAAGCGACCTTCTTCAAGCATTTTATCAACCTCTTCATTTTTATAATTAGATAAATTCAAACCATTGGCGCCCGCTTGTGAAGAATGCCAGAAAACATAAACGTCAGGATCGTTGCCCACCATCTCGCTGAAAAGTAAGGCTTCATAAGTTTTTGGTTTAATAATATCGGACTGGATTTGTTTGACTGGAATTTTTATAATATTGGTTTTAACTCCAAGCTTTTCCCAGTCAGTTTTGATCAAGTCGGCGGTTTTGCCGTCTTCATCATTGTCAATAACGGTTAAATTTAAAATTAAATAAGTTCGCGCGGCCGGCACGGTAGTTTTGGCCGCGGTTTTGGCAGTAGAATTCTTCGCCGGAGCCGGTTCATGATAAAGCCAGTTGCCCGCGCCTAAATTTAATTTATTTTTTTCTTCGGCCGTTAAAACTTCTTTGCTTGTTGTTGCTTGATTCTTTTTATTATTTAACGCGTCAATATCCGTATCGGTAATCATCTCTTTTTTCCAACCGGCCGCTTCTAATAAAGAATTAGCATGCGCTAAATCAAAATTGTATTTTTCAATCGCCTCGTTATAGGCGAAATTATTGGCTGGAATCGGGCCGTAAGCCGGAATCGCCTCGCCGGCCAAAACCGTGTTGATTATTTCCTCGCGAGGAGTCGCCATGGCCATGGCCTGTCTAACTTTCACATCTTTCAAGGAAGCATTGGCGCTCTGGTTTAAAAATATCGCCTTGATTCTGGGTAAATTTATTTTAAAAATATTCAAAGAGTTGCGCGAGATTAGATTGTCTTCGTTGTCCTTGGATAAAAAATTCAAACCGTCGACGTTGTTGTTATTGAGTGCGCTCGCCGCTTCGGTCGGATCAGAATAAAATTTAAAAACGATTTCTTTTATGTAAGGTTTTTTGCCGTAATAATTTTTATTGGCTGACAAAGTATAACTTTTGATGCCGCCGTTTTTATCTTTGGTAAAAGTTTTATATTGATATGGCCCGGAACCGATTGGCATTAAATTAAATTGGGCTAGTGGCGCTGATTGCGGATCAATCGGGCTCCAGAGATCGGCTGGCAAGATGCCGAAGGTCAAAAGATTAATAAAAGGGGCATATTTTTCTGATATGTTGAAAACAATAGTCTGGTCGTCTTGTTTAGTGATGCTGACGCCGGCAAAGTTTGAACGCAGAGGCGAATTATAGGTTGAGTCGGTTATCGCCTGGAAGGTGAAAACAACATCGTCAGCGGTTAATTTTCCGCCATTGTGCCATTTAATATCGTTTTTTATCTTGATTGTATAGGTTTTTCCGTCAGCGGATATTTGATAATCTTCTGCTAAATCATTGATCAATCGGCCGTTTTCATCGTATTTAAATAAAGAAGAATAAATAAGGTGACTGATATCATTGTCAGTGTCAGAGAGTGAGGCGTAGAGAGGATTAATGTGGACGGGACTGCCGATCATAGCCTCTGCATATTGTCCACCGGAAACCGGCACAATCTTCAAATGATCTTTACCGAAATTAAATCCCAAAAAGGCGATATTTAAAATGATGAAACCGATTAGCCATTTTATCAGCCGAGCCTCTTTTTTGCTTAAAGTTAAGTTTAAATGCTTAAGCTGGCAAAGGTTGGGAATTTTTGATTTGGAAAGTGAATAAACTAATTTTTTATCGCTTTGAGAATTATCAGCGGGCATAGTGCGGAATTTTTTGCGACCTGATTTTCCAAAAACAAAAACACGGAAATCCGCAACTGATTTCTTAATTCTTCCCAATAGCGGAAAAATTTTACTTTTTAATAAATCCATGAGAGGGCTAATCGTATTATAGCATGTCGCCATATACTGCCGTAAGACATTGAAGAGAGATGGGTTGGTTTACAGTAATTTTTACGCCAAAAACCTAATCAAAGAGATCGTGAAAAAAATTATCGATAAAACGATGGATGAGTAAAAAAGGATTTTATCAAAACCGCGTTTGCTCATATAAACATTGCCCGAGCCGCCGAAAATTCCTGAAAGCGAAGCGCCTTTGTTTTGCAGAAGAATGGAAACAGTCAAGAGAACCGCAGAAATAAGTTGTACTATTTTAAGTAAAAACATAAGTGTAATGCGAATCTACGAATGCCGCGAATTTATTTTTTTACAGTCTCGACAATTTTAGCAAAAATTTCCGGGTTATGCTCTGCCAAATCGGCTAAAATTTTTCTGTCTAAATCTATTTTGGCAGACTTGAGAGCGCCGATAAGTTTAGAATAAGAAATACCCAGTTCTTTGGCGGCAATACTGATCTTGATATGCCAAAGCGCGCGAGCATTGCCTTTCTTCTTTCGGCGGTCAGCAAAAGCGTGCACGCCGGCTTTAACTATGGCTGTTGCGCCGGTGCGGATGGTATTCTTGCGGTTCCACTTGAAACCTTTGGCTAATTTTCTTAATTTTCTTCTTTTCTTGACGTGAATTGTTCCTCTTTTTACGCGGGGCATATCTTTAATGTAATGCTAATCTGCGAATTAAATTAGCAGTACACTTTAATTATAAGGAATAAAACTCTGAATATTGTGAGTTTCTGTTTTATGTACTTTAACGTCGCGGCGCTTGTTGCGGCCGACATTGCCGGTTTCTTTGGCATTAAAATGATCTTGACCGGCCTTTTTCTTTTTTAACTTACCTTTTTTGGTGATAATGTATCTTTTGGCCGTAGCTTGGTGAGTTTTTATTTTAGGCATATAAAAATAATTTAATGCGAATGATGCGAATTTGAAGCGAATGCCGCTAATAAATGCGAATAATAATTTACTTAGAAATTATTGGCATTAATTCGCAACATTCGCTCCCATTCGCGGATTAGCATTATATTTCAGTAGAATATAAAAAACAGGTCGTAAACCTGAATTTATTGGATTACTTTTTATTGGTTAATACTATATTAAACCTTCCGCCCATTTTTGTCAAGCTTTGCTCAACTGCTACGTTTAGGTCTTGAATAGCCTTTAATTTATCGATAAATTTGTTAATTACTTCTTCGGCTATTTCCGGGTGCTGTCTTTCTCTGCCTTTAATCACTACTTCCAGTTTGATTTTGTCTCCGTCGCGCAAAAATTTTTCCGCTTGAGCAAGACGAAAATTAAAATCATGCTCGCCGATACGAACCGAAAGTCGGATTTCTTTAGTATCAACTTTTTTTTGTGCCACTTTTTGGCGATGAGCTTTTTTCTCTGATTCGTATTTTAATTGACCTAAATTAACCAATTTTGCCACCGGCGGATCGGCCTTCGGATTCATGATCGCCAAATCCAGGTCCGCATCTTGCGCCATTTTTAAAGCTTCGGCTGTAGAAATGCGGCCAACGCTAACGCCTTCATCATTAATCAAAAAAACCTCCGGCACGCGGATGCGGTCGTTAGCAATGTATTCTTTCATTTCTACTTTTGGCTTGTATTTTTGCCAGTGGTGGCGCATAAATATTAGTATTTTGTACGTTTAATTAATTGCTTCTACAATAACTGACTTATTTCAATGAGTCAAGGTTGGCCTTCCCTGTATTATACTATTTTTTATCCTTATCTCCAAATTTAAGATAATTTTAGACCAAATCCGCTTTTAATTGAGGTATTATTTTATTAAGACCAATATTAACCAGTTCTTCGGCGCGAACCTTGGAATCAGCAAGAGCATAACACCTCATCTCCGGTGCATTACTTGATTCTCTAAAATGAATCACCTCGCCATTTTTCATTATTATTCTTAACCCGTCCATATAAATTAAAGACGCTATTCTTCCAAGGCCATTGGGAGTTAAATATTTTTCTTCAAATATTTCTTTTAATTTCTGCCATTCATTCCAAAGGATAGAATCATTTTTGATCGTTTCGGCACCTCCATCTTTATAAGTTATTATTATTTTTTCGGCGCGAAATTCTAATTTATCTATTTTATTGTCTGCCGGCGAATATTTTTTGATTATTTTTTCGGCGGTTTCATTAGGAAAATCCTTTATTTTATCGCTGACGCTGAATCTTTTTGGCAAAGCATCCATTATTTCCGAAAGAGACTTGTTTTTTTCAATCGCCGAAAGCATGACGCAAAGCAAGGGCAAAACAGCGTCTCTGGTTGGCAGGGCCGTAAGTTTTTTGCCGTGAATTTTAAAATCAGTATAAGTCAAGAAACCGCCGTTAACCTCCCAGCCAGCGATTTTTTTAAACCCCTTCTGGGCCGCGTCCATCATGCTTTTTATCACATAGGGCGAGCCAATTTTCGTTCTGACTAATTTTGCTTTTAATTCTAAAATTTTATCAACCGCATCGCTGCAAGTTAAAGGAACCGCTCCGTAATCAGCCCCTAAGTATGAGAGTGTCAGTCCGCCGAGCAAGTCGCCATTCAAAAATTCCCCTTTTTCATTAGACAACCACGGTCGGTCGCAGTCGCCGTCAAAAGAAATTAAAGCGAACGGCTGATATTTTTCCGCCCATTCTTTCATTAATTTTAAATCCTCTTCTTTTAACGCCTCGGTATCGACAGCAACAAATTTATCCGTCCGGCCTTCAATAATTATTTCCGCGCCCAGTCTTTTAAAAATTTCCGTCACAATATCTCGCCCGACTGACGAATGCTGGTAAACCACGATTTTTTTGCCCTGTAAACAGTTGGCTGGAAAAACATCCGTGTATCTTTTAATATAAATTTCGGTTTGATTTTTGTCGACTTCGGGCAAAGAAAAATCATTAATAAACATGCCATCGGCGTTAAACAAACAATCAGCCGCGCCTAAGGTTGCATAAATTTTTTCGCGGGCGCTGGCTACGCATTGAAGAATATTCGTCTCGTCGGATTTTAAAATTTCGCCGTTGGCTTTGTTCGGTTTTATGCCGTTTCGATCTTCTGGGATATGGCTGCCGGTAATCATGATACTTGCGCAATTATTTTTTATGCCGCAATAAACAACCGCCGGTGTCGGCATGTTACCGCAATTTTTTACCTTACAGCCGGAATCTTCTATGGCCTTGGCGACCGCCTTCATGATGCGCGGCGTGCTTGGTCTGAAATCTCCGGCCAAAAAAATTTCCGCGCCATTTTTAATCCCACCATCTTCGACGCTGATATTTTTCAGATATTCAACAAATCCTTGAATATTAATATAGCATTCAAGATCAGTAAGCTCCGTGGCCAGCGCCCTTAAGCCACTAGTGCCAAATCTAAGCGGCGAAGGAGCTTGTTTTAAAAATTTAATTTCAGTTTGATTCATTTTTTCTCTTGTTTAAAGACGAATTAACTTGCTTTACGCATGTTAAACTTAACGTTATTTATCTCCTCCAATAATTTTAAAGTCTCTTCAACCGATTTATTTTCCGTATTCATTAATATTAGTTTACTGTCATATTTTTTAAACAAAGAAAAAATAACTTCGTCGCCCCAAGAAGGGGAAAAAGTGTTAACGCCGGAGAAATTTATGATCAATTCTTCTCCATCGGCCATTTCCTTCAACCCGGGCTGAATGGCCTGAAAGGACTCTCGACCATCATTTCTTGATGATAAAGTTGTGCCAAATTTTTTTAATTCTATTATCATATAGTTTGCTTAGTTTAATAACTTAAAATCGCGAAACAGCCTCGCATTTCTTTTTCAGAATTTTTAATATTTATTTCTTTACTGCTGTTTATTTCAACTTCACTTTTCCCGGAATAAAATTCAAGCTTCAGACCAATCTTTTGCACTATTTTTTTAACATATTTTAATCCGTTTCCCCTGTTTTCCGGAGCCCGTCCGGAAATAATTTCCGTGAAAGCCGCACGCAAAGCCTCGGCGTCATTTGCCAGCTCCGGCCGCGCCCGTCTTAACGTGGTCAAGACTCCTTGTCCCCGATCGGAAATAATAATTTTTCTTTTTGCCAGATTATAGCCAAAAAATATTCCCGGAATATCCGGCCACCCGCCAATATTATGATCAAAAGAATTATTACCAATCTCGCCGACCGAAGAAGTGACTAATGAAAAATTTTCCGCCAAAGCATGATCATTCCGTAAAATAACCTCTAATTTATATAATCTTGACTTAAACACATAAGCGTCTCGGCAATAAAATCTTGAGGGAACAAAAGAAGCTTCACGAGCAAAAGACCATCTCACGGCTAAGGCCTGCAAATATTTATAATTTTTTGATAAAAAATCTGCTAAATCATCTTCGTAATAATAACGATGCCCTCTTTCGCCATCCCTTCTGGCTGAAAAAATTTTATCATCATCCCATCTCCGTAAGGTTTGCGGATTAACATTTAATATTCCGGCGGCCTCATGAATATTGTATTTTTTAATCATATCTTTAACTATATCAAATTATACAAAAACAAGCAAGTAACCATACTGTAAACTATACATTTTATAACAATATTTTAGCTTATTTTAAATAAAATATTTTTAAAATTATACATTTTATATAAAAAACTATTATGTCAAATTATACATTTATCACACACAAAAACAGCCCTTTCAGGCTGTCTCTGTATGTGAGCGGGTAACGGGAATTGGACCCGTTTCTCCACCATGGCAAGGTGGCATAATACCGGTATACGATACCCGCCTTTCGATTTACGATTTTCGATTTATTGATTTTTCTTTGCTTTCTTGATAATAACAAATATTATTTAAATAATCAAGGCTAATTTTAAACTAGGTTCTATTAAACAAAATCGGCAATCCCTGCCTGCCGTCAGGCAGGGAAAATCTCAAATCGTAAATCTTTTTGTGGTCCAGGTGGGACTCGAACCCACATGCCCTCGCGGACACAGCATTTTAAGTGCTGCGCGTATACCAGTTCCGCCACTAGACCATTCTGATTTTCGATTTGAGATTTACGATTTTCGATTTATTTTTTCAAATTTTTGTTTTCAAATTTTGACTTATTGTCTTTTGTCGTCTTTTTAGACGAAACAATTATTGCCACTATTTCATCAGCTTCGTTCAATAAAGATTCAACCAATTCTTTCGCCATCAAATTACTTTCAATAATAATTTCCAGCCAAAACATGCTTTCATCACCTTCTTCTTCGACTATGCCAAGTTTGGATATAAAATCAGATGTTGATTTTGCTCGGCAAGCGGCGCGATAATTTGCGGCGACCGAAGTCCCGCATCTTAACAACTGTTTCCCGACCACATCGCCTGTTTTTGTTTTAGGCAAAGCTTCGACAAGCTTAATTATCCGCAAAGCAAATTTTTTTGTTCTATTTTTTAATTCCTCCTTTGTCATGGTAATATTCTACAATAAAATTGCCAAATCGACAAAATCGCAAATCGAAAATCTCAAATCGCAAATCGGCGCGTGGAGATGGCGGGAATTGAACCCGCGTCTGGCAAGTCATGGTTAATACTGCTACAAGATTAGCCCGGCTTGAGTTTAACCATTATCTAAAAGTTGGGCGAAAAAATAATGGCGAGCCCTATTTGGTTTTAGCTGGCAGTCTAAGAGCCGACACTGACAGCCTGATCCTCTTGAATGACACTCCAACCTGCTTAGAGGAGTTGGCAGGCGAAATGGCTGCCGGTTTTAAGCGGCAACAAAAGCGAAAGCCGGGACCTTCATAGTGAAGCCTTTGGCTACGCCTGCGATTTTGTTCGCAATTGTGTTTTTGGACTTTTTTATGTGACGTCCGGCACACCTTGAGTATTAACGATAATTCTCGTCATCGATCCCTGGCATCCCCAATAATCAATTACAAATTATTTAATTGTCAAGGTTCACTGGATAATCCCCTCTATTAAGAGGGGTGGCCGCGCCGCGCGGACGGGGTGTGTTAAAATTTTTAACGTCTTTTCATCATCGCCCTACCTTCGCGTTCCAAATCTTTTTTCTTCAAATCTTCGCGCTTGTCGTATTTTTTCTTGCCGCGCGCTAGGGCGAATTCCAGCTTTAAAAATCTGCTCTTAGTATAGATAGACAAGGGCACAATAGTCAAGCCTTGCTCTTTACTTTTGCCCATTAAGTGCTTTACTTCCTTAGCTTTCAGCAAAATCTTCCGCGGCCGGGTCGGGTCATAATCTTTTACAGTGCTGGCGTATTTATATAAAGAAATATGGGCGTTGGTCAAATACGGCACAGGCATTCCGGCTTTTTCCGAATGAAAAGTGATATACGAGCCTTTCAAATTAACATTGCCGGCTCTAACCGCCTTAACTTCATACCCAGCCAAAACCAGCCCGGCTTCATATTTATCCAGAACTTCATAATCAAACCCTGCTCGTTTGTTAATCGATAGTATTGACATTTTTTAAATAATATGATAATAATAAAATATTATCATCCACTTCTTTTGGGCCTTGGATTATTAAATCCTCGGCCCTTTTATTTTTGAAAACCACTTTACGGCAGCAGTCCGCTACGCGAGACTGCTGCATGGCGGAAAAATAATTTGTAATTTTTCTTTTGTAATTTTTAATTGTTTTTGACGTTCCACCCCTTCAACTTTTCAATAACCTGTTGTGAAGCCAAAGAATTTTTCAGGTAGGCGCGATAATTCGGGTCTTTGACGCGCTCCTCAACTTTTGCATAACCTTTATATTGTTCCAGTAAAGATTTTATTTTTTCTTCAATATCATTTTCGGTCGGCTCGATTTTTTCCAGTTCGCCGACTTCGCGAATGATCAACGCGGTCTTCACACGCTTCACGGCTTCGGGCAATAAATCCAGAGCTAATTGATTGCGAGTTTTTTTAAGACTCGCCAAATAATCTTCCATCTTGCCGCCTTGCCGCGAAACATTCTCTTCCAATTCTACGAGCATTTTTTCCGTCTCGTTGGTGATAAGCATATCGGGTAAATCTTCGAATTTTGTTTTGGCCAAAATCTTTTCCAGCATATCCAATTCGGTCTTGCGCTCGGCTTCAAAACTTTTTTGGCCAAGAATGTCTTTCTCAATCATCGCTTTCAGGTCCGCCAGATCTTTGCCGCCGAAATTTTTGGCAAACTCATCATTCATCTCGGGAATTTCGCGCGCAAAAATATCTTTGATCTCAACTTTAAATTCTACGTTTTTGCCAGCCAAATTTTTCTGATGAAAATCTTTCGGATAGGGGAGAGTGAATTCTTTCACCTCGCCTTTTTTGACGCCGGTTATTTTTCCATCAAAACCCGGCACAAAATATTCCTTGCCAATAATAATATTAGCCGCTTGCGTTTGTCCGCCTTCAATCGGCACATTATCCAAAAACATTTGAATATTAACCACAACTTTGTCGCCATCCTTTGCTTCGCGATCCGCAACAACTTCCTTAACGCGGGTTTCGCGCAGATAATCAATCACGCGTTCAACTTCCTTATCATCAATTTTCGGTTTAATGGCCGGCACATTTAAATCTTTATATTCTCCTAAAGTGACTTTTGGCAAAACCGAAAAAACAATTTTAAATTCCAGCGGATTTTCCGGCGCCAGTTTTGTAATATCAACTTGCGGCTGGCCGACGATTTTATCTTCCTCGGCATTTTCCTCTAAAATTTTGCCAAAAGATTTGTTAATCGCGATGTTGGCAGCTTTTTCCAAAATGCTCATCTCGCCGACTTTTTTCTTCACCATATCCAAAGGCGCTTTGCCCGGACGGAAGCCGTCAATTTTTACATCTTGCGAAATTTGCGCCGCCGCCTGCTCAATGCTCGGCTTGAATTCTTCGGCGGATAATTCAACTGTAAATTCTATTTGTGATTTGGGTAAAACTTTTTTTTCAACTTTCATGTTTAAAATATAATCCGAATCTACGAATATCAATCCAAATCTACGGATGTCATCCGAATTATCCGAATGCGCTTATTATCCATTCGGATGTTATCCGTAGATTCGTCCAAAAATCTGTAGATTTGAATTAAATACCTAATTTATTATTTATCAAAAACCTCTGTCATCATCGGCACAACTTGCTTCTTGCGCGACAAAATGCCCGGGATATAAATTTTATTATCAACCAATTTTCCGTTTAAAGCTTTTTCCATTGCATCGGCATCCGAGGTGGCGACCAAAAATTTCGAGCCTTCGTTTATAATATCGGTGATGAACAAAATCACGCTATGATAACCGCCTTCGGCTTGCATTTTGGCCAGTTCAGCCGTTAACGATTCTTCCTTGGCGGAAAAATCATTCAAGTCAACGGTTTCAATTTGGCCGATGCCGAATTTTCCCGCCTTGAAAGCAAAATCTTTAAAATCATTTTTAATGATTTGCTCGGCGCTCATTTCTGCAACCGCGCCGCGGACTTTAAAAATTTCCATGCCCATTGCTTTCCAATCATCAACTACGGCTATCTTGGCCAATTTTTCAATAACTTCTTTATCAATATCCGTGCAAGTTGGGGACTTAGTAATAACCGTGTCCACCAAGATTGCCGAGAGTATCAGGCCGGCCAAATTTTTATTTAACTCGATATTTTTGTTTAAATATTGCCTAGCTAAAATTGTGCAGGTTGCGCCCCAAGGAAGATTCTTAAA
>JGI20214J51088_10001356_pt1 | contig 16731 bp, 13 predicted proteins | sample WetSurMetagenome_FD_51088 | JGI IMG/M metagenome (IMG submission 51088) | reverse complement strand
CCCGGCAGAGAGTACTTGTTCCTGATTCCATACGGTCTGGGAGCCGCAGCTTTTATCCCATTGGATATTTTAATCCGCTCTAGATTTTACGGGCGCAAGGCCTATGGTTCAATTCAGAGTGTTTCCATATTCTTTTCGGCACCGATATCGTTCTTAGCACCTATTTTCAGCGGTCATATATATGACACTACCGGCAGTTATTATCAGGCGTTTCTCATATTTGCTATTCTGGCTACTTGTCTGGCAGGAATGGCTTTCATGTTAAGAGTACCCAAACTGCCGGTAACTAACTAACTATATCATGAAGATAAAAAAAGAGGCGGGAATCATGCGACTCCCGCCTTAGTTTACCTCCCCAGGTCAGGCCCACTTATGGTGTTATCACCATACGGAGCTTATTTTATATATTAACAGTCTCCGCCTTTTTACTCACGAGCCCAGTCCTGAGTTCCGCGCGCCCCGTGGCCCAGGGCGTCAACCAGGAAAATGCCACTCACCATAAAGTTTATGTAGTCCCATAGCACCTCCTTCTTGGCCTGAAGGGCCAATCCACTACTCTACCTTGAATATACCACGATAAAATACGGTTGTAAATAGGTATTTTACACTATTTAAATAAAATACATTATGAAGCGATTGATTATTGATAATTCAATTGAGAATAGAATATAATGAGCAGGTTTATACGGTACGTTAGAATCAAAAACGTGGTAACCGTCAATATTATCGGAGACAGATCATGATTACACAAAGTCGTGCGGCGGTATATGCAGGGTCATTCGATCCGGTTACTCTTGGACATATGTGGATGATTAAGCAGGGATCAAGCATGTTCGACAAACTGGTGGTAGCAGTTGGGACCAATCCGGATAAGAGCTGCCATTTTTCTCTCAATGAACGAATCGAAATGCTTCAAGAGTCAATAGCGGGGGTCGGAAATGTTACGGTAGATAAATATCCTAATAAGTACCTTATTAAATATGCAGGGAGCATAGGTGCCAGATTTATTTTAAAGGGAATAAGAAACTCAATTGATTATGAGTATGAAAAGTCTATAAGTTACATCAATCGTGACCTTAATCCTGATATAGTGACAGTATTTCTATTGCCTCCAAGGGATATGGTAGAGTTCAGCTCAAGCATAGTACGGGGACTTATCGGGCTAGAAGGGTGGGAAGATATCGTAGGTAAATATGTACCAGCCTGCGTATTGAGACGATTGATATCAGAAAACAAGTCACAGGCTAGCCAGATTTAAGGAGTTGTAGAATGTGCTTTAACTTTACCGCAAAACTTGCATACTGAAGGTCTCAAATTACAATCCCACCAATGTCCTCCGGTGGGGGACTTGGAACATTTCCATTCTCCGGATGCATAATACTCTCTTTCATTAACATCTACAGGCTTTTTACTATCGCTTCTGTAATGATAATTGTTGGTCATACTAGATTCTCCTATCCCGTTTGTTTTTTAGGCCTGGTACTGCCTGCCTGTGACCAGTCAGCGATTGCTTTAACAACAAGCTGGTGTTCTTTTAACATTTTGCCATTGAGATTGCTGACCGCATCTTGCCCCTCAGATACTCTGAGCATTTCTACCCAACCGAATCCCCTGTGCTTGTTGTCATACCTGTTTTTTGCCAGAATGACCGACACCACGCTTCCGTATTTTTGGAAATCCTCGCGTAAAATTTCCTCGGTAACCTCGGGTGATAAGTTACTTACATAAATTCTCAAATATTTCCGTCCTACAAATTTGTTTCGATCCGTTCAATGAAAAACGTATAAATCGGCTTAATTCTTTAAAGACTGTTTTACAGGCTAAATATGTCAGGATTATGTTTCTCCTTTTTTTAGCCAAGCGATGTATTAAGAACGGTTTATCTGGTTACCGTTCCCGACAGGAATAGTCTTTTTACTGTATTAAAGGTTACGAATTAAGACTTACGGATTTTCAGTGATTGGGAAAACGAATATCCGGGCAGTAATTAACCGCAGTACGTCTTCCCCTCATAATATTTAGTAAGAGTTGGAGTCACACAACAGAGACTATTTTTCACTGGAATGTATTTTGGGGAAACCCGGACTTGAACTGACTAACATTTATTATACCATATAATATGTTGCCGGTTCTGATTATGAAATAAATATTTTCTGTTTGCGGCTGCACTGACACTATTTTTGCTTATATAACGACACTGGTGTATAGTTAAGATAAAAGGTTAGATTATTTACCCGGTTCGAATATCAGATGATATGCGGGGAGATATTGAGAAGCTATCATCTGCCGGATATCAAGCCCACAGGGTTCCATTCACAGAATCCTACCAGTTTGAGATCTCCAGTCCTATAATATTTCTTTTTATTCGAGTAAGGCATTGTACGTGCGTTACTGCCCTTTATTTAGAGTTTACCATAACATTTTACTTAAGTACTAGATATTACCAAATCTATGTTGGAAGAAAGTTTGAGGAATTTATGTCTTTAGCGGTTAATTTGCGTGACGGCGAATCACAGGAATCTTTACTGCTGCGATTTCAGAAGATAGTTCAGGTCAGCGGCATTTTACGGGAATTCAAAACACACCGCTATTTCGTGTCTAAAGGTGAAGCCGAACGCATTAAGGCTAAGAACAGCGCTCGGAAAAGACGCCGCCAGTCTTACAAACAAAACAAGTATTAACAACGAAGATAATGGGGAAATTAATTTGCGTTAAACCAGCGGAAACGGATTTTGAAATAATATCATTAAAATCTGTTTATTATGAGTTTTAGCTGGTTTACAGGGCACTAAAATTAATGACGCCGGATGACTATTGTTGAAGCCTTTCTATTAGGGGAAGATACTTTTTTAATGGTACAAGGCACTACCGAACGAGACGGGTTGCGTTGAGCACGAAAAACAGTATCACTTAAAGAGGATTCAAGCATAATTATGAATATATTGTTAGTTTATCCCGAATATCCGGATACGTTTTGGAGTTTTAAACACGCCCTGAAGTTTATTTCGAAAAAAGCCGCCTTCCCCCCTCTTGGTCTGTTGACAGTAGGTGCCATGCTCCCTGCAGCATGGGAGAAAAAGTTAATAGACATGAATGTTTCCAAACTAACTGACGCCCATTTAAAATGGGCTGACTATGTATTCATCAGCGCTATGTCAGTCCAGAAAGAATCAGCCAGGTCGGTAATTGATCATTGTAAGAGACTCGGTGTCAGAACTGTTGCCGGGGGACCTCTGTTTACAACAGAGTATAATAATTTCGATGATGTAGACTATCTGGTTTTGGGTGAAGCAGAGGCGACTTTAGCTCCGTTTATTTCTGATCTGGCTAATGGTAAGGTTCGCCATATTTATACTCATGAGCAACGTCCTGTTATGGACGCGACACCAATACCTTTATGGTCTCTGATTGATATGAAAAACTATTCCTCAATGAATCTGCAATATTCCCGCGGTTGTCCGTTTGATTGTGAATTCTGCGATATCGTTTTACTGAACGGACACAATCCGCGGACCAAGAGTGCTAATCAGTTTATTGCGGAGATGAATGCTCTCTATGATAATGGCTGGCGTGGCAGTCTATTTATCGTAGATGATAATTTTATAGGTAATAAGAAAAAACTTAAGGAAGAGATCCTTCCGGCACTAATAGAGTGGCGGAAGGAAAAGAAATACCCTTTTGCTCTTTATACCGAGGCATCAATAAACCTTGCGGATGATGATGAGTTAATCCGGATGATGATAGCTGCCGGATTTGATGTGGTATTTATCGGCATCGAAACTCCAAACGAGAAAAGTCTGGTTGAATGCACTAAAGTCCAGAATCAAAATCGTGACCTTGTTGCATCAGTAAACAAATTACAGTCATTCGGATTGGAAGTACAGGGCGGATTTATCGTGGGTTTTGATAACGATCCTGACTCCATTTTTCAGAACCAGATAGATTTTATACAGAAGAGCGGAATTGTTACGGCGATGGTAGGACTGTTGAACGCACCTACCGGTACTAAATTGCACCACCGGTTGAAAAGTGAACACCGTCTTATTAGTTCTTTTACTGGGAATAATACTGACTTTTCACTGAATTTTATACCGAAAATGGATACAGAAAAATTAACTGCAGGATACAGACACATTCTTAATACAATATATTCTCCGAAGCAATATTATGCCCGTATCAGGACATTCCTGAAGGTATATAAACCACCGCGGACAAAACCGGGGAAAGTACAACGCTACCATATTCAGGCTTTCCTATCGTCCATATGGTTTCTCGGCATAAGCAGCCGGGGGAGAAGACAGTATTGGCAGCTGTTCTGGACCTATTTATTGCAATCGCCGCCCAAGTTTGTAAGGTTTATTACGCTTACGGTTTATGGATATCATTTTCATAAGGTACTGGTTAACAATACTCAGGGAATGTGATAACGGCGAAAATGGAAAACGAGAAAGAATATTTAGCCTGGATTTCAGACGAAAAAGAAATTGAGGTCAAACCAGCCGATCAATGGTTAGCGACGGCTGAGTATTTAGAAGTTACACCTTCTCCGGTGGATCTCAAGAAAATAGCTGAAGAGCCGGCGGCACCGGATAATCTATGGATGAGCAAACCTGTGGAATTAGATAAGGTTAAACCGGATATTGAACCTGAGACATCACAGGAAAACGGTACAGCTCTTGAGAGTCAAGAAATCGCCGAAGACCCTGTAAGGATGTATCTGCATGAAATCGGACGGGTCCATCTGTTAAGTGCGGTCAATGAAAAGTTCCTTGCAAAAAAAATAGAGCATGGTAAATATTTGGATAACGTTAAACGTAGTTGGCTAAAACAATATGGTTACCAACCAAAAGCGGCCGACGTTATTATGGTTATCCTGCAGAATCTGATCAAGTCAGCGGATGTTGTTTACAAGATGCAGGAAGAGAATAGTCTGATACCGGGAGATAATGATCCGGAACCAGGACATTCAGATATTCAAAATGAAATAATAGAGATCGGTATTAAACGAACACTTGTCTCAGCAATGGTAGATAAATTAGAAACACTACCTGGAATAGATACAGTTCGGAGTTTAGTCAGGTTATCTATAAATATTGAATTAATACCTGCAGATATACTGCGGATATTAAATACCCAAGATTCCCTTGCCGGCATTCAGAATTTATTAAATGATACCGATTTTAAGACTAACCTTATGACTAGGGAAAACCGGTACGCGTCTTATATTGCTGATATAGAACTGGCCGCTAAAGGAGCCGAAAGCCAATTAATCGAAGCAAATTTGCGTTTGGTAGTCAGCATAGCAAAGAAGCACATTGGGCGAGGCATATCTTTTCTTGACCTGGTACAGGAAGGTAACATCGGTTTAATGCGGGCAGTAGAAAAATATGATTACCACAGGGGTTATAAGTTCAGCACCTATGCTACCTGGTGGATACGACAGGCGATTACACGGGCAATTGCCGACCAGGCGCGTACCATCCGTGTTCCGGTACACATGATAGAAACAATTAATAAGATGATGCGTGTCAGGCGCAACTTGACTCAGGAATACGGACACATACCAACCTCTTCTGAAATGGGTAAAGAAATGGACCTGACATCCGAGAAAGTAAAAGGTATCGCCAGAATATCGCAGTTACCGATATCTCTTGAAACACCTGTTGGCGATGAAGAGGAAAGCCATCTGGGTGATTTTGTTGAGGATGTCAATTCGGTGACACCCGTGGATGCAGCTACCAGGGAGTTATTAAAAGACCAGATAGACGAGGTATTAAGCACTCTGTCGATGAGAGAACAGCGGATACTCAAGCTCAGATTCGGCCTGGACGATGGGCTGAGCCATACTCTGGAAGAAGTGGGAAAAGAATTTGGTGTAACTAGGGAACGAATACGCCAGATTGAAGCTAAAGCTATTCGTAAGCTACGCCATCCCAGCCGCAGCCGAAGATTAAGGGAATTCCTGCAGTAGATGCACATTCACTGATAAAATCTAATTCCAACAAATAAATGCCTCTCTCCTCTTTGGAGCTCAAATAATAGAGAGGGTGGTCAACCACCAAACCACCCTCTCTAAAAGGAAGGAGAGAAAATGAAAGGTAATAATCAAAATAGTGTTATAGAATACTTGTTTAGTCCTCACCCATTATCGTTTCGTGTCCATCTCATAAGGTCGCTTGCTGAATTATGCTTGATTTTCAGTCTATTACGGACGACCATCTCTTCATGTATACTATTTACGTCGGAGGTTGAGGTAAAGACCGGCGGCAGCGGGTCCCGGCTCATTAGCAGTTCCAGTGCTCTTTCTTCGTTGTAAGGTATTACCTTGCTCTTTGGAGAATGTGGGTGAAAGATTACCGACGGATTCGTAATACGACTGTCAGGCATATCTTCAATATCACGGTTGACACCATATTTTTGCTTTATAACATCTAGTGGCCCGAAATCGAGAGCTCTCGTGGGACAGGCAATAACACATATAGGCAATTCACCCGCATTCAGTCGCTCGAAACACATGTCGCATTTTTGAGCTTTAACATTCTTTTCATCACTCTCAAAAACCGGAGCTCCATACGGGCAGGCATCATAGCATCGCCGGCATCCGGCACATTTACCTGATTCGACCAGCACCGCTCCATATCGTGACTCTTTATATATAGCATCGGCGGGGCAGCTCTTGATACAAACTGGTGTTTCACAGTGGTAACATGGCACCCATTGCGTATGAAGGCGTATTTGTGGGAAGCTGCCCTTTTCGTATTGATAAATCTTTAGATATTTTAGAGGGCCTGGCGGAAGTGAATGCCAGTTTTTACAGGCAACGGCACATGTCTGACAACCTGAACACCGGTCCTGGTTAAAGAAAAAACCATACTGTGTCATTATTCCACCTCCTTATACTTTATAATTTCAACCAGCCCTTTGCAGGGAAACATACCCAGTACCGTATCCGGCAGATCATCATTATGCACAAGGAAGTTAGCACCACCGCTCAGGTCTATTCCGTCCGGCATCAGTTCACTTGTTTCTTCGCCCGGCTGGTACCATGTGCCATAGAACAGACATACAGTACCCGGGACGACCCTGGACGTTACATAGGCAGGCAGCACTATCTCCCCGATGTCGTTATAAACTTTTACAATATCATCATCTTTTATACCACGAGCACCGGCATCGACTATGCTTATCCACACGGAGTGCCGGTAACAATCGCCTCTCAGCCAGGGATTATTGTCCATAAATGAATGAACACGGTAGTACGTATGAGGAGTGGACATCAGTAGAGGATATTTTATTGTATCCTCGCTGAAAAAGGTATCCCTACCTCCCTTGATCATCTTCGCCATCGGCGGCAGGCTGCCCGGACCGTAGCATCTGGCATTTCCTTTAACCGGATGTTCATCCGTTGATAAATATTGCTGTCCTTTAGCCAGTACGGATGAGTAAAACTCTATTTTACCCGACCCTGTTTCACGGAAAGGATTTTTACCGTTTTCGATTTCTTCCTTAAATGGATAATGAATGTCGTGATCTTTTTGTAACTGGCGTGCAGCATCCTTGAAGTCCCACCGGAAGATGGGTTTATTCTGAAAATCCCCCCAGCCGGGTGGGTTCAGTGATCTTATTTCCGGCCTCTGTATCCATTTTTCGTAGGCTTCCCGATGCAGGTCTTCTATATTATCATCCCACTTTTCATCAGGAACATGAGCCATGCGGGGATTGAAGAGATTAGCTATCCCCAACCTCCTGGCTATTTGGGTCCATATCCAGTCGTTAGACTTCACTTCTCCCGGAGGGTCGATACATTTCTGGCAATAAAGAAGAAAGTTTGGCTGGCGGGAACTGACTACAAATAATCCCGGAGGCATCCGCCCGCCCATACAATTTCTTCCTTCGAACTGTCCGAAGATCATGGGCAAGACCATATCAGCATAGCGAGCATGTAAAGCATCGGTATATTGAGAAAAGACCACGGAAAAGTCGGCCTTCTTCATAGCCCGTATACAAGAATTCGTATCCGGTAAAGTCATGACCTGACTTTTATCCTGCAGGATAATCATTTTAAAATTAGGGGAAGGGTTTCCGGCAGCATTTCCGATCAGGTTATTATATTCCTCTTTACTCAGCTTGCCTTCATCCAGCCTATCTCTGAGATCGATAGCTTTGACCCATTTAAACTCTTCCATCAGCACCGGAGGAGTAAATGTGCCCGGTTTACGCCGCCAGTCTACGGCTGGACCCGGCGCCGGCAAGGCTCGGTCACCGTTCCCGAACGTACCGGTGCCCGCTGCTGCAGTGCCTCCCGGCGAGCAGGTATTCCCGGTCAGGGCTTGCAAGTACATGGAAGCTCTGGTAGCATTTTCGCCGTAGAACTGCCGCCCCATCGACCATGATACCGTCAAATTAACTGGCTTTCTGTGTGCATAAAGACGGGCGAATTCAGCGATCGTTTCTGCCGGGACGCCGCAGATACTCTCTGCCCAATCCGGCGTTTTATCCACGCCATCTTCATTTCCCAGAACATATGCCTGCCATTTTTCCAGCCCAACCGGTTCTACATATTTCCCAATAAATTCTTTATCACACAGGTCTGCTTTGAACCAGACATTGGCCATGGCGATCATCATCGCCACGTCTGTGGTAGGACGTATGGGGATCCACTGGTCGGCAAGCATTTCGACAGACTCGGTATATCTTGCCTCAATAAATATTATGGGAATACCTCGTTTTTTAGCTTCTAGCAGATTTAAAACGGCTCCGCCTCCCAGCATAGCCAATGGGTCCATTCCCCAGATAACGATGAGTTTTGATTTGAAAATGTTAGCCTCGTCCTGAATGATATTAGAGGCAGGAGAACCACTTCCGCCAGCCAGACCATACGACCCCAACACCCAAATTTCCGGTTCATCCCAGCCGTTGCGGGAATGGGCATCCCACCCGCCGACTCCAGCACCGAACCATGGGGCCAGCGGAAAACCGGATTTCCCGTATCCATCCGGCATCATGATGGAGTAAGGGCCGTATTTCCCCCTTATCTCCACTAGTTTATGAGTAATAGTATCCAGGGCTTCATCCCAGGATACTCGCTCGAATTTACCTTCGCCCCGTTTACCGGTACGTTTAACCGGATAGGTAAGTCTGGCGGGATCGTAGACCATCTGCCGCAGCGCATAGCCTTTCNCACAGGGACGAGTGTTTACAATACCGTGTTCAGGGATACTCCCATCTGCCGATACATCGGAGTTAATGGTATCATCAGGCTCACAGGATATAATGACACCATTCCTGATCCGGACTTTTAAAATACAAAAACCATTACAGGCTGTCGAGCAGCTGGTATACCTGATGATATCGCTTGAATTATATATTACCATTGGATGTTATAAACCTGCCGTGTGAAGGCATTAAATAATAGCTCTATTTACGTTGAATACAGCGGTTATATTCTGGTTTCGGGGGGACCGTAACTGAATGCATGGCTGAACGTTTCATAAGGTTCCGGCGGTTTCGGTTCTTCTTTTGGTAACCTCATCATATGGTATCGTTCGTATAACCCGGGTACGCTAATGTCGGGTTGCGGCATTTTCAAAGCAGGCCGGGATTCAGCTTCATTTGCTGGTTTTTCTCCTAGCGGCGAAGAATAATCGGAATATACGTGGAGATGCCAGATCTTCCAGCCTTCGTCTTCCCTGATAAAATCACAGGCATATTTTTCCCACATAAGTTGGGTCCGTGGCTTACCTTCATTATCCAATTCGGTGACCTGGCCCGCTGAATCCCAGATTCCCTTTGCCGTTTGGCCGTCCCCGGCTATTTCAACAATCGGCGAGCTAACCGGATGAGCTATAACAGTCCCNATGCCGTAGTTTCCAGGTTTAACCTGAACACCGTTATATACCCTGGCCACCTTTTCCAGATTCAACCGGTCAAACTGTTCTTTCATCTCGACATAATAGTATTTGATAGAAGGCATACCTACATAGTAATTGCCGTTATATGCATATGATATATCCGGTTGCTTATGAGACCATATATTTTTGATCTCTTCTCCATTCATATTCAGGCTATGAAAGTGTGTGTGCAGGCCCATTAAATTCTGGACCGACATGTAGTCCAGGGCTTTTTGTGCTTTTTGCTCTGCTGTAAGAGTTGCCACTTGAAGACTCCTTAATATTGCGATTCTCCGATCGATTCCGGGCACTGCTGTAAAAAGCCCTGGACCAAAGAATTACCATATACAATGCTTATTTCGCATCGACAATATGCTCGAAAGACGCCGGGAATTTCTGGCTGTATTCACCCGTCCATAAAGGCGTATCCAGTATCAAACCCATAAAAAACGGAGTATGTGTCTCCTTAATGTAAATAGGCATATGTACAGTATTAGGNGGNATAAATACATTGGTTGGTCTGGTAATTGTATATTTCTCTGCCTCTGCTCCTTCACCAATCCAAAATTCGACCGTACCACCCAGATCATCGGCATGATCGAAATCACTGGTGGGAATAAAACAATAGGCAGCGGTGACGGGGTATTTAACCGGCAAACTCCGTCTCTGGACGGATACTCCGGGGAATATGGCGTGAGGCATTTGCACTTTGTCACCGCAGCCAAATCCGATACCACCACCATATATCATATCTATCCTGACATAATGAGGGGTATTCTGATTTTGCTTGTAGTCATGCACCAGGGCTATATAGGATTTGCCTTTGTGGGCAGGAATAACGGGAGCATCGGATAGATCGCTCTTGTTATACAGGTGAGCGTACTTTTTTAATTTCGGTAGCGGATCGCCGGGTTTTCTCTCTATTTTGAAAGCGGAAGGGACTTTCAGTACCCGGTAGGTTGTAGATACTGGATGATCGAGAATGGTAAATGTCAGAAACGGCTTACGAAGGTCTCTCACGGCGAAAGGCAGATGCGTCATGCCCCCCGGGGCAATCGCGGTACTGTTTTTTTCAGCCCAGATTCCTTCAGCTTCCTCTCCATCGCCAAGCCAGTGTTCAACGGTAGCACCCAGGTCTTCCGGGTTGTTGGGATCGGTCCCGACCCAGTAAAAAATCTCGGTAAAAGGATGAACATGGGGATAGACCTTACCCTCATTCCCGTCAGGTGATTTCACGGTATTGCCTGCGGAACTTACTACGTTATCGCAGTTCATTACGATTTCTATGTGATTGGGACTCAACTGATTATTGAAATAATCGCACCGCGAGCACCATCCTGTTTGTTTTCCGGGAAGAGCGGAAAAACCACCCGTTTTGTCTTTCCTCGGCTCGCTGAAACACTTTTCGTATTTCCTACTGTTGACCATTTGCTTACGCACTCCTTTTACAATAATTACTGTTCATGTTAACAAATACTAAGATCATAGAATGATTATTATTTACTGGTTTCCAGATATTTACTCACGCTATTGCCGGCAATGAAACCGCTGGCAAAAGCCCAGGAAACATCATTAATTACCTGCATCTTTACTCCGGACATATTCAGGTGCCGTCCGGTAGCGAAGTCTCCGATGACATAGAGGCCTTCTACCAGGCCGCCACCTTTCCTATAAGCCTGCATCTCCGGATTAACACGCACCCCTCCGAAAGCTCCGTCACTCCCCAGTTCCCCCTTCACGGCGTAATAAGGTCCGATCTTCAACGGTATCAGGTTATTCGCTTGCTTGAAGAACTCCCAATCAACCCCGGCTTCGCACGAAGCATTATAGGTAGTTACTGTCTCCTGTAAAGCCACGGGAGGCATGCCTAATTTCCGGGCCAAATCTTCCAGAGTATCTGCTTTACGAGCTTTGTTGTTATTTTCCTGGAATGCTTTTTCCATATTAGTGTGGACTTCATCCAGGGTGCCGGGGAACTTCGGGAAGCCAAAGTTACCTCCCCAGCCTTCATGCGGCTTTTTTGAGTCCTCTATGGCAGCAGCCAGTACATTTTCGTCAAATACCGAATAAGAAACACCCTTAGGCTGCTCCATAAGGGACACTCCGCAATTAAATGCTCCCATGCGAATCTGCGGATGCTCGCACACCCACCGATTACCGTTAAGGTTGACCATGATCGGTAGATGGGAGGAGTTACCCATTGTATTAAGTACTTCACTTTTACACATTGTCGTTGGACCCATCACCCGTATGCAGAAGCTATCGTAATCCACAAAAGCCCCGGCCTTTTCTGCCAGGGCGATACCGTCGCCGGTATAGTTGACGTTATGATGACCAGCTGCAACCCGATTGGATAAGGCTCCCATTTCGCGGAAATCCGGGTCAAGAAACACCTCGGCAAGCTTCGGAGCATACTTTATCATGATTGCCTCGTTTCTGATCCAGCTGCCGGAAGCGATGACGCAAGCATGGCAGCTCACACGGAGATAGCCATTACCTGTGTCCGCAACAACGGCTGTTATCTTCCCATCATTAATTTCAATGTCCACTACCCGGTGTCCGGTCAGGACCTCAGCACCCATTTTGTTGCAGACATCCAGCATAGTTTGCATCATCAATTTACCGGTAATACCGTTCTTCAACAAGGGTACTTTGGGGCCGTTCGGCCCATCGAAGATATAGAAACCAATCTCAAATTGGTCTGCTGCTATGTTGCCGACCTCGCAGAACCAGTCGAAGTACTCCCCGGTAGCGCGGAAACAATTAGATACCAGTTTATGGTCAAGCCTCCAGAACGTCTTGTCCATACCGTCCAGGATAAACTCCTGCGTCACGTCGGGAACATTGTGTTCCTTCTGCCATTTACTGCCGAAGGTCCTGACGGCTCTGGATACCGCGGCTCCACCGCCGGTCAAACCGGTTTTCTCCAGTACGATTACTTTCTTACCTGAGAGCCAGGCGGTTCTGGCGGCGGCAACCATGCCGCCACCGCCGCCGCCGATAACTACCAGGTCACATTGCTTTTGTTGAGTTACCTTATAAGTCATATGATTCACACTTGCAGTTATCTATTGGATTGCTACTACCTGTTCAGAAAAATATTTCTAATTTACTTGGATACCCAAATAGTTGAATACATTGCTTGCTGACCCCATGACGGGAAGAACTCGCCGCTGTATCCCTTTAAGTATGGCTGCCACAAAATGTAGTTGTAGTATTCGGGACCCATAACCTGCCAGCATTGCTCAATATAATACCGGTCTATCTGCTGCACTATTCCTGCGGCAGTCGTGGAATCAGTTGCTGCATATAACTTATTATATAGATCATCATATGCCGGGTCATTAACACCGTAAACAACTGCATCATTACTCTTGGAATAAAAGAGACCGATGGTACGTGTTGGCGGCCATGTAAAGGCTGAGTTATCGGTAGACATCTGGTCCGCTTTGCCGCCGCGCTTGATACTTTCCAGCGTAGCCATTTCATTGGTTTTAATTTCCATATCTACGCCAATATCAAGGAAATATGCTTTAAATGCCTGTAACAGAGTTAAGTTATTATTGGAACCGGCAACAACGTTAGTCTTAAAACCATCAGGAAAGCCGGCGTCTGCGAGTAATTTTTTCGCGGCAGTAGGATTATAACTGTATACATCTTTTAGCGATTGAGGCCAATCTTTGTATGTAAAATTGTAACCTGTATAACTTTGTGTTATTAAACTTGCAGGATCCCCACTTGCATTTCCTCCGTAAATACTGCCGGCTATGGCCGTACGATCTATGGACATTTGCAGTGCTTGCCTTACTCTAATATCTGTAAAAGGCTTATTGTTTGCAATAAGATTGATACCCTCGGAACCGGCAGGACTTTTTGTATATGATAGATTCGGATTTGTTTTAATTAAATTTGTTTTCTGTTGCCAGTTGGTATTGATCATATCGATCTTACTGGTACGCATAGCCGCAACCATCGTACTGGAATCAGGAATAATGGATATTACCAGATTATCAGCATAAGGAATTTTGTTATCAGGATATCGAGGATCTGTTTTCCAATAATTTGGATTTTTATCAAATGATATCGTGGAACCAGATACGAAATCGGTAAGTATCCAGGGACCGGTACCTACAACGGTCTTCCAATCTTTTAAGGGATTAGGATCGGCAGCCGGACCGCCCGGAACCCCGCCAAGTGCTACCCACTCAGGAGCTTCAATATTGTTGACATTGGCTTGATCAGCTACCGTTTGAAGATTTTGTGCAGATGCAGTTTTAAATATAAAAGTAGCTGTGTATTTATCAACGGCGGTCACTTTTTTCACGTTAGATAACATACCGGCATACATCGGATCTGCCTCAGTGTAACCGCTGCCGGTACCCATGAGCCGGTCGTAGTGAGACTGAACATCGGCTGCGGTTAATTCCCGGCCGTTGACCGGAGACTTATTCTGGAACTTAACTCCCTGATGCAGGTGGACGGTTAATGTTGTCGCATTGGTCCATTCCCACGTTTCAACCAGGTTACCAACAATATATTTATCCGGAGTAAACATACCTACGAAGCCCCATTCACTGCGGTCGGATACCCAGCTTTTGCCGAAAAGCGGATCATAAAAAAGGTTAATATCGCCGCCGGGCATCGTATAAGGATCGAATGAAAGCCCCGTCAAGCCAACATAAGGTACATTGAGAGTACCTCCATATTGAGGTTGGCCGAATTTGTCCCACCAATTGGCTTGAGTTGTAACCGAAGTTTGCGGTGTCGAAGTAGTGGTAACAGTAGTAGAAGTAGTAGGAGTAGTTGAAGTAATTGAAGTAGTAGGAGTAGTAGGAGTAGTAGAAGTAGTTGATTGAGTAGTGGAAGAGTTGGAAGAACAGGATGCTAACAGTAGAGGGATAACCAGGATAATAACCAGAAAACCAAACCAGATTTTTTTTGCCATTAACCATCCTCCTTTAAATTATTACATAGTGATATAATATATTACTTTTATATCAACGCGGGAAAATTATACTATCTGGGCTACGGACTTGTCAATAGACAAAACCAGCCGAGGAGGTTTAAGTATCCTGATAAAATATCTCTCGCAGGTTTATTCCCCGACGCTTGCGACGCTTCCGAATAGGTATCCTATAAAACCCCGATGCTTGCGTCGAGTTATAAAATTAGTTCAGAAGAAACCTTATATGACCATTTGATAATTTACCATTAGAATAGTACTATTAAATATCAGCAAGCGATATTGGATATTTTATAAGGGACTAACATGAAATCAATAAAATCAGTACATAAAGCTTTCGATTTACTCGAGCTGTTTTTAAAAATGGATGAGAACGTAAATCTGGCAGAAATAACCGAAAAATCCGGCATGGATAAATCAACAGTCAACCGATTTTTATATACCCTGGTTGAGAGAGGCTATCTAAAGCAAGCGGGGAAAAGAGGTAAGTATTCCATGGGAACAAAGTTCCTTGATTTTTCCAGCCTGATAAAGACAAGGCTTAAAATCAGAGATATCGCTTTACCTCACATAAGTAAATTAGCTACAGTAGTGAAAGAAAATGTTATTCTGTCGGTTCCGGATGGTAAATACGCCAGACACCTCGAATTGATTCCGTCACAGCATATATTAAATATAAGGCCTCTGGATGGTGCAAGAACTCCATTATATTGCACCGGCGTGGGTAAAATATTCCTGGCGTCCATGTCCGCAGCGGAAATCGATAGCTATTTTGTAAATAAATTGGAGCCTTTAACACCCAACACCATTACGCGTATCAACACCCTGAAAGCACAGCTTATTAATGTTGCAGATGAAGGTGTAGCTTACGACGATGAAGAAGAATTTGAGGGAGTACGAAACGTTGCCGCCGCAATTATGGATTCTGACGGCAAAGTAGTGGCGGCAATAGGTGTGTTGGGTCCATCGATTCGTATGACGCGAAGCCACCTGATCGAAATCACTCCCGAAGTGAAGAGATGTGCGCTAAATATTTCCCATGACCTGGGTTATAAACCGCATGGAGAAACCTAAACCTGGACTATTTCGAATAATTTGCCCCAGATGATGACTCTAGTGTCATTTATTCTTTCCGGGTATGTTTTACCAGTGAATTACTCTCGACATGTTTCTCGATTATGCTGTACTTCAGCTAGAGTCGATAACTCAAGATATATTTCAATCTTTGTTCCCCAATTCCTTAGCTATACTTTCACCGGCCAGAAATCCACTTATAATCGCCCAGGTCATATCATTAACTATCTGGTATTTTTCACCGCCTACATTAATAAAACGTCCGGATGTATTATCACCGGCAGCGTAAAGACCGGGTATGGGAGATTCTTTACCCAATATTTGCATCTTCTCGTTGATCGCCAGGCCGCCGAAAGCTCCGTCATTACCTAGAAATGTATGGAACGCATAAAACGGACCTTCTTTTATCGGTAGTAAATGCTCCTTATCTTTACAATATTCTTCATCTATGCCTTTGTCACACATATCGTTATACCGTTTGACTGTGGTCATGAAAGTATCCACCGGTACACCCATACCTTCCGCCAGTTTTTCCAGTGTCTCGGCGATGATAAGATGCTTGCCGGGCAGATCAGCAAAATAACGTAGTGTCTTCATATCCACCGGTTTATTGCCGTACTGACCGGGAATATTCATTGTCATAACAACCGTACTGGGGTCCGGTTTTTGCCCCGGNTCAAGTACGGTATTGCGGATCCCGCCGCCTTTGGATGGATCAACCAGAGTTAATGGCGGCGGCAGCGGCTTCATGTTCAATATTTTATGGTCCAGCACTGTCCATGAAACGCATTGAGGTTGTTTCAA
>JGI20214J51088_10001354_pt1 | contig 16747 bp, 11 predicted proteins | sample WetSurMetagenome_FD_51088 | JGI IMG/M metagenome (IMG submission 51088) | reverse complement strand
GAATTTATTTCAGGATCTTTTACTTTAATTCGAAGATGCTGAAACTAGTTTAGCACGACGAAATTATTAAATTTATGTCACCAGAAATATTAGCAGCATTTTTTGTTGGATTAGTTGGCAGCTTACATTGCATTGGTATGTGTGGACCGATTGCAATTGCATTACCTGTCCCCGATTCAAATAACTTATCATTTTTCACTGGAAGAATTTTATACAATCTTGGAAGAGTCTTCACATATTCATTTCTCGGTGCTGTTCTCGGATTAGTTGGAAGTAAAATTGCTCTTGCAGGTGCTCAGCAGTTTGTTTCAATTATTTTGGGAATTATTATTATCATCGCCGTTCTTCTTCCGCAAAAATATAAAAACTATTTTGCTCAGCATCCGGCAGCCCGAAAATTTGCACATCCTTTAAAATCAAATATCGGTGTTCTTTTTAGGAAAGGAACTTTTTCCGCAATGTTTCTGATTGGAATTTTAAACGGATTCCTTCCCTGCGGACTTGTTTATGTTGCATTAGCTGGAGCCATCGCAAGCGGTGATGCAATTTCCGGTGCTGCTGTGATGATCCTTTTCGGACTCGGAACAGTTCCTGCAATGTTTGCTGCTTCTGTTTTTGGAAAGTTTATAAATATCGGAATCAGAACTAAAATCAGAAAAGCAGTTCCTGTTCTGGCAATTCTTCTAGGAGTAATTTTTATTCTGAGAGGAATGAATCTTGGGATCAAATATATCAGCCCAAAAATTAATATTCAGGCAGAAGTTTCTTCTGAGATGGAATGCCATTAATTAGGAAGCAAAAGGCGGAGGCGAAGGCAAAGAAATTCATCCATTCAATTATTCAATATTTTATCCTCAGCCAAAGGCTGATGAGCCTACAGCTCAAATCATTACTTTAATTAATTATATTTACATCTGAAAAATTTTCATTGAATAAATGCGTACCTGGCTTAAAGTTACAATCGGAATAATTTTTTCGCTGATAATCATCTTCATTGTCGGTGGATATATATTTTATAATTCTCTTCTCGAATCTCTTCCTGTTTATGAAGGTGAACTAAAAGCTCCATCGCTAAAATCAGAAGTAAAAATTTATTTTGATAGTCTTGCAGTCCCATACATCATCGCTGAGAATGATGAAGATGTTTCATTTGCTCTCGGTTATCTTCATGCAAGTGAAAGAATGTTCTCTATGGATATGATCCGCCGTGCAGGAGAAGGAAGACTTAGTGAGATATTTGGCATTGAAACTTTGCCGTTTGATAAAATGTTCAGAACAGTTGGCTTGAGCAGAACTGCTGAAATGATCAAATCGAAAATGAATCCTGAAGCATTGAAGTTGCTTGAAGCGTATTCACGTGGAGTAAACTTTTATCTTGATGAAAAGAAAAATAAATATCCAGTTGAGTTTGATGTGCTTGGTTATCAACCCGAAGAATGGAAACCCGAACACAGCATAATTGTTATCCGGATGATGGCTTGGGAACTTAATCTTGGCTGGTGGACAGATTTAACTTTCACAGAGCTTGTGCAGAAACTCGGTGAAGAAAAAGTAAAAGAAATACTTCCCGGCTATCCTGAAAATGCCCCGACCATTATTCATTCCGATATAAAAAAGTTCTCACAAATTAATGCAAACTTCATCGAAACAGACAAAGCTTTCAGAAAATTTATTGGAATGACGGGAACACATCTTGGTTCAAATAACTGGGTTGTAAGCTCACAAATGTCTGCTTCCGGAAAACCTATTATTGCCAACGATCCGCATCTTGCATACAGAGCTCCGGGAATCTGGTACGCTGCTGTTATCAAATCACTAGGTTGGAATGCTGCGGGAGTAACATTGCCGGGAGTTCCGGGAATTGTAATTGGAAAGAACGATAATATTTCCTGGACATTAACAAACATAATGACTGATGAAACAGATTTTTATTTTGAAACTCTCGATTCATCCAGAACCAAATATTTGTTAGATGAAAGTTGGAAAGATCTGACGGTAGTTGAGGACACCATATACACAAAGGATGGCATCAAAGAACCGATTGAAATAAAGTACACTCATCGCGGACCGATCATCTCGAACATTCATCCATACAATTTTGTTTATAATCAGGATGAATCAACTTATCCACCAATAAGTATGCGATGGCTTGGAAACGAATTCAGTGATGAGATGGATGCTTTTCTGCAAATAAATAGAGCAAAGAATTGGAACGATTTCAAATCGGCTGTAGAGAAATTTAATATTCCCGGACAAAATTTTGTCTACGCTGATCGTGATGGGAATATCGGTTATGTTTTTGGTGGAGCGCTTCCAATCAGACCGAATAATGCTACTACATTTTTGTTCGATGGTTCAACGGCAAAAAATGATTGGAAAGGATTTGTCCCAAGGAATGAATTACCCTACTTGTTCAATCCAACTCAAAACCTGCCTGCCGGACAGGCAGGTTACATCGCAACCGCAAACAACAAAGTAATCAAGGATTTCAAATATCATATAACAAATCTCTGGGAACCTTCCTCAAGGATTGAAAGAATAACTGAACTTCTTCAATCAAAGAGTAAACATTCTTCTGAAGATTATATGAAATACCAGGGAGATTTTTTATCACCTTATGCGAAACAGATTGTTCCATATATCATTTATGCTTTTCAGGATGCTGAAGTTAAGGATAAAAATTTATCACAATCACTACAGCTATTGCGTGAATGGAATTATGAGATGGATAAATATCAGCAGGCACCAGCTATCTTTTTGACATTCTTCGATAAGCTGATGAAAAATATTTATATGGATGAAATGGGAGAAGATCTTTTTAACCAATATGTTTTTCTTGCGAATGTTCCTTACAGAAATATTCCTGAACTTTTGCAGAATCCATTTTCAGATTGGTATAACGATGTCAAAAAGAATGAAAGAAAAACCAGAGACGATGTTATCAGGGAAAGTATGAATGATGCACTTGATGAACTTGAAAATAAATTAGGAAAAGAAGTTAAAGATTGGCAGTGGGGAAAACTTCACACAGTAACTTTTAAGCATGCATTTGCGGGAGTTTCCTGGATAATTGATGAAGTAGTGAATATCGGTCCTTACGAAATAAGCGGCGATGGAACAACGATCTTCAACTCAGAGTATGCTTTTTCTGAAAGCATTGAAAAATATCCGCTATTCCGTCACGAACCTTTTGATTGCGAGCTTGGTCCTTCGATGAGATTCATTTATGATTTTGCAAAGCCGGATGAGTTTTATTTGATTTTGACTACAGGTCAGTCAGGAAATATTTTCAGCGAACATTATAAAGATCAGACTGAACTTTTTCTTAATGGAAAGTATATGAAGATAAGAACTGATGATTTGGCTATAAAAAATTCACGGAATAAGTTATTGAATATTGTACCTTTAGATAGATAATATTTGTAGAAAATAAAAAAGGCCGGGAGTTTGTCCCGACCTTTAATGATATAAGCTGATGCTATTTGATTAAGATCATCTTTTTTGTATCAATAAAGTCTCCTGCTTTTAGTTGATAGAAATATATACCTGATGAAACGTTTGTTGCATCAAACTTTACTTCATAAGTTCCTGGCTGTTGCTGTTTATTAATCAATGTTGCAACTTCTCTTCCAAGTATATCATAAACTGAAAGCTTTACATCCTGTGATTTAATAATATCATACTTTATCGTTGTAACAGGATTAAATGGATTCGGATAGTTTTGGTATAACGCAAATTTTTCAGGCACTTGATTTATACCGAACGAATCGCTTACCTTTCCAAACAATTGTATACTTCCTTGAGCATTCTTATTAAATTTTGTTTGACCATCTATTATATTGATTTTAGAAATTTTACCAAGTCCACTATCGCTGATGAAAGAATATTCAATTCCATTTTCGGGATTTAGTTCCCAGGTCAAAGATATCGGGTAAGCATTACTCTCTACATTTATTTCGAGATCAACTATGCCGCTATCAATCGATACAACTTTTATAATCTCGCCATAATTAAACCTTGCATCAAATCCCAACTCAGGTACTGGAGGAGGCATACTCCAATCAAAATTTTCCAAAGTTGGTTCAACTTCTAAATTTCCAACATAAAGGATTTGTTGTTTCCCATTTGAATCTGTAATTATAAATTTATCCAATGCTATCAAATCTATTTGAGGATATGATGTTATCTTTTGCATTCCACAGGTTCCTGACAATATCACATTTCCGCTATTGTTAGCATTGACCCAATAGCCAATCCCTGGTTTTAATAAGTCGCCATCGTTTGTCAGAGGAACATATCCATTATCATATGCATATATCGCAGTTATAATACCGGATGGATTTGTACAAATCTCAGAAGCAATAACATTATAAGAAAGTGAACCAATAATATTCCAGCCAGTTGAAATACCAATGCTAAGTGTGTCTAAGATTAATCCTGAATGTGTAAGTATTTGGTTGTAATTAAATTTTGTCCAGTATCCAGGTCCGTTCGCAAGCGTAGTTGTATTCACATAACCTGTTCCCGGTACATACCTATAGATATTTGCAGCAGCAGTTGGAAAGACAACAGTTTTACTATAATCGTTTAATCCAACAGGGACGCTTACTAACTGCCAAGCACTGTCTGCTTCATTACTTACCGTAATTGCTCTTAGTGAAGTAAGCGGATCACCAACAACTAAATTTTGCCAGGCTATGTAAGCAATGCCATGGTATTGAGCATCGACTATAGAATACCCCATTGCGTACGACGGAAATGTTGCGGATACTTGTGTACAGCCATCAGAATAAGGTTCCTGTACAGTCCCACTACCACCAGTTCCTTCCATATGGATGAAATCCGAAAGCAATCCTTGGTCCCACCTGCTCTCTCCGAAACTGACACAATTAAAACTTTCATAAGTTGAAAAACTTGCACCTAAGGAATATTCAAACATCAGTGTGTCAAGAATATATGTTGGAGGCATAGGTGGACTCGAATGAATTCCATGAGATGCGTAACCAATTACAGGTCCATTATTTGTAACAATCCAGTCGTCTGTATTATCATAAATTGCATTGAAGCCAAGTGATATTAATTTTTGATATGCTGCAGGAAAATCATCATAATAAATATCCGGGTCATCATCAAGAATCCAGGTGTATTCTCCGCTGTAATCCGGATCAATCGACCGGTCTATCATTCCTTTTACATCAGTAAATGTGTCACCATTAAGCCACGTAACCAGGTATTGAGTGTACCATCCACCGATGTTCGCAAAATGATTGGACTTAAAACAGTAATCTAATGTTGATAATTCATCATCATCCACAAAATAGAGTGGATTTATTTGAGAAAATCTGTTTGTATAATACAAATCAAGAAAATTTTTACTTGAATCAGGTTGATTAATTAAACTCAATAGTGCACTTACCGATGCTTGTCTCCTATTAGATGCATACCATATATAAGGGTAAGAAAAGACTGTTTGTGGTAATCCCTTGACCATAACGATATATCTTATCCTTTCGCTCAATGATTGTTCAGCTACAAAGGTGTTATTCAAATAATATTCAATTGAATCAGCAAGTACATCTTTTACATATCTCCATCCTAAGTTACCATCTCCTAGAATTACCTCATTGTTTTGAACAACAGTTACAGTGTCACCTGGATAAATTTTGGATGTTGGAATATTTAGACCCTTAATATTTATCTCTGGAATATTTCGAATTGAAGCATAGTATTGTGCTATTATTTCAGAACTATCGACATCTTTTGAATAAACAACAAGAATATTTTCAGGTTTTGGGAAATTGACATTTGTGGGATCTTGTGACAGTAACTGTTCAAGATCTGGTCCATCATCTACAAGCATAGTGTCTCCCGGATCAGCAAAAATAAGTTGATTGATAGTAAGTATTAGAATTAAAATTATGAACGCTTTCATATGAACTCCCTTTCGATTTAGGTTTATTTATTTCTCTCTTAATGAGAGTTTTTATTTTTATTTGCTCTATATTATTTTTACAGAAAATACTTAACAAAAAAAGCCCCATTGAGTTTAAAACTCTTTAATTCTCTTGCCAGAGGTTATTGCGTCTCAGTGCGGGCTTTATTTATAGGTGGTGCTCTACCATTTTTAGTTATAAAATTCATAATGTTACTCTCTTATTTGTTCTTCTTTTTAACCGATACTAAGTAATATAAATTTATTGTTTATGTAGGATCGGTTTCTTGTTCAAACGTATTATTTCATTATCGTCATTTTCATCGTTGAATTATAATATTCTTCGTTAATCCCTTTAAAGTTTAATATACAGAAATAGATTCCACTTGAAAGTCCTTCTGCATTAAACTTAACTTGATAAGATCCCGTTTTTTGTTCTCCGTCAATTAAATGACGAACTTCATTTCCAAGAATATCAAAAACTTTAAGTGTTACAATTCCATCCACTGGAATTGTATAACTAATAATTGTTGATGGGTTAAAAGGGTTTGGATAATTCTGATAGAGAATAAATGCCTTCGGAGTAAAATCAATTTCTACTTTTATTACTTCTGAATAGTTAGGAGTTCCATCAAAATCAATTTGCTTCAACCTGTACTGATATTTTCCTGCTCTTAGATTTTCATCAGTAAAAGTATAGAAATGTTTTTCCGTTGAAGTTCCATAACCTGGGACAAAACCGATTGATTTCCATTCGTTGTCATTCTGAGTGAAACGAAGAATCTCAAAACCTGAGTTATTCAATTCTGTCGCAGTTATCCATCTTAGTTCAACATCTCCTTCATTCACATCAGCGGTAAATGAAACTAATTCAACAGGTGTTGTTCTTCCGGGAGTTCTGAAAATACCGTTAGTGAGAGTCCCTGCATATACATACCCGCTTGAATCAATTGTAAGACAATTTACATCTTCATTTGATAATCCCCTATATTCCCACGAGACACCGCTATTGGTGGAGAGATAGACTCCATTTTGTGCTCCGGCTACACTTAAATAAATATCATCATTTGTATCAAGCACAAAATCGAAAAATTGAATATTCCAATTATTAAATGTATTTGTGTTAAACCATGAATCACCATTGTTAGTAGTTTTGTAAATACCTGCACTATTATGTGGTGATTCAATAGCTCCAGCCAAAACACTACCATCTCTTAAGTATTCTAGTGCTGAAGTTGATATAAATGGGATTATCCATTCCCAGGTCATACCTAAATTAAAAGATCTTTGAATTCCATACCAGCTTGCAGTAGCATTACCAAGAAACATTATCCCATTTGAATTTATCCCTATATCTAAAGCACCGAAACCGGTATAATTCGTTGCCTCCCATGTTACTCCTTCATCCGTCGATCTAAAAACTCCACCAGTACCCATATTAAAAACACTTGTAAAAATGTAACCATTAGTAATCACAGTAACTTCATCAAAATCTAGAAATGGAATTGATTGAGCTATCCTAAACCAAGAATCACCGCTATTAGTTGATTTGTACAGTCCTTGATTTGTAGTTAAATAAATTTGGTTCTGATAGATTGCAATTGCCTCACCGATGGCTGCATTTGTAGGCAAACCATTATTTATTAATTCCCAGGTTGCTCCATTATCTGTGGATCTATAAACTGGGCCAAAAAGTGTACCCGCAAATATTTTTCCGTTACCATCAATTTCGATATCAAATATGTCCCCAATATTTGGATCGTCAAGTCCAACGTATTCCCATTCAGTTTGTGAAAATATTTTAGAACTTATTAAAATTAGCAATAGTATTATTGATAAAAGTTTTTTCATTTTACTCTCGAAGCTTTATGAAAATAAATATTGTGAAAAATTATAATAACCAAAGTTATTATTAAGATAGGCAGCTCAAGAAAGGAGAAGATATTTAGAATCAACCATAGCATTTTGATTCCTCTTATTAAACTAATAGTTAATTAGTCATAGATTATCTTATAATCTGAGATGGATTATTTTTAACCAACCACCAAGGATAATTAATCAAATTTCACGCCCAATAAAAAAGTTGCAACAGGTAATAATTTTTAAGTCACGAAAAAATAATTATTAAGAATGGAAATTTTTTACAGGTAAAGCTTTCCAAAGTTGGAAAATAATTATCAAGGTTTTTGAAACAGGTGACATATAACTATGGAAATAAATTTAATTACAATAAGATAACTGAGATATAATTTACTAAGTTTACAGCCGAAATAAGTAGCTACTAATCAAATTACTAAGGCTGTCATAGAAACAAAAGCCGGAGTGATTAGTTCCGGCTTTAAATTGACGTCAAGCTACTTAAGCAGGATTAGTTTCTTTGTCGCTGTAAAGTTTTCTGAGGTAAGAGTATAGAAATATATTCCACTTGGTAATGCAGATGCATTGAAAGCAACCGAATAATTACCTGCTTCTTTAGATTCATTCACCAATTCTGCCACTTCTCTTCCTAATATGTCAAATACTTTTAATATGAGTAAACTATTTTTTGGTACAGAGTAAGAAATATTTGTAGTTGGATTGAAGGGATTGGGATAATTCTGCATTAAATTATATTCAGCAGGCTTCGTAGTATTTTGAACAACTGCCTTTTGAGGTGGGGTCCCGTCAACCCTTGCCATTACAGAATCACTGGGAACCGATGTAAGGTATTGAGTATCCACAGCTTTGACTCTATAATAAATATTAGACTCATTAATGCAGGCTTGTGGATAAGATGGACAATATTCCTCAGCGTTATCCTCATAAAAATTATTTGTAGTTGAAACTAAAAAGCTCCACTGCAAAACTCCATTAATAACTTTCTTCTTCCATACATCATATCTTAGCATATCCGTTTCCTGGTTTGCGTCCCAGGTTAGATATGGGTGTTCGTTTTGACTTGGCTCGACTAATAGGTTCTGTGGCTTTGATGGTGGTGTTTGGTAAATTGTTCCTGGCTCAACTTTCTGAATTATTTTCAATTGATTACTTTCAGAAATAACTTGAAATGAAATTCCTTCCACAGCAGGATTACTTACCGGGTTAAAAACATCAACATAATTCGGTTTCATCATATCCCTGTTATCACCTGCAAACAAAGGTTGAAATACATCTTGACCAGTAATTGGACTGACAAATGCTTCGATAGGTGATAATGTTGAACCACCTGAGTAACAAGCTGTATGCGGTATTGCTTCGGTATCAAATTTGCCACTTGGACTTTGCGATCCCTCTTTGAAAACCGGAATATTTGCACCATTCGGATGAATAGCGCAATGATCGCGTGTCCATATGGATCTTCCTTCTGCATTCCAGAATCTAAGTGAAGAACCACCACTTCCTCCCTGATAGATAACATAAATTCCTTTTCCATCAGCAGTCAAATCTATATTATCGAATGGTGAAACTCGCTGATGGTTTTCTATATAATAATATCTAGCAGGATTTGAACTGGGAATTAAAATGCGAAGAGCTTGTCCTGTTGTCAAATAATCTTGAAGCGGAACAGGAATTAAAGGATTATAATTATATTGCATTGGATTTATCCAGCCAAGACGATGTCTTTCCCAAGAATTTGCCATTTGACTTCTTGAGCCATAACTTGCCATAATTGCCCATAAACCGGCGGTACCGAGATGTGCTTCGTTACCGCCAAATAAATGATGGCCGAATTCGTGAGTTAATACATTTTTTACATATCCGAGCCCATTATAGCCCATCATCATTGTTAAGCCTGATACGAGGCCAAATGGTCCTAGATCAATCGTTCTAGCTCCTTTATCCACAGGTAATATTCCAGCCCAACCAAGGGATGCTTCGCCTGACCAAATTGAATATACCCATGATTGAGTGATCGGATCCCAATCTCTTCCCCCAAATCCCAATTGCCACGCAGTATATCCAGGATTTGGCAAATCTTTAGAAATATTTCTATAGACCATCCAAATCATATCAACTTCTCCATCAGCACCCCAGGCGTGGTTGTATTCACCTATCTTATTCCATTTATCATATATTGAGTAGTCTATGGAACCATCTAACTCCTGAAGAATTTGTCTGTTTATATCACCTCNATCATAGTCCATTAATATGTACTCATCTCTCGTATTGGTAGTTACCTTGTGATAAGTATTACCGATAACTTTGTAGTGGCCCATTGACATAACTGTAAAATAGTGAGTTAAGTTCTGATTGGTAGAATTTTGACTAACCAACTGATCAATAATATTTGTGTTCATCCATCCGGATGGAGGTACTGGAGGATTTGGTGGCTGCGGGATAGGCCATTCTCCCCAAGTTGTATTCCAATTATCATCCTTGAATTGAACGAAGACGATGAGAATTCTCAAGTATTGTCCGTTCTCAGCTATTGATGTAATCATTCTTCCACCTGGTTGCTCTGAAGCGGCTAATTCTGGCATTGATGGTTCAACTATATCGATGCTAATTGAATACTGCCCATAAAATTGAATGGAAAATAATAATACAAATAACGTAATAAATTTTGTAATAGTTTTCATTTTTATGCTCCTATTTAAGAAGTAAAACTTTGTGAGTTAATTGTGTCTCCTTAGTTCTCATAACAACAAAATATAATCCGCTTGATTCCGCTTTTGGATTCCAGGTTTTATAATGGTGTCCTTCGCTTTCCTCTCCAGCATATAATTTTTCAATTTCGTTTCCAAGAATATCATAAATACTAAGTGTAATAAATGTGGAAGTATGTAAATAGAAGTGAATTGTTGTTTGACTGTTGAACGGGTTTGGAAAATTATTTAAAATATATTCTGAAGGAGTTAAGTTATCATTTTTATTTTCAGCACTTACAATAGTTCCATATTGAACTCCATTTATTATGCATCCACTTAATATTTTTTCTCCTCCCTCCCAAGTTATTCTATAACGACCGATACCTTTTACTAAATAGTCTACTTGTCCAGGTAGTCCATTAGTATCTCCAGGAGGAATAAATTCATAAATATGATATTCTCGTACATCCTTGTTCTCATTGAAAACCTCGGCTATATATTGTGTTTTAAAATGTACCCACCAAGAAGTTGTGGTATCCCTTACCCATATTGCTCCAACAGGATACATTAACTTGTACCATGGAAACCAGGAAGCAGAATCAGCAAAAATAATAGCACTGTCTAATATTACTTTTATCGATGGAATTTCGTTGTTCTCATAAAAAACCAAATGTGTATTTGTATCGATAGTATCAATTCTGGTTATTCCACCTGACTGGAATATACCAGAAGGATACTCTATGTACTGCCATATATCGCCGACATGATATGGAAAAAAATCAAGCGGATTAATTTCCTGAGATTTAACAAACTCAGGTGTTGTTATTAAAACTAAAAAGAATAAATAAAAAATATTTTTCATTTTAAAACNTATATATTTAAATAAATTTGACTTTTCTCGTGCTATGTGAAACCGGTAAAGTAAATTCCTGTAACAATAATAATATTTACTTTGCAATAAATCGTTGCAAAGGATAATAAAGAATAGATTATAAAAATTGGATGGTTTATTGTAAAAAACGGAAATGATGATAAATAGTTTATATTCGTCCGAAGCATCAATGTTCCCTTTTATTATGCTAGTAGTTAATAAGCAATTTTTATTTCTTCGCCACGAACCCACCAAAGTCACTATATCAAATTTCGTGCTTGAAATAAAAATTTATTATCAGAGATAATTTTGAGAATTAAAATGTTGTGTGGTAAGATTGAAGTGTTTCACCAGGCAAAGTTTACCAGAAATGGTAAAAACTATTTAGGTTTTTCTCAGTTCTGTAAAAGACACAATCATCTTAGAATTGCTTTATAATTTTATTATTAATTTCTACGATAAATTTAAAATCTAAATCAAGTTCAGGTCGCCAATTTTTTCAGGATGCCGTAGAAATAATTCACTTCTAATCAATCCACAATTATTATTAACTTTGTCTATATTTACACAGACGATTTGTCCAACAACAAGAGATTAAATGAAAGTAATTGATCATTTAGAGAAGGCGAAAGAACCTCTTATTAGTTTCGAATTGATTCCACCCAAACGCGGCGGAGATATTACGGATGTTTTACACGTTCTCGATGGCATAATAAAATTCAGACCGCCGTTTATTGATATTACGAGTCATTCCGCTGAAGTTATTTACGAAGAAACTCCCGAAGGAATTAAAAAGAAAGTAAAAAGGAAAAGACCAGGAACGCTTGGAATTTGCGCACTCATTCAGAATAAATATAATGTTGATGCAGTTCCGCATATTCTTGTAAAAGGATTTACACGCGAAGAAACTGAAGACTTTATGATCGAGCTGAATTATTTGGGAATTGATAACGTGCTTGCAATTCGTGGAGATGACAGCGGTTACGAAAAACCAATTCCAGTTGGAAGAAGTGCAAACCGCAATTCTGTTGAGCTAGTAGAACAGATAATGAGAATGAATAAAGGAAATTATCTGGAAGATTCATTACTCGATGCTAAACCAACAAATTTCTGTGTGGGAATCGGCGGCTATCCTGAAAAACATTTTGAAGCACCTAATTTAAAAGCAGACGTTAAATTTGCCAAAGAAAAAGTCGATGCCGGTGCAGAGTACATAGTGACGCAAATGTTTTATGATAATAAATTTTATTTTGACTATGTTGAAAAGTGCAGGGAAATAGGAATAAATGTTCCAATAATTCCCGGATTAAAAATTTTGACTTCAAAAGCTCAGCTTCATTCTATTCCGAAAGATTTTCACGTTACAATTCCTTCAGCACTTTCGGACGAAATTGAAAATGCAAAACCCGAGAAAATTTTGAATATAGGGGTCGAGTGGGCCGCTAACCAGGTTAGTGAACTTCTTGATAAGAATGTGCCGAGTGTTCATTTCTATGTTATGTTAAACTCTAAACCAATTAGTATGGTAATGGAGAGACTGAAGTTATTCAATAAAGTAGTTTAGAATTTTACGATGGTTAAAATTAAAAGGCCGGTTGTTAAGAAATTAAAATGGGGTGTTTCCGGCTGTGGCAGATTTACTGAGCACACATTTATTCCCACATTGAAATTTTTAAGAAGAAGTTCTGTTCATTCTTTCTACAGTCACAATCTTAACAGAGCAAAAGAATTAGCAGAGATATCAGGTTCTTCAGGATATTTTGATAACTACGATGATTTTCTGAAATCGGATATTGATTGTGTTTTTATTGCAAGTGTAAATGCTCATCATTATGAACAGGTCATAAAAGCTGCCGAAGCGGGCAAAAATATTCTTTGTGAAAAACCGCTATCAATTACCAGCAGACAGGCTGAGGAGATGGTTGAAGCTTGCAAACAAAATAATGTTCTGCTAGCGGTAAATTATTTACACAGACTTCATCCTCACGTGATTAAAGCAAATGAATTAATAAAGAATCAAACTATTGGCAAACTTGTATCGGTAGTCGTTTCTTTCAATCTTGATTTTCCACCAGGTAATAATTTCAGATTTAATAAAGAATTAAGTGGTGGTGGTGCGTTACGTGATCTTGGAACTCATATGATTGATCTTCTTCGATTTTTTGGTGGAGAAATTTCCGAGATAAACGGATATATGGATAACATCATTTACAATTACGATGTTGAGGATTTTGTATTTGCGATAGTGAAGTTTGAAAACGGGAGCTATGGTTCATTCAATGTTTCATATAATACAAAAAAAGCATTCAACAGGATTGAAATACTTGGTCACAAAGGAACAATCAGCATTGAGAATTTTATCGGTGTAAAAGGAGTTCCTTCAAAACTAACTATCCAGCTTTATGGAGAAGCAAAAAAAAGTTTCAGGAGAAGGGGAAATAAATTTTTATTTATGATGAAAGCGATTCAAAAATCTTTTCTGAAAAATCAAATTCCACCGGTAACAGGTGAAGACGGGTTAATCAATATCAAATTAATGGAAGAGCTCGAAAGAAAATGTCAGAGATAGATAAGCTGATATCCGTTTGTCATAAAGTTTATCAAAAAGGATTTGTTGCAGCCAGCGATGGAAATGTTTCTCTGATTACTTCTGAAAATACTGTTCTGATTACTCGTTCAGGAATCTGCAAAGGTGAAATAACAGAAAAAGATATTCTCGAATTTGATTTCAATGGAAAACCTTTAAAAGGTGAAGGAAAAATTACGACAGAATTCAAACTTCATCTTTATGCTTATTCAAAAAGAAAAGATGTGAATGCTGTTGTTCACTGTCATCCGGTTAACGCTACAGCATTTTCATTACTTGGTGAAGGAATGGTAAAACATTATTTCCCCGAAGTAATTTTAACTCTTGGAAAAATTCATTTGTGTAAGTATGCTACGCCATCAACAAATGATCTTCCATTAAGTCTTGATCCTTATATTGAATATGGCTGGGCTTTTCTTCTTCAGAATCACGGCGCAATGACGCTCGGTAAAAATGTTGACGATGCATATTACAAAATGGAAAAGCTAGAGCACGCAGCAGAAACTTTGTTTAAAGCAAGATTACTTGGTAAGCCAAATGAATTATCACCCGAAGATGTTAAAAGATTAGTTGAATTATCTGAAGAAACTTATGGAATTACACAAGATCCGAGAAATGTTTTTTAAAATTACAAGTATTTAAATAACAAATATCAGAATCCAAAAAACAAACAAATCTCAAATTTCAATACTGAATATCCAAACCTCCGTTACACCATTTAGAATTTTGATATTGGATATTATTTGTGATTTGTAATTTGATGCTTGAAAATTCAGAATTAATTTTATGACAAATAAGAATCCCATAATAGCTTTACTGGTTGGTGGAACTTCTCCTGAAAGAGCAGTTTCAAAAATGTCTGGCAAAGGAATACTCCAGGCATTAAAGAATCTTCAATATCCAACCGTAGTAATTGATCCTGCTTATGGATTAAATCAACCAAAAAATGAAGAAGATTTCTTTTCTGAAAAAGATTATTCGGAAATCTCAAACCGAAATTGTATCGATGCAATAAATTCGAATTTACTGAATGATGTTGATGTTGTCTTTTCAGCGATGCATGGCAAATGGGCTGAAGATGGAACGATTCAATCGCTTCTTGAACTTCGTGGATTAAAATATACCGGCTCAAAAGTTCTAGCCAGTGCTCTTGCAATGGATAAAGAAATGTCGAAGGTAATTTTTAAACAGGCAGGAGTTCAAACAGCAGATTGGTTCTCTGTTAAAGAAAGAAGCTTTGAACCGGGTTTAATTGCTGATGAAATAAAACGGAGATTTGGTTTTCCTTGTATCATAAAGGCAAACGATCAGGGCTCGACTGTGGGTTTGAAATTTGTTCAGGATGAATCCGAAGTTGAAGAAGGAATTGTTATTGCACAAAAGTATTCAAACAAAACTTTAATTGAAAAATATATTCCCGGAAGAGAATTGACTGTCGCTATTCTTTTAAATGAAGCTCTGCCGGTTCTCGAAATTGTTCCGAAGAGCGGCTTCTATGATTATAAACATAAATACACTTCAGGAATGAGCGAATATATTGTGCCGGCAAATATTCCAAAAGAAGTTGCAAAGCAAGCTCAGCAGCAGGCATTGATTGCATTTCAATCACTCGGATGTGAAGGTTATTCAAGAGTGGATTTCAGATTGGATAATAATAGCGAAATATTTTGTCTTGAAGTTAATACACTACCAGGAATGACTGCAACCAGTCTGGTTCCCAAAGCTGCAAAAGCGGTAGGAATATCATTTGAAGAATTAATTAATACAATCATTCAGCAAGCACTTTGATGTCAAAAGGAAAAAGAAAAATAATTTTATATTTATTTATTGCAATCGTAGTAATCGGTTCTCTTTACATCCTGTTTAACGAAAGAGGTCTGGTAAAATATTTGGGTTTAAAAAGCCAGGTTGATTCAATGCAGGTTGAACTTGAAAAAGTTAAATTAGAAAATGATCGTCTCAGAAATGAAGTTGATTCACTTCAAAAAAAGATTCCAGCCAAGATGGAACAAGTAGCAAGAGAAAAATATAATATGAAACGTGAAGGTGAGACTTTAATTGAAGTCGAAGAAAAGTGATATTGCCCAAAAAATTCCTTCCACCCCGCTTGCTGACCGTGTAAGACCAAAATCACTAACAGAATTTTTCGGTCAGGAACACCTTGTTGGTAAAGGTAAACCAATAAGGATAATGATTGAAAATAAAACTATCAGTCCTTTCATACTTTGGGGTCCTCCCGGAACAGGAAAAACNACNCTTGCACAAATTATAGCTGAAGANACNGATTCAAAGTTTTACCAGATCAGCGCGGTTTCTGCAGGAGTAANAGAAGTAAGGAATGTTATTCAGATTGCTGAACACAATAAAAGTTTAGAGTTACGAACTATTCTTTTTATAGATGAAATTCATCGCTTCAATAAAGCACAGCAGGATGCATTACTTCATTCAGTTGAATCCGGATTAATAATTTTNATCGGTGCAACCACNGAAAATCCTTCTTTTGAAGTTATACCTGCACTTCGTTCAAGAGTAAGAGTTTATGTGTTGAATGAGCTATCAAAAAATGATCTTCATAAAATTTTGCATAACGCGATTTCGAAAGATGATTTCATTTCAAAAATTAATATTGAAGTGCCTGATGAAGATTATCTTCTTTATTTATCCGGCGGTGATGCAAGGATAATGCTCAGCATTTTTGAATCTGCAGTTACCCAGGAAACAGACAAAGAAAAAATTCTGATCACAAAAGAACTTCTTGACAATATCATCCAGAGAAAAAATATTATTTA
>JGI20214J51088_10001352_pt1 | contig 16759 bp, 13 predicted proteins | sample WetSurMetagenome_FD_51088 | JGI IMG/M metagenome (IMG submission 51088) | reverse complement strand
TGCCCTTTATTGGCTACGCGATGCTAAGGAATTTTTTTATTTTGAAACAGGGGCTCCTCTGCTGACGATTTTAAACTGGTGGATGGAAAGACACGGAAAACAAATGGTGCACGCCGCTGCCGTGGGAACTGCGGCAGGAGGTCTCCTGCTGGTGGGGAAGAGTGGATCTGGAAAATCCTCTACCGCGCTTGCTTGTCTTGACTCCAAGCTTCTCTATGCAGGTGATGATCACTGCTTTGTTGAGACTAAACCAAAACCATACGCTTACAGTATCTTTTGCTCCGGCAAATTAAGTCCCAAGGACTTTGGGAGATTTCCGTTTCTTCACGAGCCACTTCGGTACGCAAAGCAACCGTATGGAGAAAAAACGCTCTTTTTTTTGCAAGAATTTTTCCCTCAAAAAATTGCCAAGGGTTTTCCGGTCAAAGCGATTTTTATACCCCGAATAACTACGCGCCCAGAAACGCAGATTAAAAAAACCTCTGCTGTAGCGAGTTTGACGGCCCTGGCACCCAGTACTATTTTTCAATTACCCCATGCTGGTCATGAGGCGTTTACCTTCTTGAGCGAGTTTGTTAAACAAGTGCCGGCGTATACGCTCGAACTGGGCACAGACGTATCAGGTATCACGCGGGCGCTAGAAAATTTTTTATTGGTGCACGGATGATGGAGCAAACCCCTCTCGTGGTGAGTGTAATTGTTCCGGTCTTCAACGGCGCTGCCTTTATCCGTGGGGCTATGGAAAATATTAACGCTCAGCACTACAAGCCCCTGGAGATTATTTTTGTTGATGATGGCTCCACTGACGAGACCGCAAAAATCATTGCTGATTTTAAGGATAAGGTGAAATATGTTTATCAGACGAATAGCGGTCCTTCCGCGGCGCGAAATAAGGGTTTGGAAATTGCTCGGGGGGGGGTTGTGAGATTTCTCGATGTTGATGACCTCTGGCCCGAAGGCAGTCTTTCCCTGATGCTGGAAGGTATGAAAAAATTTCCCGAAACGGAAATCGTCATGGGAAAGGTAGACGTGTTGTTCGAGAGAGAGGGAGCAATAAAAGACTTTATTGAACCCTCGGTTGCCTTTCATATTGGAAGCGCGCTTTTCCGAAAGGAGGTGTTTCATAAAGTTGGCTTGTTTGACCCGGCGCTTCGTTATGGCGAAGACCTTGATTGGTTTATGCGCGCCCGCGAGTGCAGAGTTTCAATTGTGGTACTTGACCAGGTGACCCTGCTTTATCGTCTTCATGAAACCAATATGACCCGGGGGCAAAATTTAACTTCTCTCAATATGTTTAAGGCTCTTAAAAAGTCACTGGATAGGCGTCGCGAGAAAAATAAAGGCGTTGCTGATCTCCTGCCGAATTTTCCCGAAGGGGTCAAGGTTGGCAATGTTGACTCTAAAACCTCAAAGTAGAAAGATGGCATGGGCGAACCTTTGGTGAGCGTGATTATCCCGGTTTGGAACGGTGAGCGTTTTCTGGCGGAAGCAATTGAGAGTGTTCTCAAACAGACCTATGCTCCTTATGAAGTTATTATCGTGGATGATGGTTCCACCGACGGCAGTGCCGAGGTCGCGAAGAGCTTTGGCGCTTTGGTACGCTATCATATTCAAGGGAAAAAAGGCGCGGCGACGGCGAGAAATCATGGAGTTGAGTTATCTCGAGGAAATTTTATTGCTTTTTTGGACGCGGACGATATCTGGGTTAAGGATAAATTAGCCCGCCAGATGAAAATCTTTTTAGACCATCCTGAGTTGGACATGGTTTTGGGACAGGTGAGACAATTTTACTCCAGCGCTTCAGGTGTTATTTTTAATGAAGAATCGGAAATTATTCCTGGCTATGTGCCGGGCACCATGCTTATTAAAAGGGCTTCTTTTTTCCGGGCGGGAAGGTTTTCTACTCAATGGCGGGTGGGAGAATTTATTGACTGGTATTTGCGGGCAGAAGAAATAGGGCTAAAAAGTTTTCTGCTGCCTCACGTGGTTTTGATGCGGAGAATTCATGATGCTAATATGGGTATCCGAGAGCGCACCTCCCGAATTGATTATGTGAAAATTGTTAAGGCCTCTCTTGATCGACGACGAAAAGGAGCTGCTGAAAAAAAATAATAACCAATGCGAGCACAAGACGATCTATGAATGTACAAGCGTGGCGTTACTACCTTCGATTTTACCGGGGGAGTTTTCTAAAACTTTTCTTGACCGTTTTTATTTCCGCGGGACAAGCGGCTATTAATTTGGCGATCCTTTTGCTGGTCAAGTATATCTTTGACAAGGTGATTTTTACCGGTAAATTTTCCACTCTGGTGCTTATTGGCTTGGGAGTTTTTTCTCTTTATCTCATCAATAGCGGACTTACTATCTGGATTCGGTATCTGATACTCAAGATAACTAAAATAGTAACCCAGAAACTCCGAAGTGAGATACTAAAAAAATTTTATACCCTTTCCCATTTTTTTAACACCGAAGCTGACCGGGGGAAGTTGCATACTATCGCAGTCCAAGATACTGAACGTCTTGATGTCATGAGCAATGCCCTGATAGGCCAGTTGATGCCCGGTATTTTTATTGGCGTGGCCTTGAGTGGAATTTTGATATATTTTAATGCGCTCTTATTTTTATTGCTTTTTTGTTTGGTGCCGTTCTTCATTGTGGTAAGCAGAATGGTCGGGAAAATACTACGAATGCATATTCGAGCTTTTCATAAATCCTTCGAAGCTTACAGTAAAGGTATATTTTTTGTCTTGCAGATGATGGATCTTACTCGGATTCAGGCAGCCGAAGAGTTTGAACTGGAAAGACAGCATAAGAATATTGAGCAATTACGGACTTCCAGCAAGGATATGGCCTGGCTCACGACGGCTTATAATTCCATTCAAACCCTGATTGTAGCCTCTTCGACAATTTTTATTTTTATTATCGGGGGAAGGTCAATCGCAACAGGACGCATGACTTTAGGAGAATTCATGTCTTTTTTTGCTGCGGTTAATATTCTCAAAAACCACCTTCTCGTGATCATTGGGTGCTTTCCTCAATTAATCGAAGGCACTGAATCCTTAAACACCTTGTATAACTGGATTGAAATAAGGGACACCGTACCTTATTTTGGCAAAAAGAGGATAGACTTTCAGGGGAAGATAACCCTTGAATCAGTAGATTTTAATTTTAAGGATAAATCGATACTGCACGACATCAACATTACTCTTTCTCCCGCTACCCCCGTTGCGGTTGTAGGCTCTAACGGCGCTGGGAAGAGCACGATCGCCAACCTTATCCTTGGATTATACCGGCCCCAGAAGGGGCAAGTGTATGCGGATGACCACCCCTTTACGGAGCTTGACCTCACCTATTTGAGGCGGTATATAGGGGTGGTAAGACAAGATCCCATAATATTTTCCGGAACAATTTTGGAAAATATTGCCTATGGAAACCCGGATGCGCAGTGGGAACAAGTGGTCGAGGCATCCAAAAAGGCGACTGCGCATGAGTTCATTCAGCGGTTGCCTCAAGGCTACGAAACTTTTGTTGGAGAAAGTGGCACGAAGCTTTCCGGAGGAGAACGCCAGCGGATCGCCATTGCTCGAGCGTTAATGGGTCAACCAAGGCTCCTTATACTCGATGAACCGGATAATCACCTTGATAATGCATCAATACAAAAACTTATGCAGAATCTCAGGAATCTCGACCCGGTCCCTGCGATTTTGATCATTAGCCACAATATGGATATTTTGCGTGACGTAAAAGAAATTAATATTCTTGAAAAGGGGGGTATTAAACTAAAAGGGGATTACGAAACTTTCTCGGTCAAAAATTGGAAGCCCATGGGGGTATCGGAACAACAATGAGGGATCGAGGAACATCCCCACTTTTACCGCGCGGCGGGTGCTGGCCAAATCCGGAGCAGGAGTTGCTCTTGCAGGCCGCGCTTTTCCAAGGAGAGGGGTCCATTCATGCCTGGCACTTATGGAAGACAGGCACGGATATTGAAACGAATAGACTTGACCTCAGCTCCTTTCGTCTCCTCCCGCAAGTTTATCGAAATCTCTGCAATCAAGGACTGAGCGACCCCCTGATAGAAAAACTAAAAGGAATCTATCGGCTGCACTGGTATAAAAATCAGCGGTTATTCCACCATATGACTCCGGTCTTAAAGTCTTTTCACGCTGCGGGCATTAAAACAATGATTCTCAAAGGGGCAGCCTTATCTTTACAGTATTACCGTGATTACGGACTGCGTGCCATGGGGGATTTTGATGTTCTTGTCCCGACCCGACAAACTTTAGAAGCAAGTGTGTTGCTCAAGAGTATGGGTTGGACGACGAGAGGGATAGCACTTGAGGCTTTAACCGAAGACTATAGGGCAGTTCGGCACTCGCAGGCCTTTAGGGATAGCAGCGACTGTGAACTTGATTTCCATTGGCACATCTTATCGAGAAATCCTGCGGCTGACGCTGATGATGATTTTTGGGAAGGGGCACACGAGGTTAAAATCCAGGATCTGTCGACCCTTACCCTAAACCCGACCGATCAGCTTTTACATGTCTGCGTGCATGGTGCGGTTTGGGATGAAGTTCCCCATGTGCGCTGGGTGGCAGATGCGATGATGATTCTGAAGGTCGCAAAATCAGAAATTGACTGGAGCCGTCTCCTGATCCAAGCGCGCAAACGCCAGTTGGTAATATCTTTAAAGGAAACATTTACGTATTTACGGGATAAATTTGATGCCCCGATTTCGGTTGAGGTTTTAAAGGCCTTGCAGAATACGCCAGTATCCAAAAGCGAGTACCTTGTGTACCGATATTCCACCAGTCCCCCAACGTTTCTGTCGGTTTTGGTAAAACTCTGGTTGATCAACTCGCGGTTAACAGGAACGGCTGGTTTTTGGAAAAGGCTTATGCAGTTCTCAAAAAATCTTCCCTATTGGAATATGCCGCCTCTTTGGAAGGTGCCGTTTTATGTAATTTTTCGAGGTGTGCGGAAATTAGGGCGAATAATGTTATGGTGTACGAGCCGATTTTTTAAAAAGCCGCTGGGAGCTTATTGACAACCATCGAATTAGCCGANGTGAGTTGATGCAGAACCTGGCTATATTTAGTTTGGAGTTGCACTTATCACCCCGTTTTACGCAGACAGGTGACGATACGCGTGGTTGGATACCGCAATTGCTTTGGCCCCCTTGGGCAAACAAGATATCGGAATAAAGCTTTTCTCTCTCCCTACCGTTCCCTTCTACTCTTGTAATAGCGCAGCATATTAATGATATCCGATTCTTGTTCTTTGGAGTCACCGATATTGACCAGAAAAGGGACTACGGATTCTTCGTATGCGCTTATTTTCTGATAACTGACGGCGGGCCATTTTTCATATTGGTCTCTAAACGTCGCTCGAAAAGAAAAGAAAAGGTGAGCGGGGCTATCATCAGTCAACGTGGCGGGAAAGGGAGCCACCATCTCTTTGACCTTTTGTTCACCCATGGCAAAAGAGGAAAGAACAGCAAACGGATTGTCAAGGTCTGCTTCCTGCAAGGTGGCGCGAATGTCTTTTTGTGCCATTTTTTTCCAGAAGGCTCGGAAGTCGATTGCCAGGGGATCGGGAGTTGCCAGCAGAAGCGTGTAAGCGTGGCCAACTCGCCCAACCCGCCAGATAGAAGTATGTTCGAAAACCTCGGAAAATGTCCGTACGATACCCATGTATTGCTTCAGGTCAAGTCCATGCAACGGAACCCATTGTAAAAAAATGCCGTCCCCCGAAAGTCTTTGCTTAACCAGTCGGTAGAACTCGGTTGTGAAAAGCACCCAGGAATCATAAACCCGGGGATGGGTGGCATCAGACACAATAATTGAATAGTGCTGAGAGGAATTCTGGATAAAATGCCGGGCATCATCCAAATGGAACGAGAACTTTTCATTTTTTTGGATCCCCTCGTTGTCAGGAGTGAAGTAGCTCGCGATTTCGGGAGCCTGGGCAGCTAAATCAACGCAGTCAATCTGGTTTACAAAGTGAGCAGCACAACCTGCTGTTATACCTGCCCCAAAAGTTATCATTAAAGCGTTTTGTGGATTTTTGTGGAGCAGCCCCGGCAGAGCGCCCATGAGTTTAAATGTTTGCACCGAAAGTGGACTGGTGTCTACTTCAGGTGTTCCGTTTAGATACAATATCCTCGTTTGCTCAGGTTGTTCAAAAATGGTAGCGGTCGTATCAAGCGATTCTTTATAGTAAATCAGAGTACTGGAGGGTTCAAGTTCAGCGTACTTTCGGTGAAAATAATCGGGGGGCATGAGGCAAGTACTTAGCAGTGCCAGCAAAACACTTATGCCATAAACAGCATAACGGCTTTTCCGCTTCAGTTGTGTGCCGATAATGATGGTGCCAATAAGGAGGTTAATGCCTGGCAGCAGGAGTGAACTTTTTTGAAATCCTAATTGGCCAATAAAGAAAAAACATGCTGCTAACGCTCCTAGGACCCCGCCCATTGTATTGGCAGCAAAAACGATTCCCAGACTTTCACCCACGCGTCCTTTTCGCATTTGATAGATGTGGGCCCCTACTGGAAATGCCATGCCCATCAAAACGGTTGGTGTGAGAAGGCCCAGGGGAACAGTTGTCAGGAGGAAGCTCAGGTATGATTCAGCGGGTGCTTTGTGTTTAAAATGGACACAAAACGGGAAGACAAAGCACGAGAGCGCTATAGCGATCTCTATCAACGCAAAGACCACTATCTGATTCTTCACCACCTTGAAAACAGACGCACTACTTAAGCTGCCCAGAGCGATCCCCGCCAGAAAGGCCATAAGGATGATGGTAAAAGAATAGACCGAATTATCAATTATCAGAATCAAAAGGCGGGTCCATAATACCTGGTAGGCTAAAGCGCAGAAGCCGGAAAGAGCCAGACCGATGAGAACCAAATTCGTTTCGGCTTTGGACGGCGTTTGAATCTTTTTTGTTTGTAGCTTCGGTTCTTTAATAAGTACGCTATTCTCAAGGGGGCGTTTTCGGAGCCACATATCTGTCACCAGGGCAATAGCGCTGACGAAAAAATTTAAAACGGCAGCAAACCGCAGGCTGTCGATGTGACCCAAATACCTGATCAAGAAAAATCCGGCTGCAAAAGCCCCAAAAAGCGCTCCCGCAGTATTGACACCATACAGGATTGCAGTGTTTCGGCCAAAATGTTGTCGGTGACCAATAACATGTCTGCCGATAACTGCGAGCGTTCCCCCCATAAGAAAGGCAGGACCGATGAGCAAACAAAAACAAAAGAAAAAACGAATGATCACGTGGGTATAATACTCTGCTTGAGTTGCCTGGGAGATCAATGTTTCAAGGGGGAGAATAAGCTGGATAATCCGAGGAAAAAGCAGAGCAAACAACCCGATGCCTGCCTCCAGGCAGCCAAATATCCTCAAGGGTCGAGGGGTTGAGCTTTCCCCATATTTTCCCCAGACGTAACTTCCCACTGATAACCCGGCCATGAATGAAGCTAATATCGTAGTTGTTGCCAGTGTCGTGTTCCCCATCACGACAACGAGCATCCGACTCCACACAACTTCGTAAACTAAACCGCAAAAGCCTGATATTGTGAAAAGGAAAAAGGGGATCAACAAAAAATATAACCCACCAACTCCGGCGGCCACCATCCCAGCGACGGGCTCAGTGTTTGCGGGAGAGGTTTGCTGCGAACGGCTCACCTTGTTACTGAACGAGGGTTTAACACGGGTCATGAGGCGCCTTTCTCAAGGCTGAAAGAAAAATACTTAGATAGGTGAACATCATACCGAAAAACCATCTCTATGTCAACAAATTGTCAGTGCTTTCTGGGAAAAAATGAAAGCACTGCAAGGAAGTAGAGGAGGATATGTTTTGTATAGTAAGCAGGATAGAAGGATAGGGTCACTATCTGCCGCTCAGTGAACTCAGCACAGCCGTTAGGTATGTGTTGCTGCTTGGTTGGAGGAGCAGATTATCTATCCAGTTAGCACAATGCCACAGTCAGAACAGGAGTTAGCTACAACCCCGATGGTTATCTTTTTGTCTCATGTGATAGCGAAATTCCCATTCTCGCTCGTAACAAACCTCAGAAATCTATCCCGCATGATCTCTTCTGTCGCGGTAGATGCCATGCAGGTTTTAATTCGCTCGCTTTCCCCAGAATTCTGTTATAGAAAGATACACATTTTTGAGCAGAAAATTTTTTTCCTTTTGAGAACCGTGCATACTTTCTGCGTATTACATCTGAAGCATAAACTGGATAGTTTTTGAACGGCTGAAGCGTTTTTACAATACTTTTTTTGAAAAAGTGTGGAAAAGGGGGCGGACAGAGCTTTACAGATCTCGATTTTGTGTGTTTTTTCTGATGGGAAGTGCTTTTCAGACAAGATTTCTAAAACTTTTATCTTGTCAAAATAAATACAAATTATATTAGCATGTTATCATAATTAGGGAGTAAAAATTTACCCAATATCTCATCCAATCTCCCCTTATGAAAAATAAGACTTATTTATATACAAATATTCGGTGGCGTTAAATCAATTTTTTAGGTTTTTTGCCTCATGTGGGGGATGAGAGGAAAAAGATTGACAAATAATAATATTATTTTATAGTGTAAGCCTGATTGCGGGCATAGCTCAGTTGGTAGAGTGCAAGCTTCCCAAGCTTGATGTCGCGGGTTCGAATCCCGTTGCCCGCTTTCGGGTGGTTTTTTAACCCGCTTCATTTTGCACGAGCGGGTTTAATTTTTTGTTGATTTTTATTTTTTTTTATATATAATTAAGCCATACGTCCTTGAAAGTGGGCATTTTGGCCCACTTTTTTATTGGGTCAACAGGAGACGCTATTTTTTCCGATGGTCTTAACGATACTTGAGAGGGTTCGGGAGTTAGCTGAGCCAATTATTAAGGAATTAAACCTTGACCTGGTTGACATCGAATACCTCCCACAAACAGGACGGGGAATTGTCCGCATTACGATTGATAAAGACAACGGGGTTACTTTAGACGACTGCACCAAGGTAAATAGAGAGGTTGGGTATATTTTAGAGATCAAGGATTTGTTTTCCCACCCATACCAGCTGGAAGTATCTTCTCCCGGGCTGGAGAGGCCCTTAAAGACCTTAAGAGATTTTGAAAAATTTTTGGGTCGAAAAATTTCTCTTCAAACCTCTGAGCTGTTAAACGGGAAAAGAAATTTTAAAGGAACGTTAAAACAGATTCAAAACGGCACGGTACTTTTGGAAATGGACGGGGGGCTGTGGGAAATTCCTTTTGGTCTTGTTCGGCACGCCAAATTGGTTTATGAATTTTCCGAAAAAGCTTTTTGAAGTTGTCGCACGTTATTCGTTGTAAAAGGGAAAAAATATGACAGTAAAAGGAGAGCAACAAGTATCTTTAGAACGAATCCTGGCAGAGATTCGTCGGGAAAAAGGTATCGATAAGCTGGTTATTATCGACGCGTTGAAATTGGCCTTGTTAACTGCTGCCCGGAAAAAATATGGCCCCAAGGTTGATTTAGAAGCTCAATTTAATCCTGATCTGGGCGAGATCGAACTTTTTAATTTTCGAACCGTCGTTGAAAAGGTCAGGAATGAATTTAAGGAGATTGCTTTGGAAGAAGCCCGGCTTCTGGATGCTGATGTGGAGCTTGGAGACAGTTTAGGAGTGAAACTCGAAACCAAAGACTTTGGCCGCATTGCTGCACAGACCGCAAAGCAAGTGATTATCCAAAAGATACGGGACGCAGAGGGAGACAACATTTATCAGGATTTCAAAGATCGCAGAGGAGANGTTGCTGCCGGAAGCGTACATCGGTTCAATAAAGGAAACATCATTGTTAACTTAGGGAGAACCGAAGCATTGCTGCCGGTTGCCGAACAGGTCTTGGGTGAAACGTTCCGGCAAGGTGACCGGCTCAAGGCCTTAATCGTAGATATCCGTAAATCAAGCCGAGATCCTCAAGTTATCCTTTCCCGGACGAGTCCTCAGTTCCTCGTTAAGCTCTTTGAAATGGAGGTGCCGGAAATAGCCGAGGGGGTTGTAAAGNTAAAAGGTGTTGCCCGGGACCCTGGTCTGAGAGCGAAAATCGCGGTTTATTCGGATGATTCTGACGTCGACCCGGTTGGCGCCTGTGTGGGGTCAAAAGGTTCGCGGGTTCAAGGAGTCGTGCAGGAACTCCGGGGCGAAAAAATTGACATTATCCCTTGGGCAGAAGATCCGACCAAATTTGTGTGCAATGCGCTGGCCCCGGCTCAAATCTCTGAGGTGATTATCGATGAAACGGAAAGATCAATGGAGATTATCGTAGAAGATGATCAGCTGTCCTTAGCGATTGGAAAGCGAGGCCAAAATGTTCGGTTAGCCGTAAAACTTACGGGATGGAAGATCGATATCAAGAGTCGCTCACGGGTCAAGGAACTGTCGCGCGCCGCTTTTAAAGATCTTTTGGCCATTCCCGGGATTGGGAGCATAACGGCAGAACTTCTTTTTAATGAGGAATATTTTTCTGCTCAGGACATTGCCGCCGTGAGTGTTGAGGACTTGGCGAACATTTCCGGCATTGGGGAAAAAAAGGCTCAGAACATAAAAAAAGCGGTGGAAGAATATTTACAAAAACAGTCGGAAGAAGCTTCCTCAGAATCAGCGACAGCTGACGATAAAGAAAAATAATAATTTTTTTCAGGAGCAACCACCCTAAGAATGACTATGGTAAAAAAGAGAGTCCACGAATTAGCTAAAGAGCTCAACATAAGCAGTACGGAACTGGTTAAAACGATTAAAAAGATCGGTATCCCGGTACAAAATCACATGAGTGCTCTTGATCCTCAGGATGAGGAGCGGATACTGCAATACCTTACTCCACCAGAAGAAAAGAAGGTAGTTGAAGCGCGGGTAAAACCTTCGGTTATTCGGCGAAGAGTTGAAAGGCTTAAGGTTGAGCCGGAAGAGATGGAAGCTCCTCCACTGCCTGTGGTAGAACAAGAACCGGTAGTCGAAAGACCAAAGGCAAAAGAAAAACCTCCGGTTGAAAAACCACCCAAAAAAGGCGAGCCGCTTATCGAAAAACCACCAGTTTCCGCGGAACCCCTTCTGGAAAAGCGGTTAGAAGAACAGCCCGCGAGACCCAAAAAAACGCCTGCAGAGATTTTAGAACCACTTCCTCCAGCAGAACAAAAAGCACAAGAGCCTACCACGGGCGAAGTTGTTCCAGAGAGGAAAAAGGAAGAAAGGGAACAAGAACCATTAAAACTTGCTCCCAAACCAATAACCGGGCCAACACAAATTAAGGAACGGTTAGCTCCCAAAAAGAAACGGGCAAAACACAAAGAAGAACCAGCCCAAATCATTAAAAAACCAGAGCTCCCCCCCGTGCTCATAGGGGAACCTGAAGTTTCCGCCGAAACAACTGAGAGCAAGCCGAAGAAAAAGCGAATCTTGATTTCGGATGTTGAGCCGTCAGTAGAAAAAATTTTCCGAAAAAAACCCAAACGGGAAACCAAAGCGATATCTCCTTCTCACAAAGCTTTTCACAAAAAGGAGAGAAAAGTTTTTCGAGAAGAGAGGAGGGTAGAGCCGGTTATTGCCAAGAAAACAGAAATTACTGTTCCTAAGGCAATTAAGCGCAAAATCAAGATTGCTGAGTTAATTACGATTGGTGAGCTTGCAAAAAAAATGGGGGTTAAAGCGAGTGCGGTAATAAAGAAGTTATGGGAACTTGGTCTCATGGCAACCATTAACCAGGCAATTGATATCGATACAGCGCAGCTGGCGTCAGAAGAGTTTGGCTACGAAGTTGAAAAAGTTTCCTTTGATGAGGAAGAGTTGCTTGCCCGAGAAGAGGATGACGCTGCCAACCTTCATCACCGTCCCCCTGTCATTACCGTGATGGGGCACGTTGACCATGGAAAAACCAAATTGCTGGATGCGATTCGGCAGACGAATGTTACCGCGGCAGAGGCAGGAGGAATAACCCAGCACATTGGTGCCTATCATGTGAATTTACCCCAGGGAGAAATAGTATTTATTGATACCCCCGGACACGAAGCATTTACCGCCATGAGAGCGCGGGGATCACAGGTAACCGATATTGTGGTCTTAGTGGTAGCAGCAAACGATGGTGTGCAGGAGCAGACCATTGAGGCAATCAACCACGCGCGGGACGCTAAGGTTCCCATTATTGTGGCAGTGAATAAAATTGACCTTCCTGAAGCTAACCCCGAATTGGTAAGACGGCAATTATCGGAAAAGGGCCTTATTTCCGAAGAATGGGGAGGAGATACGATCTTTGTGGAGATTTCAGCCAAGCAAAAGATCAACATCGATAAACTTTTGGAGATGATCCTTCTTCAGTCGGAGGTATTAGAACTTAAAGCTAACCCCGACAAATTGGCCCGCGGAGTAATTATTGAGTCCCGCCTTGATAAAGGACAAGGACCGATAGCTACCGTGCTTATTCAAGAGGGCACGTTAACGGTCGGGGCTCCTTTTGTAACCGGTCAAATATTTGGACGCGTTCGGGCCATGCTGGATGATAAGGGGAAAAAGATAAAAAAAGCCGGCCCGTCTCATCCGGTAGAAGTGGTGGGCTTTCCCGAAACCCCTCATGCTGGAGAGCTTTTTGTTGTCGTAAGCGAAGAGCGAAAAGCCCGGATACTTGCTGAATATCGGCAGCAGAAGGAACGGCAACTTGAGCTGGCGCAAGGCAGCAAGGTCACCTTAGAAAATTTATATGACAAAATCAAGCAAGAGGAATTTAAAGAACTAAAAATCATCATGAAGGCTGATGTCCATGGCTCGATTGAGGCATTGCGAGAGGCGCTGAGTGGACTAATCAGTAAAGAGATAAAGCTCAACATTATTCATAGCGCGGTAGGGGCAATTGGCGAGTCTGACGTGATGCTGGCTTTAGCTTCGAACGCGATTATCATCGGTTTTAATGTCGCTCCTGACCAGAAAACTCAAAGCCTGGCTCAAGCCGAAAAGGTTGAAATTCGGACCTATTCGATTATTTACGACATCATCGAAGATATCAAAAATGCCATGGAGGGACTGCTCACTCCGCTCCAAAAGGAAAAGAGCATGGGCCGGGCTGAGGTTCTTCAGGTTTTCTCGGTTTCGAAGGTCGGAACGATTGCCGGAAGCAAAGTCGTTGAAGGCAAGATGGTCCGGGGNGCTTTAGCACGGGTGCTTCGCANTGGTACGACTGTCTATGANGGNAAAATCGCTTCTTTAAAAAGATTCAAGGATGATGTCAAAGAAGCACTGATGGGCTTTGAGTGCGGCATCCAGTTAGAAAATTTTAATGATGTACAAGCAAACGACACCATCGAAGCTTATATNGTTGAAGAAGTTGCTCAAAAACTTGAATAATTAGTACACGGTCATGGTAGTTGGAATCTGTCAACTGGATATTTTTATCCACGGAAATGATTCCCTCAAAGGGAAACGGCAGATCCTTCGGCAGGTTATCGAGCGGACGAAGAATAAATTTAATGTTTCCATTGCCGAGGTGGGGGATAACGACTTGTGGCAGAGATCTAAGATTGGTTTTTCGGTCGTGGGGAACGATACCCGCTTTGTCAACTCCTGTCTGGATACCATCAAAAGCTTTATCGAGAACTTAACTATCGTCGAAGTGCTTAACGCAGACTGGGAAATTATTCATTACTAATCTTGATGCATAATTTCAAGTTACTTCACCAACCCTAAGAAATTTTTCTTATCCTTATAAGGTAACTCAGCACAACTGCAAAGGAACCGCTTTGGATTTATGTCAAGGGAAGAATCCTCTTTTAAGAGTTTTTCCAGCACATGCAAGGGAGTGATGATTATGGGGGAAAATAGGATCGAACGAATTGCCAACTTAATAAAAAAAGAAGTTGCCGAGATGCTTATCCGGGAGGTAAAAGATCCTCGGATCGGGATGGTCACGATTACCGGAGCCACGGTAAGTAAAGACTTAAGGATTGCGCACATTTATTACAGCGCGTTCGGGAACGAAAAACAACTCCAGGATTCGGCCATTGGCCTCAGGCAGGCAACGAAGTTTATCCAGCGGGAAATAGGCCGGAGGATTCGTATGCGGTATACCCCGGCCATTGATTTTCAGTTTGACCACTCCTTGGAGTACGGAAGCCATATCGACAAAATTCTTCAAGACCTTTCAGTTCCTAAAGAGGAGGATATTCCAGAGAAAGACGCAAAGGATGAATCGGAGCAAGATTAACAATTTCTAAAAAATATTGACAGGGTGTTTAGCTTACATTAGAGTTATATTTATTTTACGGTCCCATCGTCTAGTGGCCTAGGACACCGGCCTCTCACGCCGGCAACACGGGTTCAAATCCCGTTGGGATCATATTGATAAGCAGCGCTTTATTGTCAGGGGAGCGTGATCTATGGAGCTTGAAAACCTTGTTTCTTAAAAAAGGAGCGGGTTTTTTTATTGCAAGAATATTTCATTATTATTGACTTTCCCCTTCCATCGTTTAAAAGAAAATAAATTAGCAAAATCCAGAAACCAATAATCGTAGTAAAAAAATGAACGTGTGGAAGGGGACGTTGTTTACTAACTAAACTATTTTGTATAGATAGTAAACAAAGTCCCCAAAGTCTCGTCCGACAAGTAAGTCTAATTTCCTTGCATCATCTCATGAGTCATGTCCTGAATAGCCTTCCAGGCCATTTTCCACAGAATTACCGCTGAAATCAACGCGAATACGCCGCCGACCTTCTGAAAAACTGCAGCGCCGGATATCGGAAGATTTGCGAGCCCCAGGAATAGAAGTAGACCAGTCAAAAAAATGAATGCCCATTTCAACGCTGTTATCCCCAACTTTATTGCCGGCATGGTCAACATGATGACCGGAGGTATCAGAACAAAACAGAAAAGGGCACTGCTCAGGGGATGAAAAACCTTTAGCGGAATTCCTTGAGTCACTAACAGGAAATATCCAAGCAACCATGCCCCAAAGGTCGCCACTACGGACCCGATATACGTCTCATTTCTTGCGAAACACCACATTCCCCCGATAAATTCCGCTATGGCACCCACCATGACAGCATAAATAGCTGCGCCAAGGAGCTCAGGATAAGGTAACAATTGCTGAATACCCAAAACCGCGACGGAAAACCCGAAGCCTAGAAGCGTAAAGATTCCCGGATTGCCTAATTTCATTTTTCTACCTCCTCTTCTATAAATTAATGAGTTAATAATGACAGCACCCAAGCCTAATCGCCGATTACATCGGTAGTTTTTAAGTTGATTCTTGAAAAATCTTTAACTATCGTGTACGGCGATTAAAACGCAGAATCGAATTTGAGGCTGAGTGTCAAAGGCACGTTTACCGGCCTAAAATAAACTTTGGGTCAATAAAGCAGAAGTCAGAGTGATACTTTTTTCACACAGAGTGAGCTATGTATCTGGTGTGCAGCTGAGCAGATGGTAATCAATTATTTCCGGATGTAACACTAACCGTCATCCAGGTATCCTGAACCGAACCTGATGTTGAGTATTTGCCAACTTCAGTCACCCCGGGGAACAGGTAGACTGAGATCATGTCCTTGATGAGACCCCGCAATACCCGCTTAAATAGATACGAGAATAATAAATCAGGCTACATATCAAGGTAGTCGAATGCCGAATAAATCTTCAGCACTACCTTATACTTGGTTGCAAGTGTAGTTCTCAAGATCTATGCCAAAACCTAAGATTGTCTTCGACTCATTTAACACGCTGATTTGATGGAGCTTTGTAATTTAGGTGGGTGTGCTTAATTGGTAAAATTGAACGTTTCTTTCAATGTTGAATTAAAAGCTTCTTTCGATCAACAGGGTGAAAGGACTAGCGGGAATCAAAGAATCGTTGTTGAAAAAAACAACACCTTGGTCAGTTCGCCTCATTTCTCAAGGCTTGGTTTACTCCTCCTCTTATTTTGCCCGTTTAATTATTTCGGCCAAAAAACTGTTTACATCACGAAACTCACCGGATTGGAGTAAAAATTTTTCCATAGTTCCGTCAGCATTGTTTTTGACGCCAATAAACGTGGGCAAGGTCACACCTCCAAGCTTTTTGCTGATGGCATCATGCGGGTCCGGGAAAAGAGGAAAAGGCACGTGATAGTTTTTTTGGAATAAGTTCACTTCGTCTGCGTCATTATTTGTTCCGATGCCGATAATCTTGATTTTTTCTTTCAGGTCAGGGCGTGCCTGGATTGCCAGATAAAGCCGGTGAACCAAGGGAGTGGCATCCTGGCAGTGGGCGCAATTCATGTTGAAGATTTCAATAATTAGCACCGGGCTTTTAATTTGCGTAATTTTAAAATTTCCGGGACCAGTAATTCCCAGATATTTCGCATGTGCATCATTTTGCGGGATCGGAAGTTCAAAAATCGGAAAGGATGCTTTGTTGTCGGAAGGTGAGGGAACCTTCACCAGAAAAGCCTTGCATGATATGCCCCAGAATAAAATCATGGCAATAAGGGAAAAGAGTATGATGCCTCTTTGAGATGCAGATAACCTCATTGTGTCACCTTTCTGAGCAAGATGGTTGTTTCTCTTGCTTATCCTATCATAACGAAAGTTCCATTTCCTCAAGTTTTTTTATCCGGTCGCGGAGTTCCGCGGCCCGTTCAAACTCAAGCTGATGGGCGGCTTCGCGCATCTGTTTTTTAAGCTTTTCAATCTCTTTTGAAACATCTTTGACTGCCCGGTATTCTCTTGTTGGTTCTGCCACTGCTGGTATGGCGAGGTAGTCAGCCTCATAA
>JGI20214J51088_10001351_pt1 | contig 16776 bp, 15 predicted proteins | sample WetSurMetagenome_FD_51088 | JGI IMG/M metagenome (IMG submission 51088) | reverse complement strand
GGGGGGAGGGCGACCTCCCTCCCCGGTTTCTTGACGGAGGCGGGCCGTTGAAGAGCTACCCCGAGTTCATACGGGAGAGGGACGACCTCAACCGCACGGTCATGGATTATGCCGACACCGTGATCAAGAGGCTCTACAGCCTCGACGCCGTGGCCTTCAGGGACGGAGAGCTCGACACCGCGACCAAGGACCTCATCGCGCTCGCTGTCTCGCTCGCCCTCCGTTGCGACGACTGCGTCCTCTACCACCTCGGCCGCTGCGCCGAGCTTTCGGTGCCCACTGGCAGGGTGATCGAGGCCCTCGGCATCGCTTCTCTCATCGGGGGCTCCATAACCATCCCGCACCTCCGCAGGGCGATCGGCGCCTGGCACGACATCCTGTCCAGGATCGCCGGGAACGACTTCGAGCGGCTCGAGGCCGGAGCGATCTCGGCCATGACCATGGCGGAGGGCGGGGTATTCGAGTCGCTCCAGGCTCTGTGCGACTTCCTGAAGGCATCAGTGGACAGGTACGGCTGGGTCGGNTTCTACCTGGTCGACCAGGGCAGGCAGCGCGACCTGGTGCTGGGCCCCTATGCGGGCGAGCCCACCGAGCACACGAGGATATCGTTCGGCCAGGGCGTCTGCGGAATGGCTGCGGCAGAGGGGAAGACCTTCGTGGTCCCCGACGTGTCGGTCGAGTCGAACTACCTCTCCTGCAGCCCGCTCGTCTCGTCCGAGATCGTGATCCCCGTCTGGCACGGGGGGATCCTGGTGGGCGAGCTCGACATCGACTCGCACATGAAGGACGCGTTCTGCAACCGCCACAGGACATTCCTGGAGCGCGTGGCGATACACGCCGCGCCGCTCGTCGGCGAGGCATCCGCTGCCAGGAGCGGGAAGTGAACGGGGAGGGCAAAGTGCGCGGGGGCTTCAAGGCGGTCCCGGTGACGGACAGGATCTTCTGGGTCGGCGCGATCGACTGGGAGCTTCGAGACTTCCACGGCTACTCCACGTCGAGGGGCTCCACCTACAACGCCTACCTCGTGCTCGGCGAGGGCAACATCCTCTTCGACGCGGTGAAGGAGCCGTTCTTCGACGAGATGATGGCCAGGATCGCCTCGGTGGTGGATCCCTCCTCGATCAGGGCCGTCGTCTCCAACCATGCCGAGATGGACCACACGGGCTCGCTGGCGAGGCTGTTCGAAGCCGCCGGCCCCGCGCAGGTGCTGGCTTCCGCCTCGGGTGTGCGCAACCTGGATCTCCAGATGGGCTTCCATCCCGCTGCGCTGTCCGCCGTGGGCGACGGCCTGACCGCGAGCGTCTGCGGACTCGACCTGACGTTCATCGAGACGAAGATGCTCCACTGGCCGGACAGCATGTTCACATTCCTCCCGTCCATGAACACGCTGGTCTCGCAGGACGCCTTCGGGATGCATCTCGCCACGCCGGAGCTCTTCGCCTTCGAGAACGACCCAGCGATCCTGCTGGCAGAGGCCGCCCGCTATTACGCCAACATCATCATGCCGTATTCGCCGCTGGTCCTGAAGCTGCTCGACAGGGCGGCCTCCATCGGTCTCGATCCCGACCTCGTGCTGCCCGACCACGGCCCGGTCTGGAAGAAGGGGACCTCCATGCCGCCGTCCTGGATATTCGGGCGCTATGCGCACTGGGCCTCGATGAAGCCGACGGACAAGGCGGTCATCGTCTACGACACCATGTGGCACGCCACCGAGAAGATGGCCCACGCAATAGCCGACGGCGTCTCGGCCGGGGGAGCGGTCCCCCGCGTCCACCCCATGAAATCGAGCCACAGGAGCGACATAGCTGCGGACCTGCTGGAGGCGGGCGCTCTCGTGGCGGGCTCGCCCACCATCAACAACGGCCTGTTCCCCACGCTCTCGGACATCTGCACGTACCTGAAGGGTCTCAGGAGGCCCGATCTGGTCGGTTCCGCGTTCGGCTCCTACGGCTGGAGCGGAGAGTCAGTGAAGGTCCTGTCCGAGCTGCTCGCGGGCATGAAGGTGACCCAGGTGGGCGAGAACATCGGCATCCAGTTCGGACCTGACGCCGCACAGCTCGACAGGTGCCGCGCGCAGGGCCTCGCCATCGCAGCGGCCATATCGGGGGCCCGGGGCTGAACACTCCTCGGGGCGCCCGGCGCATCCTTCCGCGATTCGGGCCGTTCACCCCGGAGTCGGTCGGCCTCGTCGTCATCGCGCTGGCGCTGACAGCCTCCCTTGTGCTGGACGCCTTCGGGCCGGTNCTGGGCGGCATGGCCGGGCTCTGCGTGCTCTTCCTNACTCTCGGCTCGCCGCTCCGCACGATCCTCCTGTCCCTGGGTCTCATGGTCGCCTTCACCGTCGGGGAGCTCTCCGCCGTCTCCCTGGGAGTCTCGTTCATCGCCTTCAGAGTCGACGAGATCGTCCTCGTCTGGTTCGTCCTCCTCTGGCTCGTCGCGGTGGCCGACGGAAAGGCGGGTCCTGCGCCCAGGGGCATCCTTCCGGCTCTCATAATCCTCTTCACGATCGACTCTGCCTTCGGGGCATTCCGCGGGGTGGCCGCAGGCTCCGAGGGGGGCGACATCTGGTCGCTCCGGACCTTCTTCGGATACGCCGCCTTCTTCCCGCTCTGCTGGGTCGCCTCGGACCCGGGCGACAGGGACAGGATGATGAAGGCGCTCTTCGCGTGCGCGGCCCTTGCCGGCGTGATCCTGTTCATGAAGGGGTTGCTGGGAGTCGGTGAAGGTGTCTACTACATGACCCTCAGCGGCCTGCGGATCGGCTCGCGCCAGCCCAACGCCATAGCGGCACTGATGCTGATGCTTGTGGCGCGCATATGGAAGGCCCCGGTGAAGCCCCCTCTGGCGCTCGCGGTCCCCGCGCTCGTGGCCATGGCCGTGGCCATCATACTCTCGCAGACCCGCGCGCTTTGGGGAGGCATCATGCTGGCTCTGGCCTCCGCCTGGCTGCTCGATCTCTTCCGGAAGGAGGAGGGGCCCGGCAAGGGCAGGCGCCTGGTGCTTTCCCTGACACTCATCGCCGTGCTGACCATACTCGCGGTCATCGCAGTCTCCGCGCTTGGGCTGCTCTCCACGGCGGAGATGGCCGCGAGGGTAGAAGGGGACCAGCAGACCTATCCGATCGATCCCTCGCTGTTGTCGAGGCTCCTGTCCTGGGCTGCCATCCTGAGCGTGCTCGGGGGGCCTGGCCTTCTTCTCGGCAACGGCCTGGGCGCGACGATCATCTACTACAAGCCCGAGTACGAGGAGCTGAGGCGGATGTTCTTCGTCGACGGCGCGTTCTGGCAGACTCTGCTCGACCTGGGCCTGGTGGGCGTCGTCCTCCTTGCCTCCATGTGGATCTTCGCCATCGTCTCATCGGCGAAGCTCTACCTGAAGACCCGCGACAGGACCCGGGCCGCGACGGCACTCGGCCTCTTCTGCGCATTCCTGGTCCTGATGGTGGCGGCGCAGCTCAGCTCGGTCATCACCAACTACAACTACACNGTCCTGTGGGCCCTCTTCATGGCGTTCCTCCACCTCGAATGGAGAGCGGAGCGCAGCTTGTCCGCTGCGGATCGTTGAATTATCCTTCCNATTCCGTCCGCACAGGGTCAGATCCGCATTCCGGGAAAGGCTGGAGGCCGTCCTAATGAAGATCCTCGTCATCAACAGCGGCAGCTCATCGATCAAGTTCCGTCTCATGGAGAGCTCCACGGGCGGGAGCCTCGCCAACGGGCTGCTCGAGCGCGTCGGCCTGGAGCAGGGCAGGATGGAGTACAGGCTCGGCTCCGGGGACAAGGTATCCGACGAGCTGCCCATCCCCAACCATTCCATCGGCCTCTCCCTCCTCCTCGAGAGGCTGCAGGATCCAGTGCAGGGAGCCGTCCGCTCGCTGTCCGAGATCGGCGCAGTGGGCCACAGGGTGGTCCATGGAGGCGAGAAGTTCACGGCCTCGATCCTGATCGGCCCCGAGGTGATAGCCCAGCTCGAGGAGTGCAGCGCCATGGCGCCACTCCACAATCCGCCCAATCTGCTGGGGATCCGGGCNGCCATGGAGCTCCTCCCCGGAGTGCCCAACGTCGCCGTTTTCGACACGGCCTTCCATCAGACCATGCCGCCGGTAGCCTATGTGTACCCTCTGCCATGGGACGTGTACGAGACCCGCAGGATGCGCAGGTACGGCTTCCACGGCACGAGCCACCAGTTCGTGGCGCTGAGGACGGCCGAGATTCTGGGCAGGCCCCTGGAAGAGATCAACACGGTGGTCTGCCACCTCGGGAACGGCAGCAGCATCACGGCCGTGAAGGGCGGCCGCAGCATCGACACCAGCCTGGGCTACGGCACGATGTGCGGCGTGATGATGGGCACCAGGTCGGGCGACGTCGATCCGGCAGTGCTCATCGACCTCATGGAGGCCGACGGCATGACGCCCGCCCAGGTCAAGGACATGGTCTACAAGAAGAGCGGCCTTCTCGGCATATCAGGCGTCTCCAGCGACATGCGCGATGTCGAGGCCGCGGCCGACGCGGGCAGCCCGAGAGCCCGCCTCGCACTCGAGCTGTTCGCCGACAAGGTGCGGAAGTACATCGGCGCCTACGCGGTCACACTCGGCAGGCTCGACGCCATCGCGTTCACCGCCGGGATCGGCGAGAACGGCCCCGAGATGCGCGAGATGATCTGCGCCGGACTCGAAGTCCTCGGCGCCTCCATCGATCCGGTGGCCAACAAGGTCCGCGGTCAGGAGAAGGTCGTCTCGACCCCGGAGAGCCGCGTTAAGATACTCGTGGTTCCCACCAACGAAGAGCTGATGATCGCGAGGGAGACCGAGCGGATCCTCGCCTAGAGGCCGCCGGCTCCGGATCTAGTGCCCCGCCAGGAGGCCGTCCCTCCTGGCGCGGGCCAGGGCCCAGCGATAACTCAGGATCCCCGCGGGGATGCTCAGCACGCAGAAGATCCCCAGCACCAGCAGCTGGTCGCCCAGCCCGGACAGCGGCGTGCCCGCTAGAAGAGCCCTCCTCATCCCCTCGAGCGAGGATGTCAGGGGCAGCACGGCCGACACCGGCCTGAGCCAGTCCGGCAGCACGGTCACGGGATAGTAGACTCCGCCCAGCAGCATCGAGGCGCTTCCGTAGAGCCAGCGAACGGGGTTTCCCTGCCTGTAGACGAGCATGAAGCTGCCCGCCACCGCTCCGGTGCCCGCGAACGCGGCGATGCTCAGGAAGAGGACCACAATCGCCGAGAGCAGGTTGGCGCCCGAGAGGTCGAGCCCGAAGAGGAACACCGCCAGCACGAGGTAGAGGGCCACGCGCCAGGAAGTCTGGAGCAACTGCCAGAGGATGCTCCCCGCGGCCAGCACGGGCAGGGGCGTTGATGTAGCCGCCGCAGCCTCGAGCGTTCCGAGGACCTGCTCGGCGCGGAAGGATCCGGCCATGGCGTCGAGGCTCAGCCCGAGGTATCCCTGGAAGGCTATGCCGATGAGGACGAAGGAGAAGAAGTCCCCCCCGTACGCGGCGAGCAGGCCCGAGGCTCCGCCGCCAACGAACTTCGCCAGGAGATAGAACATGAGGACCGCCGCGAAGGTGCTCCCAGCGCCTGCCACGAATGTAAGGCGGTAGCTCGCGGCCAGGTGGAACTCCTTCGAGGCCACCGCCAGGAGCCGCCTGATCATCCTGCCTCCCCCGGACCCGCCAGGAGACCTTCGCACAGCTCCAGCCGGCTTTCAGGGAGGCTGCCGCAGTCAGCGGCCGAGGGGCCCGCGATGAGTATGGCCGCACCTTCGCTCGCGATCTCCCGCAGCATCTCCTCCACAGAGGGGAGGACATCGCAGTCGAGGCTCCTGAAGGGCTCGTCGAGGAGGAGCAGCCGGGGGCGGGCGACTACAGCCCTGGCCAGCGCAAGCCTCTGCCTGTACCCCGCGGAGAGCGCCTCGACCGGCGTTTCCAGCACCTCGGAGAGGCCGGTTCCCTCGCATGCCCGTTCGATGCCGGAGGCCAGCTTCCTGCCATGAAGGCCCTGCAGCGCTCCGAAGTATGCCAGGTTGCGCCTGGCGCTCAGCCTCCAGTAGAAGCTCCTCTCGCCCCCGAGCGCGAGCCCGGTGATCGACGCCGTGGCCGTGTGCTGCGATGCAGGATCGAGCCCTGCGACCCTGACCAGCCCATCGTCCGGCGTGAGCAGACCCGCGAGGAGGCGGATCATGGTGGTCTTGCCGCTCCCGTTGGAGCCCGTCAGGGCGGTCACCGTGCCCCGGCGGAGTGCGAAAGTCACGCCCCCGAGCACCTGCCGTCGTCGCCGCCTCCCGAACAGCCTGCGCCCGGGCAGGCACTCCGGGAAGCTCTTCGTGACTCCGGAGAGGGAAGCGGCATCGGCCGCTTCAGGCATCTTCACCGCGGTTCNTCCTGACGTCGGCCGCGATGAGGTCCTCGAGGAGATGCCTCGTGTGGGAGGAGGTGTCCGCGAGGGAGGCGACCATCAGGAGCAGCAGCCCGAGGACCACGAGGAACAGGCCTGCGATCGCGACGCCCTTGAAGGGGGTTATCAGCGAAACGAGCAGCCATCGGACGAAGACGAAGATCTCCATCGCCAGGCCGGCGAGAATCAGCAGCAGGCCCGGCAGGCCGTAGAAGCGCCAGGGCATGTGGTCATGGGCGGCCGAGTACATGGCCCCCAGCGAGAGTGCGGCATACCGCCAGAGATTCGAGGAGATGCGCGACTTCCCGTGCTCACGGGAGGGGCGGACGGGGAGGGGCACCTCGAGGATGTCAAGACCCTTCCAGGCCAGGTCGATCAGCGCCTCCTGGGTNTAGGTGAACCTGCTGAACGAGCTGATCTGCTCGAGGGCCAGGGGGCCNTAGGCCCTGAAGCCGCAGGTGGCGTCGTGGATGCGCAGGCCGCAGAGGGAGCTCACGGTTGACGCGACCAGCCTGTTGCCGAGCCTCTTGACCAGCGGGAAGGAGCTGCCCGAGGACAGGAACCTGCTGCAGGTGACCACATCGGCCCGGCCCGAGACGATGGGCTCGACCAGGGAGGGAATGTCGGCGGCGTCGAACTGGCCGTCGGCGTCGATCGTCACGAGGATGGTATGGCCGCCGGCCCTCGCGGCACCCAGGGATGTGCGGAAGCTGGCCCCGAGACCACGGTTCCTCCGGTGGCAGATGACCCTGGCACCCGCGGCGGCGGCTTCGGCGGCGGTGGAGTCATGCGAGCCGTCATCTACGACGAGCACATCCACCCTGTTCACGCCCGGGATGCTGCGGGGAACCCTGCCGACGACGGTCGCGACGGTCTTCGACTCGTCGAGCGCAGGTATGCCTACGAGCAGCCTGTGTTCCATGGGCAGCAAGCTAACCCCGGGACGGCCCGGCTGCAAGGCCGGGTGAGCTTGCTGCGGGGTTCCCCGTGTGTTCTCTTACGCTCATGGGGCAGTTCTCGGTGGCCTTCGTTCAGCTCCTTGCCCTCTTCCTCGCCTTCGAGGGGGCGGGCGGCGCGGTGGCCGGCCGCAGCCCCGTGCCGGTGCGGCTGGGCGCCGGAATCCTCGTCATATGCACTATTACCGGCATCCTCGGGTGGGCCGGCCTGCTGACCCCTGTCATGCTGTGGGCCGTGCTCGGGCTCTCCGTCGCCTCGTTGCTGATGAATCGCAGGAGCCCGCATGGCAGGGGCCTGATCCTGGTCCTCGCGGCGGCCCTCGTCCTCCTGCCCCTGGCCGGAATGCCCCCCGTGGCTCGCGACGCCATGAACCACCATCTCTATCTCCCGAGGCTCTGGCTCGAATCCGGCGCAATCTACAGGCCGGGATGGGCCCGCTTCTTCTCCTATCCGTATCTCGTCGAGCTGCTTTACGCGCTGACGGGAGGGACCATCGGCTTCAGGGCGGCGGGAACCGTCAGCCTGGCGGGCTTCCTGTGCTCGCTCGCGGCCCTGGTGGAGGGGGGCGGGGAGAGGCGGAGGGGAGACGGCATACTCGCCGCTCTCATCCTGCTGAGCATCCCCGAGGCATTCCGCAACGCCACCTGGGCATATGCCGACTCCTTCCTGGTCCTCTTCTCCGTGCTGGCCTTCGTCGAGCTGACCTCCGGCCAGGGCAGGCCGGCAAGGGCGGCCGTGTGGGCAGCGGCGGCCGCCGCCTGCAAGTACAACGGGCTGGTCGTCGCTGCGGTGGTCGCAGCAGCCCTGCCNCTGCGCTTCAGACTGAGCCCCGGGCGCCTGGCGGCCTGCTGGGGTCTCATCCTCCTGCTGTGCCTCCCCTGGGCCGTCCCCAACCTGGTGGAGCACTCGAATCCGGTCTACCCTCTCCTCAGTGGCTTGTTCGGGACGGCGAGGGAGCTTGCGCCCCAGTCGCAGCAGCTCATCGACGACTACGGACGATTCGTTTCCGCAGTGGACGGACCGCTCGGTTATGTGATGCTTCCGCTGAGGGTATCGCTGGGCGGCAGGTGGGACGATCCGCGCAGCTTCGACGGCGCCTCGGGACCCCTCCTGCTGGCAGGCACTCTCCTGTTCCTGATGCTGGGCAGGAATCGGCGCAGGATCGTCATCCCGGCTGCGGTGATAATCCTCTCCATCGTGTTCATGGGGCATTCCATCAGGACTAGGTATCTGCTGCCCGGCCTGGCGATGCTGTGCCTGCCGGCCGCGGAGGGCCTGGGCGAGGCCTTTTCCCGGCGCGGCTTCGCGGGGATCGCTGCGAAGGTGATGGCGGCCGTGTGTCTCGGCTGGAGCGCATCCTGGCTCGTCAGGCTGTACGCCGCAGAGAAGCCCTGGGAGGCGGGGGAGGAGGATTTCCTGCAGAGCCGTCTGCCCTACATGGGATTCTACGAGATCTGTGACAGCGTGCTCGAGGACGACGACACGACCCTGTTCGTGAACATGGGAAACAGGGCCTTCTACTTCCCCGCGCCCGTGATCTTCGAGGAGTCCAGATTCCCCATCCCGTTGCTCGACAGGATCTACCGGGGCATGAGCGCCGACTCGATAGCGGCCGATCTCCGGATGTCAGGAGTTAGATACATCGCCGCTGAGATGGATGTATCGCAGATCAACCTCTCCGAGGCGCTGGACGATTCGGATTTCGCGGTGTGGAGGGATTTCGCCACGAACAGGCTGGAGCCCGTGGCCTCGGAGGGGCCCTACATCCTCTTCAGGCTGGATGCAGAGAAGGCGTCGAGCACCCTTCGCAAGAGCTCGCCCTCGTCGGAGACATTGGTGAAGTCGACCGGGATGGAAGATAATGCGTCGATGTAGGCTCTTATGATGGCGGCCTTGGTGATGCGCTGCCTGCGATGGTGCCTGTCTCGGTTCTGGGAGATGGTGCGGACGATACGGGTAAGGACCTCCTCCTGGTCCGGACGCACCGGCACGGTGAGGCGGACGCTCGCGAGATCGTCTTCCGCAAGATCAACCAAACTGCTTACTATTCCAGCATTTCTCTTTGGAGCCATATCTGACCTCCGGGCAAAACATATCCGGCGAAGGAATCGCGTCAAGCCATCTATGAAATTGCGTAGTTCTGAAATTGGGGTATTGACGCCAGTGCAGGTCGTACTTAAACTTGAATTCGTGCAGGAGGGCACAGAAAGTGTCATTCTGCTCGAGCGAGCGGACTGACACGCGAATAAAGCGGTTGGAGGCGAAATGGCGATGGGCTTCGGCAGTTCGGTCAAGTCGGCCGTCGGCCTCGATATCGGCAGCCACTCCATCAAGGTCGTCGAACTAGTCCGGGCCGGCAAGTCCGTAAAGCTGGCGCGGTACGCGATCCTGGAGCTGGCTCCCGGTACGGTGGTTGACGGCGAGATCGTCAACAGGGAGCATGTCAACGCATCCATCCGCGATGCGCTGCGCAATGCGGGAATAAAGCCGAAGACGGTCTACTCCGCCGTGTCGGGCAGGAGCGTCATCGTACGGCGCATCCCGATGGAGAAGATGGCCGAGGAGGAAGCCCGCCAGGCCATCCACTGGGAGGCCGAGCAGCACATCCCCTTCCGCATCGACGAAGTCAGCATCGACTTCAAGATCATCAACCCCGAGCTCGCTCCGGGTCAGATGGAGGTTCTGCTCGTCGCCGCCAAGAAGGAGGCTGTCGAGCTCCACAAGGGCCTCCTCCAGGGAGCCGGGATCCGGCCCACGGCCATCGAGCTCGAGCAGTTTGCCCTCCAGAGAACCTACGAATTCTCCTACAGGCCCTCTGGCGACGAATGCGTGACCATCCTCAACATCGGGGCCGAGGTCACGAACATGGTCGTGGTGAAGGGAGGCCTCCCGAGCTTCAACCGCGACCTCTCGATCGGCGGCAGCAGGTTCATCGAGGCTCTCCAGAGATCGATGGGCCTCGACTATGAAACCTCCGAGAAGGTGCTCCGCGGCGAGCTTCCCGAAGGGGTTTCCGCCGACGAGGTACGCTCGGCTCTCAGCTATGTGATCGAGGAGCTCTCGACGAGCGTCAGGCGCTCCTTCATCTCGTTCCAGGCATCGGGCGAGAGCACCCGGATCGACCGCATGTACATCAGCGGCGGATGCTCGCTCGTGCCGGGTCTCTCGACCACTCTCAGCGAACAGCACGGCCTCCCGGTCGAGCAGCTCCAGCCCTTCCAGAACCTGCTCGTCGACTCCTCCACCATCTCCGAAGAAGACAGGAACGCTGTCGGCGCCCTCCTCGCCGTCAGCATCGGCCTCGCCCTCAGGGCATACGAGCCGGGCAAGGTGGACATCAACGTCATGGAGCCCGGCGATGTGAAGAGAAAGAAGGCCGCCGGCGGGGGAACGGGCGCGGCAGCCAGGACCGGCTCTCCAATCGCGGCTGTCCTGGGTGTCCTCCCGATAATCCTCATTGTCGCCGGAGCCGTCCTGATGGGCCTCCACTACATGAAGCTGAAGAAGCAGGAGACGGCGCTGCAGGAAGAGGTGACGGCGCTCGACACCCAGATCGCCCAGATGGAGACCCAGGTCGGGCAGCAGCAGCTGGCCAACGACCTGAGCGCGCAGCTGGAGGCGAAGAGGACCGCGGTCCAGAGCCTGGCGCTCAACCAGCGGTTCTCGGTGTATACGATGGAGTACCTGTGCAGGGCGCTGTACCCGGAGCAGACAGCCCTGGCCGAAGAGGCCGACAAGGGTATCTACCTCACCGCCATGGTCCTCTCCGACAGCACCATGCACCTTACCGGGATAGCACGGACATGGGGCGACATCGTCTCGTTCCAGCGCCGCCTCGTGGACCTGAAGCCAGACGGACAGACTCAGTTGTTCGAACTCGCGGACTACGGGCAGTCGTACACCCTCACCACGATGACCCCGACAGGGACGACCCCCGCAGGAACAGGAACCGCAGGCGCTGAAACCCGGTTCCAGTTCGACCTGGAAGTGAGCGTCAACCGTGCGTCGCTCGCACCTCTGGTTGGCGACTACTCCGGCATTTGATGGAGGGAACATGAGAAGGCTACTGGTTCTCTGCTGCTTTGCCGCGGTGCTCGTCTTCTCCGGGTGCGACCCGTTCGGGACCGACGACACCAAGATCTTCCTGAGGGGCACGGTCTACACCGACAGCACACAGACCGAGCCTGCCGGGGATATAGACATGTTCATGCTCGGCGACTCGGTGACCACCTACGACCAGTCCGCGGTCACGGATGACAACGGCGAGTTCTTCATCGAGGTCCCCCTCCACCCGACGATCGGCGAGGAGGGCACCGGCTACAGCCTGCCCGACTTCGGCAAGATCGAGCTCGAGGCACACTATGGCGCGCTCGTCTACTCCTACGGAGAGCACACCATCCTCAGGGGCGACACACTGACCTTCTGGGACATCGACCTCACAATGATGTCGGGGGCGAAGTGAGGACGGCCTCGGAGAGACCGGGAGGAGGTAGACCGTGGCAGCCATGAACCTTAGAGACCCGAAGCTGCTGAGGTTCATCATCGGGCTGGTCCTCCTCGCAGCCCTCGTCTATGTCTACTTCAACTTCATAGCGAAGGGCACGAGCGAGGCCATCAGCACCGCCAGGGATACGATCCGGATGAAGCAGATGCAGCTCAGCCAGCTGCAGTCGCAGACATCCGAGGACATGGCGGTGATGGCTCAGCAGATCGAGATGTTCCAGCAGGAGCTTGCGAACCTCGACCGCTTCCTGCCCCGGACATACAACCAGGACGACGTGCTCGAGATGCTCACCGACAAGGCGGCGAGCAGCGGCATCCAGATCGTCGGCCTGACTCCCCAGCCCGTCACCACGGAGGGGAGCTACGCCGTGTACAGCTGGCAGGTGCACCTCACGGGAAGGTATCACCGGCTGGGCGTTTTCTTCGACCAGCTCACGCAGGAACTGATGATGACTGCAATAAGCGACCTCAACATCCAGCAGCTGAAGGCGGCGGAGGGCAAGTTCGACAACATCGAGGCTACCTTCACTTTCTCCGCCTACTCGCAGCCATAGGGGGTGACGGTTGTGAAGGCTCGTGCAATCGCCGCAGTGCTCCTTCCGCTGGCCCTCGCTGCGACAGCCTGCGGTCCGGGGCCTGGTGACCAGGCTTCCGCCCGGGAGGGGTCGGATGTCACGGTCGCAATGGCGCCGCCGATTTCAGGCTGGATGGAGGTAACCCTCCCCGGCGGGGCGCCGGTGGCGCTGCTGCCGGACGAATCGGGAGCCTGGGCGTGCTATGACGGCGGAGTCCTCCTCCGCTGCGATCTCGCCGACGGGAAGTGGCACAGCTACTCCCTGGGCGGCGGGGCCTCCACCCTCGTGGATGCAGCATCCTCAGGACAGACCGTCCTCCTTCTCTCGGATTCCTCGCTGATAGAGTACACGAGCGGCGAGGAAGCCACGATCACTCCTCTGCCCGAGGGCTTCACTCCGGTCGCGCTGGGGGTTTCGGGAGAGGGGAGAGCCGTTCTGGGTTCCGATGGCGGCATCGCCATCGCGGCTGCCGAAGGATTCGAGATCGCCCGGCCCGCCCAGCCCGCCCTGCCCGCGTCGGGCCTCTACAGGAACGGTCCCGACTGGGTCTACGCGTCGAGCGGGGCATTGATCAGGTATGACGCTGCAGCAGGGCTCTGGCAGAGCGAGCCGCTGCCCGGCAGCGGGGTGCTGGCCGCCATGGACGGCTCGATATTCCTCGGCACCCGCGGCAGGGTGCTTCGCCGCACCGGACCCGAGGCCTGGGAGCGCGTCTGCAACGGACGCCTGTACGATTCGGGCCTCGTCCTCACCGCCGTCGGCGTGAGCAGCGCGCTCGATCCTCAGCACAAGCTGGCAGGCGTTCCCGCCGTCGTCCCCGGAAGCCTTGCAGCCGCGTCCGCCGGCCCGGTCTGGGCTGGCGACGAACAGGGCCTGCTCGCCTACGCACCCATCGGCGCACTCGAGACGCGCCTTCCGGGCTACGACCTCGAGATGATCGAATGCACTCTCGCAGGCCAGGGGGGGACCACGTCGGGCGGGAGCGCCGGCGTGACACCAGTCCTGTCTGCTGCGAGCGGCGCCTTCAGGATCTACGAGAGCGTCTCCAGCCGCCCCGACCCCTTCACCGAGTTCCCGGCGCACAGGAGGGACCTCAGGAGGCCTCTCGACCAGATAGCGATCGAGGAGCTCAAGCTGGTGGGGATAACGATCGATCCCACCGGCGGCGACCAGGCCATGGTGGAGGATGCCAACAGCGTGCCCTACATCCTCTATGTGGGGTCGGAGCTGGCCAACAACACCCGGGTGGCTGAGATAACGGGCAACGAAGTCATCGTGGTCCAGGAAGTAACTGTCGATTACGGGCCGGATCGGGGTGGAGAGGCGTCGATTCCGACGATCTACTCGATGCGGCTTCATGAAGAGGGTGGTCTGTGATGTTGAGAGCACTGATTGCGCTGCTGCTGGTGCTGGCGGTGCCGGCATCCGCCTACAGGGTCACCGACATCACGGTGACCGCCAACGGCGATCGCACGGAGGTGACGGTCGTCGCCGACGGCCCCGTCACCTACGAGAAATTCCTGCTCACCGATCCCATGAGGGTCGTGATAGACCTGACCGATGCGGTCCACGCGCTCCCGACGACCGACTTCGCGGTGTCCAGGGGCGGCGTGACCACGGTCCGCACGAGCCAGTACAAGGCGCCACCCGACGGCATAGTCAGGGTGATCATCGACGTCTCCGGCGAGCTCCTCAACTACAACACCTCGACCGACGGCAACAACCTGGTGCTGTCCCTCCAGACGAATCCGGCGGGGACTCCGTTCACCGCCTGGAACGCCTCCAGCCAGAGCGTCTCCACCACCACGCTGGCAGGGACCACAAGCATCCAGCCCCTGTCCGACCCGGTGTCCGTTGGCACATCAGCCGGTTACAGCTCCGCCGTCCAGGGCGTCCTCGTGAGCGAGCCCTGGAGCCAGCCGCAGGACGGCTTCCCCACGGAGTGGCGCGGGACGGGCGGAAGACGAGTGACCATCGATGTCGTCGAGGCAGACATCAGGACCGTCCTCAGGTCCATCTCCGATGTCAGCGGCCTGAACATCATCCTCCCGGAGGAGTACCAGGCCACGGTCACGGCGCGCCTCACGAACGTGGGATGGCGCGACGCCCTCATGTCCATCCTGAACGCCCAGGGCCTGGTTGCGACCCTCGAGGGCAGCAACGTGCTCCGCATCTCTCCGAGGGCCGACTTCTACAGCCAGATAAGCGAGATGGCCACCAGCAGGCAGGAGAGGCAGAACCTCCAGGATCTGCAGACCGAGGTGTTCGTCATCCGCTATGCAAAGGCCGAGGACATCAACAGCGCAACGCAGACCGTCCTCAGCGACAGGGGCCAGATAAGCATCGATTCCAGGACCAACTCCATCATCGTCACCGACATCCCTTCCAAGATCGAGGAGATAAGCCGTCTCCTGCCGATCCTGGACAGCCCCACCGCACAGGTGATGATCGAAGCCAAGCTGGTCGAGATCGACGCCTCCGCCCGCAACGAGCTGGGCATCGACTGGTCGCTGGGCAACCTGGGCCGCGGTGACGTCCTGACCCACCTGGGCGGCGCAAGCGACCTGGGCGTCGGCTCTCCGTCGGGCACGGTCACCTTCGGCACCTCGACCAGCATGTTCGACATAGACGCGGTGCTGGGCTTCCTCGAAGAGAACAACAGGGCCCACATCCTGTCCGAGCCGCGCATCGCGATAATCGACAACATGACCGGCAAGGTCCTGTCGGGCAAGCAGGTTCCGCTGACCCTGCGCGACGAGTCCGGCAACGTCTACATCCAGATGTACGAGGTCGGCGTCAGCCTCGAGGTCACCCCGCACATCAACGCAGACAACAACGTGACTCTCGAGCTGAACCCCGTGGTCAGCGACCTGTCCGCCGAGGCCACTTCGAACCAGCAGCCGATCATCATCACCCAGGAAGCCAACACCACCCTGATGATCGACGACGGAGCGACCGCGGTGATAGGCGGCATAATGAGGACGAAGACTTCCGAGCTCGAGCGGAGGATCCCCATCCTGGGATACATCCCGATCCTCGGCAGGCTGCTGTTCACCTACACGTCGACATCCACCGACAGCACGGAGCTGGTGATCTTCGTAACGCCGCACATCATCCGGCCCTACTAGCACAAGTGATCCGTCTGGGGCGGGGAGCGTGGAAAGGCCGCGTTCTCCGCCCCTCCTTCGATCTCAGGCCCACTTCCTCCGTCGTCAGGGAGGCCGTGCTCAGCATGCTCGGGCCCGGGAGACTCGGCGGCGCCGTCGTCTGGGACCTCTGCTGCGGAAGCGGGGCGGTCGGGCTCGAGTGCATGAGCTGTGGAGCATCGAGAGCTATCTTCGTCGATTCGGACCGCCGGGCCGTCTCGTTCGTCAGGAAGTCCGCGGACGAGCTCGGCGCAGGCGGTTCGTGCACTGCGATCCTGGGCGACGTGTCGCGGCTGGAGATCGACAGGCTGCCCGCCCCCGGCGTGGTGTTCGTGGATCCTCCGTACGGCTGCGCTCCTGTATACTCCTGGGCGCAGTCCATCGACTGGCTCCGGGTCCTGAGCGCCGGAGGCGCGGTGTTCGTGGAGGCCGGCGGCGGGGATGACATGCCGCGGCCGATGTGGCAGAGCCGCAGATACGGCGGGACATGGCTGTTCTGGCAGGAGAGATGATGCAGGCAATCTATCCGGGCACTTTCGATCCGTTCACCAGGGGGCATCTGGANATAGCTTCCCGGGCTGCCGCGATCTTCGGCTCGCTGCGGATCGCCGTTGTCAGGAGGAGCCTCAAGGGTCTCCTCTTCAGCGCGGAGGAGAGGGCCGCCATGGCGGTGTCCTCGCTCGCGGAACACGGCGTGAAGGGGGTCGAGGTGGTCATCTTCGACGGCCTGCTGATGGACTATATGAAGAGCATCGGGGCCGGCGTGTACATCAGGGGGCTCAGGGCCAACTCCGATTTCGAGTACGAGTTCCAGATGCAGCTCATCAACAGGAAGCTCGCTCCGGAGGTCGCGGGGCTGTACCTCATGCCGTCCGAGAACTACATTTACCTGTCTTCGACGGTGGTCAAGGAGATTGCATCGTTCGGCGGNGACCTTTCCGAATTCGTCACTCCGTCGGTGGAAGGGGCCCTGCGCCGGGAGATGGCCAATCGCGGGAAACGGGAGTGACATGGACTATTCGAACCTGGTGAAGAGTCTGGAGCCGTCCGCTACCCTTCAGCTGACGGCGCGCGCGAACGAGCTCAAGAAACAGGGCAGGGATATCGTCTCCCTCTCGGCGGGGCAGCCTGACTTCCCAACTCCCGCCGCGGCCGTGGAAGCCGCGATCAAGGCGATGCGCGGAGGGCAGACGGGCTATACCGCC